>WLWG01000220.1_pt1 | contig 61784 bp, 47 predicted proteins | sample 6712871 | NCBI WGS metagenome assembly WLWG01 (sample SAMN12718693, study PRJNA515312) | sponge metagenome | isolation source: marine sponge | host: Mycale hentscheli | place: New Zealand: South Island, Marlborough, Capsize Point | collected 2003-05-01 | reverse complement strand
CAAAACATGGGTAAAACTCTGATTCACCTTTCGTAACATATAGGTTACCAATACTGTCTTTGTAATATTCGAAACCTTTTTTTGTTAGAACATCTTCCAAATAAGCAATCATTAAATCTTCTTCTCTTGAGTGAGTTTGGATTGATAATACTTCTTTTAGTCTATTTAGTTTTTCTTCGTTCATTTTAATCTTTTATATTTTTAATTGATTTATAATACAAATATAGTGATAAACTTTTAATTGGCAAAATAAATTACAAAAAAAATAAAATGTTGTATTTATAAGCAGTATGATTAATGTTTACTTTGTTCTTAAAGTGTTTAAGATTAATTTATAATAATAGCAAAAATAAAAAAAAGTTTTTATAATGTCAAATCAAAAAGAAAAAAATAACGAATTTCATTTTGAAGTTCCTTTCGATGTGTTACCGTTACCATCAAGGGGTTTACTTTATCCTGGCCAAAAAGATTCTATAAAAGTAGAATATATGACCGCGTCAGATGAAAATATATTAACATCACCTAACTTAATTAAAAGTGGTAAGGTTATAGATGTTTTAATTGAAAGGAAGGTTAAAGAATCACCCGTACCATTAGACGATTTATTGGTTGGTGATAGAAACGCTATAATGGTGTGGCTTAGAGCCACTGGTTATGGTGAAATGTATCCGGTTAAATTAACTGACCCAGTTACAGCTGAGGAGTTTGAAACCGAGGTTGATTTAAACGAACTAAAAACAAAGGAAATTGGGGCACAACCTGATGAAAGAAATGAATTTTCTTTTACTTTACCTAAATCTAAAAAAGTTATTAAATTTAAAATGTTAACTGTTGGTGTTGAAAGAGACATTGTTTCAAAAAGTGAAAAAAGAGCTAAGTTAACAAAATCACCAATAACTAACTTATTGACTAGCAGACTAGAAAAACAAATAGTTGAAGTGGATGGTAATCGAGACCCCAACTATATCGGCAAGTATATACAATTTATGCCGGCTTACGATTCTCTAAAATTTAGAGAGTATGTTGATAATATTGAGCCAGGTATTGATATGATGGTGGATGTGGAGGGTCCTTCTGGGGAACCCTTTCGAAGCACACTTCCGATTGGACTCAACTTTTTTTGGCCTAACGCCAGACTATAAATTAAGTCTAACCCAAGAAATATATTACATGGTAAAACATATGAAATTCTCCTACGAGAGTGTAATGTCTATTCCTATATATGAAAGGCGTATTTACCTTGATTATTTCAAAAAAGAAATGGAAGAACAAAAAAGGGAACACGAAAAAGCATCTAGAAAGCGTTAAAACATTTTTACTGATATTTATATATAAAAGTAAAATATGTCTAAAAGAAGGTTAAAAATGAAAGACATCCTACTTGAAAAGGATTTTGGTAGTTTTATTACTGGTGATGGGGCTATAGGTCTAAATAAATTAATTCCAGACCAACCATTCGGTAAGAATAAACCACATAAAAGAAAGGGTACAGATGTTGCTAATTCTGAGGATGGTGGATTATCACACTCTATAGCACAAGCTATGTTTAGTGCGGACCTAGCCGCAACTAATTTACAAAACATGGGTGTTAGAGTTTCTGATATAGATGACCAAGACACTATAGATTCTTATAAAGCTTTAAAAACTTTCCCATTTTCCTTTTCTATTAATAAAACTATATCTGGGTTTTTTAATGATGAGTCAAAAAATATAGAGGGTAAAGCTTCTGTTGACCAAAGGAGTAACGCTAAAAAGTTTATTATTTATTTTACCCATAAAGGTGAAAATGGTGATGTTGTTTATACAATTAATTTCTCCCCTAAAACACTACAAAAGAATTTAAAAGGTACGGCTTTTGATTTACCTATGTTAATTAAAAATGAAGATTACGAGGTTAAAATTTCTATAGGTGGTCAAGGACAAGAAGGGCAAGAAGGACAAGAAGGGCAAGAAAGTGAAGGGCAAGAAGGTGAAGGACAAGAAGGACAAAAAGGTGAAGGGGGTGAAGTCTCTGGACCTTCAGTACCACCAGAAATAAAAAAGAATAGAAATGAAATATTTAGATTATTACTTAAAAATTATGGTAACCATGATGGTTCTATTGTCTATGGTGATGGTTTTAAAAAAATAGAGGAAGCTAGAGAATACGCTAAATTACAAAGAGCTGTTAAAAAGGGTGACGTTGATAAGTCTAAATTAAAAGAGTTTAGAAATAAGTCTAGTAGGGATAATTACTCTATGATGATTGCGAACTTAAGAAAGTCTTACCCAACAAACTTTTTTAAGAAACTAGAAAAAGCTTTTCCTGAATTTAATATAACGTACACAAAACAAATGGATGAGTCTTATTTATTAGAGGTTGAAAATACTGATAAGTATAAAAGATGGAAAATGGTTTTCGGTAATGTGATAAGTAATGATGTTATAGACACTTTAGATAAAAACATAAGAGAATTTATGTTAGCAACAAAAAAATGGTTCGCGTCCCCAATTAAATATAGGGGAAAAACTCAATCATATAAAATAGACTTCAGTGGAGATAAGGTTAATGATTATTGGGGTAATTTTTATGGTACAAAAAAAGAATCTGTATTATCTATAGGGTCAATCTTAGAGGATGTTTTAAATGAGAAAAGAGGACCTAAACAAAAGGTGGCACCACCAAAAGGTACTGATATAGGTAAGGGTGAAAAGTGGGATGACAAAGTCAAACCAAAAAAATATTACGATAGAATACTTAAAATAATCTCAATACCACTTTTTAATGATAAAGCATATAAAAAGGGGGGTAATGATGATGATGAACCAACAATAGTTATGGGTAAATTAAAAATAACTGATGGTGGTGGTAACCCTTTATGGTCTATAAGTGGTGCTGAAAGTGTTGTTAATTCCGAATTAAAAAAAGGTGTCTTAATAAAAAATTCTAAGTCAACTAAAAATACGGTAATACTAGAATGGAAAAATCCTGTAAAAATAGGTGGTACACAAACCAAAGCTATGTTAATAAAACCAAATATGGATATAGATGATTTTTCTAATAGAATTATGGGCACTGGTGTTAATGATGTAGAAGTAGAAATAGGTAGAAAAGCAGGTGCTGACGAGTCGTTAGATAAACCATCAAAAGGTTCAATATCTCTTAAAGTTAAATCTAGTAAATAAGTATGGGTTTAAAGGAAGACATAAAGTTACAACAGGAACGTTTAAGGATTGAAAATGATATTGCTAATCGGGTTGAAAGGCAGACTAAAAGTCTGTCTGCTTATAGGGAAGGTGTTAAGGAGGTTAAAGAAAATGCTAAACAGATAAAACGTTTAGACGAGGACATCCTACAAATAGAAAAGGATATCGCGGAAGAAGTGGCTAAGATGGGTGAAGCTGACGAAAAAGCGATAAAATTAGGTAAAGAACATCTCGCCAATCTAAAACAACGGAGAGCTCAAGTAGTTTCAACAAATAAGGAATTACTTAATGCTGGCAATTTAATGAAGGCTATGGGTAATTCCATGATATCCTCGTTTAAGAGTCTTATCCCATCACTAAGTGATGTAATAAATAAAGCGATGGAATTAGACGATATAACAAGACAAACAGCCGCAAATCTTGGTATGTCTGGTACTGCCTTTAAAACCATGAAAAATGCGACACAAGAAGCAAGGCAATCAGCTATTGAATTTAATCAACCATTAGATGCGGCCGTTAAAGCTGTTGGTTCTTATGCTGAAGAAACGGGTAGGGTGGTTCAGTTGAGTAAAGCTAATTTTTCATCTATGATGGGTGTAGCTCAAGCAACTGGTATGGCTACTGAAGAAGTTGCTCAAATGGCCGGACAAATGGAAGCGTTTGGTTTAGGGGCTAACCAAAGTTCTAATGTGATTATGGATATTCAGTCTATGTCTGAACAAATGGGTGTTAATTCTGGGAAAGTCATAAAAAAGTTTCAACAAAACTTAGGGTTACTTAACAAGCTGAATTTTAGGGGTGGTATGAAATCTTTGGCTAAAATGGCGGCTCAATCAGAAAAATTTAAATTGAGTATGGAGTCTATTGCTGGTGTGTCTGAAAAAGTATTTAGACCTGAAGGTGCTATTGAGGCTGCGGCTCAACTACAAATGATGGGTGGTTCACTAGCACAATTAGGTGACCCATTCCAATTAATGTACCAAGCTAGAAATGCACCAGAAGAATTACAAAAATCCATAGCTAAAGCCGCGGCAGCTAGTGCTACATTTAATAAAGAATCTGGTGAATTCGAATTATCTGCCCATGAACTTGACAGGTTACGAGAAGCTTCATCTGCTTTAGGTTTGAATTTGGAAGAAATGACTGCTGCAGCTAAACAAACCGCTAAAATAAGTATGTTTGAGGGTATGTTAGGGGGTATGAGTAAGGAAGATAGAGCAACTATAGCCGGAATGGCCCAAATGGGTGAAAGTGGTTTTGCTGAGGTTACTCTTGCCGATGGTAAGACAGTGAAAAGATTACAAGATTTAAGTGCAGAAGATAAAAAATTATTATTAAAAAAAGCTGTAACAGATAAAGAAAGACAAGACCAGGCTAAGTCATTACTTAAAGAATGGGAGTCATTTCAAGAAGGTCTTATTGCGTGGGGTGTTGAGATAGTTGAGCCTTTGGTGGAGTCTTTAGGTGGTGGTGGTGGTGTTCTAGCTATGCTTAAAGACTCGTTAAATTTATTTATTGCAAAAACTAGGGAGTATTGGCCTGATGTGAAGGAAACATTTACTGCGTTATGGGAGACTTTCACTTGGTTTGGTAGTATGTTAGCACCATCAATAAAGCAATTGTATAAAATATTAGGTCCAGGAGGGACCGCTATCGCTATATTAGGTGGTAAATTACTTTTCAATGCTGCAAAATGGATAGCACAAGGTGTGAACTTATCGACAGGTTTTAAATTTGGTATGAAAAGAGGTGGTGGTGGTATTGGACCTGATGTAAAATCTAAAGTAAAAGGAAAACCAGGAGCTTCATTAAAAAGTTTGGCTTCAGGTTTAGGTGCGATGGGTACACCACAAGTCCTATTCGGTGCTCTTAACTTAATACCTACCGCCTTGGGAATGGTCGCGATGGTTCCAGCAATACCAACACTAATGATTTTTGGTACAATAAAAATGAAAGCTCTTTATAAAAATTTAAGTGCTTTAGGTAGAGGTTTAGCTATGATGGGTAATCCAACTGTTGCATTAGGTTCTGCTGTACTACTTTTAGCAGCTGTAGGATTTACGGCGATGACCGCTGGTTCTATAGGTTTAGCAGCTATAGCCTTAGGTGGTGTAGCGGCAGGTGCGGGGTTAGAGGCGTTAGCCGCAGGTTTAGGTGTTTTAGGTGCTTCCGTAGAGATATCTGGAATAGGTATTCTAATATTATTAGGGTTAGGTGCGGCTATGATGATGATGGGAGCCGCTGTATACTATGTTGCGGAAGGTATAGCTCTTATCATAGACTCTTTTGTTAATTTATTTAGTGTTGTTAGTATGGACAATATAGGTTCTTTATTGATGTTAGGTCCCGCATTAATGTTAGCTAGTTTAGGTATTATAAGTTTGGCTGGTTCAATAGTTATTATGGGGTTAGCGTTAGCAAATCCATTTGGACTTTTAGGTTTAATAGGTTTAGCCGCGGCAGCATACTCGTTAGGTGATGCCATGAAGGGTGTTGACGCTGAAGGTGTGTCAAAGGCTGTTGATGCGGTAAACTCGGTTAATACGGAAAATATTGAAGCTTTAAAATCCCTTTCAATGTGGTTAGGTATGATGGGTAACAATATTAAAATAGAGTTTGGTGATATAAATGTTGACGGTGAAATAGACTTAGTTGGTGGTGGTGGAAGAAAGGTTAGTTCAGAATTATTAAGAGATACTGAATTTACTAATGGTATTAAGAGAATTATCGCTAAACATACTTACGCAGATAAAAAAGGAGGTAATTAAATTGTTATTAGCTTATTATTAATGCTTTGTTATTATTAAATCTTTAATTATTTAAAACACTTATTATTATTTATAAAGGCTGCGCAACAAATTTGTGTAGTAAAACTTAATAAGTAAATATTTATTATAAAAAAAAGATGATTTAATTATGCCAGCTATAAACCCCAATAATTACAACATAGACTTTTTCCAAACCTATAGTTTCGGTGATTTAACAGATAGTGATTATGTCACATATCTTTTAGGTCAAAACCTACTTAATTTACCAGATGAATTAATTGATGGTGCAGCAGGAAATTTTTTAAGTGTTTGGACCAACGAAAGGGGTCTAGAAAAAACTATAAACTACTCACAAATAGAAAATCCTGGTGATGTTGACGAATGGTTCGCTGAAGGGAATGTCCCAATTAAATTAAATGAAATTAGAACTAATGTTATTTTTAAAGATAACGAATACGGTCCAGCATCCTTAGCTTACCCAAAGGAATTCAATTGTCCAGAATTAGAAGTAGAAGAAACGGGGTTCATACAATACCCAACGTCAACTGGTGGTAATGTTGTCACAAATGTTTTAGGTGAAACATTAGATGCCGTTGGTTTAGGTGGGTTAAACGCATTTTTAATTGACTTCCCTTCAGAATTAAATGAAGTGGCAAATGAAAGACGTTTAACGGAATTAAAAAATAGAGTCCAACAAAATCTTATTAACGAAACTGTTGGGAGAATTAACTTAGACCCAATTGGGTTATTGGCGGGTCAACCACTTTTCGGTAAAGATTATAAAATAACGAAACCCGCTGAAGGAATACCAATACCAGGTTTAGGGGTATTAACAGATTTAGCCGACATTAATTTATCAGCTTTAAGAAAAGACCCACTACCAGACGGAGCTTTTGATTGGGGTCAAAAACCCATGGCTAGCCCATTTTCTGAACGTCAAGTAGACATATCACAAACACTACTAGATTATACGGGTAAGGGTACACAAAACCTAATATACGAAGCTTTAAAAATAAATAAATACGGACCCATAATTGAAGGTCAAGACAACCCACTAGGTAGTGAACCAAAAAAGGCTAAAGACGCAAACCAACCAACACAAAAGTTAGGATATCTTGATTATACATACGAAAAACCCGTTGGTTCAAAAGAAAAATCAGTAACAGAAAATAAAACAAAATTAGCTGGAGTAGTTGATAAAATTAAAAATATTGGCAAAAGAGAAAGTGAAGATTTAGCACCAACAGAAGAAAACAACCCAACAGTAAAAGATAGTCCTATTATGGTTTATAAAAACAAAGGGTTTGATTTCGAATACGCTTATGAAATGGATTTTACCGCATTAAAGGGTAGTTGGGATTTTCAACACTTAGCTAGTTGGTCTAATCTATATTACCCATCACAGATAACCACAGATAACCCACAATCTGAAGATGTTGGTGGTACGTTTGATAATATTGGTCCAGAATCAGAAGCTAGATGGAATAATGATTTATTTTGGAAAGACGGAAGAGACGAAGCAGGTTTACCTAAAAGGGGGTTATTAAGGTATACACAAAAATTAATTAATAAATCTACTGGTGAAAAAGGTAGAGGAAGTGCGGCACAATTCATAGGGTTACCAAACTCAGACCAAAACTATAATATGGATAGTACGGATAGAAGACATATTACAATGTCACAAGGTAATTTGGTTAAAGAGTCTAAAGAAAATAAATATTATTGTCGTTCATGGTCAGTTAGAAACACTTACAATAGGTATAATGACCTAATAAGACATGACGCACTATGGAGAGAAACACAACCAGGTACAATTAGTGATGGGAAATCAAAAGCTAACACAAAGTTAGGGAAATACTCAACACTAAGAAGTCCCGGTATACCAAAAATAGCTTGGGAAAAAGATGGAGCAACAGAAAGTGAAATAATGAAAGCGAAACAATTAGGTAAACTACTTGTTGATAAAAAACATGTGATACCATATATGTTCTCACTTGAAAACTTAGCTTGGAAAGACGCTCCACACTATAGAAAACTACCCACATGTGAAAAGGGTCCTTTTGGTGGTAGAATAATGTGGTTTCCACCATATAACATAAATTTTACAGATAATACATCAGTTAATTGGGATACAACTAGTTTTATTGGTAGAGCAGAACCAATATACACCTACAATAACACCGAAAGAACTGGGACATTGTCCTTTTCAATTGTGGTTGACCACCCATCGGTGTTAAATAAATTAAAAGACAAAGCTTTTAAAACCACAAGAACCAATGAACTTGGTGAAGTTGAGGAGGTTAGTACAACAACCAACCTGGAAACATTCTTCGCCGGTTGTGACGCTGAAACAACAAAAAATATTGTAAATGAAGCTTTTAAAGAAATTGTACCACAAGAAGATGAGTTAAATAAATTAACAGAACCAGAACTACTAGAAGAAAGTGACACAGAAAGACAAAACCAAGGAGTACCTACTGTAAACGATGGATTAAGTTTTTTCTTTAAAAACGCTAGGTCGGCATTTATAAAAGAAATTGATGATTGTGGTTCAGGTACCCAAGGGTACTGTGCTAATTACCAATATATAATAGATGAAAGTTCATGTCCAGATGGGATAATAGGTAGATGTTTTGATTATAACTACGAAAAAGACCCACATGCATGGTACGATAACCCAAAATTATATAAAGTAGGTTGGTACGCATGTGATGGTGGTGAAGCTTGTAAAGAAGAAATTGATAAATATGGGGGGTATGATGGTAGCCCACCTGTTAGTAAATTGTTCGCCACACTAGAGGATGAAAATACATTAGCCACAGATGGTTATGAATTAGAGGTAATACCAGACAGTTACCAATACCAAAGATGGGATGGGCCATTACCCTGTAACGGTAAAGAAAGTCCACCACTAGGCACTACAAATAGGTTTGGACCAAAGTTAAACGCAGTTCCAATAGGCTCTGGTAATGAAACGAACACCCAACTTTGGGGTTCACGAAGTGATGGTAAAGCATATGAAAACATAACCTTTTGTAATGAATGTTTACCTTCGACAGGTACAACAGAACTCGCAAGTTGTCCGGTAGGGTACACATTAAGTGGGTCTTCCATATGTTACAGTGCATCAACAACATGTCCAACTGGTTTTACACTAACAACGGGTGGTCTATGTGTTAGTGGGACAACAACAGCTAGCAGTACAACCACAATAGTAACAACAAGTCCCACAACAACACCTGGAGAAATTAAAGAAGCCAACCAACTAGGGGCACTATACGAAAGAAATGGTTTTAATGCTAGATTTTTTGGAACGGGTGATGAGGGTGAATTCGGAGAATCATTACTATATAAGTCATCGTTTAAACCAAAGATGGATATACCAGGTATGGAAAATAAAGTGTGGAAGTTTACTGTTGATGTTGGTGACGGTGTTGTTGGAAATGGTATAAGTCAATTAATAGAGTTTTTAACAACAACATGGCAAGGAAAGGGACAAACAATTTCGGTAATTGGAAACGCGAGTGGTTTCGGTAATGTAGAATATAATCAGAAACTATCAGAAGATAGAGCTAGGAATGTTTTTGATTATATATATGACCAAATGTTAAAGTGTGAACAATCAACAGATGAAACACCAAAACTACCTACTAGTGGGGAAGACGAAGTACCACTATACACAGAAAGTGAATATCAACTACCCGAAAACCAAACAGCCAACCTTAGATGGATATTAGGGGGGGAAGGAAAAAAAGACGCTTTTGGTACGGGTGGTAATGACGCAAGTGTTGACACATCATCAGCGTCGTTTAGCGGTCAGTTTATACCAACACCAAGTAGAGCACACCCAAATGATTATGAAAATGAATGTCAAATCCTATCTAGAAGGGTTGACATAACTCTAACACCAAACGAAGAACTACTAACAAAATCTTGGGATAAATTTAAAAAAGAAGAGAAAGAAAGAATACAAGGTGTAAATGAAGGCTTACTAAAAGAGTTTGAAGACAAAAAGGCGGCTACGATAGCAAAAGCTGAAGCCGATAAACAAGAGGCACTTGAATTAGCTAAAAACTTTATAAATGAATGTGATTATTTTATGGAAATAAAAGAAGACGACTCTTTCTTATATGATAGCCTTAAAGACAAACTTAGAAACTTCCATCCAGCTTTCCATTCAATCACACCTGAAGGGTTTAATACAAGAATTACTTTCTTACAGCAATGTGGTAGACAAGGACCATCATTCATCGACCCAAACCAACCACAAAACACCGCATTTGGTAGACCACCAGTATGTATATTAAGGTTGGGTGATTTTTATCATACTAAAATTATAATCGACACAATTAACTTTACTTTTGACCCATTACAATGGGACCTTAACCCCGAAGGTATTGGGGTACAACCAATGTTATGTAATGTTGATTTAAACTTTAAGTTTATAGGTGGTTCTACATTACAAGGACCATTATCAGCATTACAAAACGCTGTTTCATATAACTTTTTCGCAAATACGGCATTATATATGCCACTAGAAGAAATATTAACAAAAAGAAAAAACGCTGGAGAAATATTATTTGAGGGTGATGATGGGTTCGGTGACGCAAAAGACGAAGTGAAATATTTTTATGGACCATTTGCTGGACAAGAACAATTTAATGACGCCATAGGTGTAGATAAACCTGAATCAGACGAAGTGGTATTGGAGGACCCAATTGAGGCAGAGGAATCCGAAGAAGCCGCAAGTCAAGGTTTGGGTGGTAATGATGGGGGGCCACCAGTCAATGGCTCTGGTTCTGGTTGTATGGACGAAACATTATTATCAGAAGAAGAAAAAACCACCTCTTTAACCCAACTATCAACCCCAGATAATGTTAAGGCAGACCCAGACAAGTATGATGGGTATTACTGTAACGACTCACCACCAATGATTAACGCTGGCAAAACCACATGGGTACGTAAAGTAGATGACATTAACAAAACAGAAGAAGAGATATTAGAGGAAAAACAAGATGGTGAGGAGAACGGAGGAGACACTGATGGTACTGAAATTGGGGCACCAAATACAACAGATAAAGATGGAAATAAAGTGTTTAACCCACCAAACAGTGTACGATATAAACCCAACTCAATATATGAAAACGATTTTGGTAACATATTTGCTGATGGTGACTACGTGAATTTTGAGAAAATAGGGGATAAAGGTTCGTATTCTTCAAACGTAAAACCACCAAATAAGATAAGACAAATATTCCCTCAATGGGTTTATGGTGAGTTAAATGGTGAGATATCTTTTGATTGGGAAATTGGTAGTAATAATATTAGTTATTATAAAAGTCTAGGTGGTGGTTCTGGAAGTGGTGGCGGAAGTAACAACGCTGTAGTTTGGGACCACGCCTATTCAGATGAAGCAGGTTCAATAGTATATAATCAAACAGAGAAAAATCCAGAATCATATTCATTTGGACAACAATATAATACTATTTCTCTTGTAGATGGTAACAACACCCCCACTACGGTAATTGGGACAAAATTATTTGCATACAACATACTAGAAGAAGTAACCGGTTATAGAAATTGGGATGAATGGAAAGAAGCTTATGATAATGGTGATGATTTTATTATTCCAGACATGGAAGACGAAATAGAAAAACAAGGATATTCTGATTGGAAACTTAATTTTTATATACAAGCTGACGAAATTATAAAATTAACAAATGAAGATATAACTAATGGCAAGACTAAAGGTGTTATAAGTGGGTCAATTAGACTTAATGGTCGAATAAACGCGGAAGGGTTAGAAGCGATAAAAGCCACATTAACATAAAATTAAGATATGGGAAGAAGATATTACGATAGGTATGAAGAGTTTAAATTTGATGGTAAAATGAAGATATTACCGTTTTTAAAGATACCAGAAAAAAGTACCGACATTAAAGTAAAATATGATGGTAACAGTAGACTTGACATTATTAGTGATGACTATTATAATAATCCGAATATGGGGTGGTTAATATTGCAGGCTAATCCACAATATGGTGGTTTAGAGTTTGATATACCGACAGGAACAATACTAAACGTACCTTACCCATTACAGGAATCTCTACAACAATATGAGAAACAAATAATAAATTATAGAAATATTAATGGTCTTTAATAATGGCAATAGAACCAAGAATCATAGATAACGGTCAGGGTGTAAAAATTATTGACCCAAACCCACCCTACCAAGTTGTTGAACACGAAGACTTGTATATTTACGCTAGTTTAGTTGCCAAAACAAAGGGAAGAAGTTTTCTTACAGAAGACGCAAAAGGTAATACAACACAAGAGAATATAAATATAAGTACTGTTGACATGGTTGTATCTGATACCGCAACAGATAACGGAAAAAAAAGACAATTCTTAACAACAGCGTGGTCAGATATTGGTGGTTCACAATTAGATGATGCAGGAACAAGGGGTGATGTTGAAGGTTTTGGTATAACAAACATAGATATTGAAATTAAAGGAAGTTACATACCAAGAGTTGTTATAGACTTTGTTGATATTAGAGGAGCAACACTTTTTGAGCAGGGTTCTTGCTCACCATATGGAATGTTTTTCCACCTACCATACCCAGTATTTGAATTAACACTTAAAGGATATTATGGTAAACCCGCAACATACTTTTTAAATCTCCAAAAATTTAACACAAAATTTAACACAGAAACTGGTAATTTTGAATGTAAAGCAGAGTTTATTGGTTGGTCTTACGCTTTTTTGGCTGATATATTGATGGGGTATGTTAGGTGTTCAAATTTCATGAAGGGTTCATGGGGTGCAAAGGAATCACTTAGAAAAAAATATGATGAAGCAGTAACATATTATTTGGATAATGGTATTTTTGATGAAGGTGATTATCAGGCTTTAGCTGACAGTGTAAACATACAAGGAGTACCCAGGTATGAAGGAAAACTACAACCATTTTGTAAAAAGGTCGCTGGAACAGACACCGTTGAATGCAGAACAATATCAAGTTTACTACAAGACATACAACAAATAAAAACTTTTTTAGGCCAAGTTAAAGGTGATGATGATTATTTAGAGGTCGCTAATTTAATTAGAACTAAAAACGAGGTAATTAGAATGAGAGAGGCTGTAACTAATTTCGCTAGAAAATTAGAACAAGATTTTAAAGGGTATTTAGACGGTGAACCAAGAATTACTAAAGCAAAAAACCCAGACGGTACAGCAAGAAAGATAAAAGAACTATATGTGTTTAACCAATCACCAGACGAAAAACTAAAAGATTTACTTTCAATTACTTGGGCAAGACCCATAAATGATGGTTCTGGTGGTGACTTACCTGGTTCAGGTTTTGGTGACATAACAGTAAACATACCAACAATTAAAGAGGGGTTAATTAAAGATGATTTTAACAGTGGACAAAAAACATGTGGTGGTTCATACGTTGCTGTTGCATCAAATAAGGCTGATGGTAATGATGGTAAAACAAAATGTCAAAGAATTGAAGTACCACTCAAATTCCAACTACTAGATTTTTTGGACGACATAACGGGGTTTCAAAAAGGAATGTTGATTTCTAATGATACTGACATCGGAATTTTAAGATATAAAGATACCAATAACATCGATAACGATGATTTCTATATCGATATTGGGTATCTAACATCCATACTAGATGGTGATTTAGAAATACTAAGTAATGAAATAGAATCTAAAAGAAATTCGGTTAAAGAAGCGATAGATGACGGGGTAATAAAAGTATTGGGATTTAGACCAACAGTAAGAAATGTATTCACAATTTTATCATGTAATGTAGAAAATTTTGTACAACTATTACTAGATGTTTGTATTAAAGCTGAAAAACACCATACAGAATTAGAGGAACAATATAACGAACAATATAGTGGTGGAGAAGAAGACCAATTCATGATATTGAATAAAAAATCCAAAGGTGACCCACCAAAAAAAATATACCCATGGCCAACATATTATCAAACACAATATAAATCAACAGCACAATACAATGCTGGTAGTGATAACACAGAAACCAAAGAAGTATACCCAGGGGTAAACCAAGAATTTAATGATTGGCCAGAAGTTAGATTTGTTGAAGATTTTATTGATGCTTGTACTAAACTTAATGAAGCGGATGAAGACTTATTGGAAGAAAAGGAAAGTAGGCCAGGTTATGATAACTACATGCCAATAAACCCATTAGAAAGTAAAATATATGGAGAAACACAATTAAAATATAGGGAAATTTTAAAATCTGACCTTGAGCCTAGAACTCTTAAAGACGCTGTTAATACTATTATAGCCGAAAGAATGTTTGTTACATTAGATTTTTCTTATTTTGACCCAATAAGGTATAACCAATTTAATTTGGGTCTTGGGTACACCTATAACCCTGGTGCAACAGGTAATGACGGTTCAGTAAGTGATTACGAGAGATGGAATAAACAAAGAATTTGGTTCCAAACACTATATAAAACTATAGACAAACAAGATGAAGATAAAGGTAAACCAGGGAGTGTATTAACAAATTTAGCCAGAATAGACGCACACAATTTAATGAGTTGTATAACTGATGTTAATAAGTTACAAGTTCTAGATAATCAAATATTTAATAACACTAACAGCCTTAAAGACCAAATCGAAGAATTACTAAAAGGAAAAACAGAGAATAAGACAGAGCCAACGGGTGACACAAACAAACCATGGTTTAATCCTGACGCAAAATATACGGACTTGTCTACAAACATAAGCCCAGCAAAAATATTAGAAGATAACGTTGCTGGTGAGAGGCTCGATAATTTTGATGAAAACTCTGGCTATTGGGCTTACTACCCACCTAAAGGGTACATAAGACTATTAGGTAGTGGTAGTGCTGGAAGTATAGGTAGGGAAGACAATCCTGCACTACAGAGAGTAGAATGTGACATTAGAAAAATGGACCAACAGTATTTATTCCAGTTAATAGATGATAATGAATTTAATCCAATACTAAGCACTGGTGTTGATTTAGATTATATTGGTAAAGAAAAAATAATAGAGAGACGAAAAAACTTAGAGGACTCACTATTTGCAAACACACAATTAGCAGCCACAGATAGAGGACCCAATAAAAAGATAACCAAATATAAGGTTAATGAAGAAACAAAATTAATAATGTTTGATGGTGCTGATACTGAAGGGTCAAGAATGTTCACGTCTTTAGGTATTAATGTAGGTAAAAAAGACAATGGTGGTATTGTTAGGCCTTTTGATATAAAGTATAGTGCGATTCCGGTTTATTGTTGTAATGACAAAGCAGCGTTTGGGACAGCGTTATGTTCTAGTTGGGGTGCTGACGGAGCAAAAAACTACCCATTTGCCAACCAACAATATAGGTGGGCAAATTATGATAGAACCGTTACTGGGAACATACTCGACTCAACAGTACCAGCAAGGACACACACACTAGAAGTGGCGGGTAGGGGTATATTTAAAACTGTAGAAATCTATGATTACGCGGGGAAGAATGGTTACAGTTCTGCATCGAATAGCCCACCGAAAGATGTTAAAAATTACACAACATTGGCGGATGATGAAGTGTCAAAAGGTGACAGAACAAAATGGTCAAATACAAGTGTTTTAGATGGACTAACACAATTACCAATATGGTCAGATAACGTAAATAGATTTAGAGAGGCAACAAGTAAAGAAGGGTTTAATATATCGTTTAATGGGTCCAGCAAGACCAGTAGGTTGAGTAATGCTGATTGGGGGTACAAAAGACCTTTAACAACCACCGAAGGTGATGTAAAATACTATGGATTAAAGGGGCCAAAACTAGATGAAATAAAAACAAAATTTGGTGCAAATAATAGTGGTGAGTATACAAAAAAAGAAATAGAAAGTAGAAACTTAGCTTATCTTTATTTAGCTTCTTGTAAACCAACACCATTTATAACAAACGGTCTAGCTGCTAGCACAAAAAACAGTGGTGACGGTTTTTTTGGTGGTAACCTATTCGACGCAACTGAAGAGGGCACGTATAATTATATAGGAGACCATTACCCAAAAGCCTTAGAACCCTTCATAAACAGTCAAGGAATAATTAAAATACCTAAACTATGGGTATATGGAATGGGTTCCGTTATGTGGAGGTGGAAAATGTTTATGGGTGTTAATAGAACCACGGATGGTAATATAGTGTGGAGGAACCCAGCTTTTAAACACGAACCAAAAGGGTTAGACCCACTAGCTCAACCTGGTCATCCAGGGGTTGCTTGTGACGGTAAAGGTAGCCCACTTCAGGGTGGCGCAAAAATTTTTAGTGTTAATTTTACTGGTAGAAAAAATAGAAGTACAACAGAAGATGGTAGTACTGTACTTAATGCTACCGAATCTTACGCTAATAAACTATTTAAAACTGAAAAAGGTTTATGGAGTAGCCCAATAGAAACAAAAGACCAAGTACAAATAAGTTCTTTTTCCAGAGGAGTTACAAGAATACAGGGTGTAGGTAGAGCAACAATGGCGGGCGCATATAACTCTTCGTTACCCCCAGGTGGACAGAATAATATAGTAACTGGTGGTGGCAAGAAATCAATAGTGCAATATGTATACGAGGACCAACCAGTTATTGGTTCAATGTTTGATTGGTGGGGAGTTTACGCTAATGACATAAACCTAACTAATGGTAATAAAATATTACCAATGTCTTGGATACCCAAGGAAGCCGATATAAAACCTAATGTATCAAATGGTGAAACAGCAGAAAATATAGGTGTATGGAACAGTTGGATGAAAAATTTTATTTACTCTGTGGGCCCAACAATAAGAGAACCAGCTATATGGGACGGAGGAGATGAAGAAATGTCAGATTATTACGACAATAGTGGAAAAAAATACAACGCGATAGAATTACAAATGCGTAGTGCTAAAGAGGCGTCATCTAACAGTTATTGGCCTATGTTATGGATAGCTCCTTGGCAACATTTTTATACTGAAGTAATTAACACAAACGGAAATCTCGGTACAAAAAGGAGTAATGACGCTCTTAATACTGGTGTTGAACAAGTACTAACATTCATACCAATGGACCACATGTTTAGAGATTATAGTGGTAATTTTGGTTATTTAGGGTCTAAGAATGGTAATTATGCCGCAAGAGCAGTAGGTGCAACTGAAATTAGTTTTGATTCAGAAATACCATTATCTTTTATAAACCTTTCATTAAGAAAACCAATAACCCAAGAAGAATATACCTTTACCACATTTAACGTCACCATCACAAACAGTGGTGATGGAACAAAAGGGGAGAGTGCTTTATTAACAAAAGAAGGTGGAAAATATAACGAATTGATGGCATTGTTACCAACCTTTGTTAAAGAAAGGTTTGTTGAAGAATTTGAAGAATGGTGTGATGACGATTGGCGAAATATTTATTTAAAAATTATAGACCCAGTTAATTTTGGGGGAGATGGAGCAGACAAACTAGCTGAATCATATAGAATAAACGGTTTTAACAATAGTACTTGGACTTTTTCGGACATAATTGGAAAAATCAACGCAGACTCATTTGTTGACCCAACACCAATAGATGGGGACCTAGAGGGTTTTGGTGTTATAGGGTTAGACAAAGAAACACAAGGTGTTAGAAATAAAGATGAAATAGAAGCCTTAAAAAATAATTTGGTAGATAGTTTTTATTACGCAGTAATCCCAACACCTAGACTATTTGGTTTAGATGTTTGGAACGGTGATAAATCTGAAGAGGTAAACGGCATGAGTAAAAATGCTTTTTACGCTAATAAAGATTTAGCTGAAAAATACTTAAACGCGTTTAAAGCTGAATGGAAATCAGGCTATGTAACTAAAAGAGAAGAATTAACGCTAGACCCAACAAAAAACGATGATGGTTCAGTACTAAATGATGATGACATAAAATTAGCATTATATAGGTCATTTAAATCAATATGTGATAAGTGGATTTCTAGTAGTACAAATGTTAAAGATGGTAAACCTAGTTACTTTTTTAATATAACAGATAGTAGTGTTGTTACAGAATCTATGGGAACATCCCATGTCCCATTAGCTGGACACTTTAGTTATGTTAATAGAGCAATGCAAGAAATTGGTAATAAATCGGTGTTAGATGTTGCTAGACTAGATAAGATACCGGAAAACCCAAAAATGAGTTTCTATAATTTAATATCTGATTTATTGGGTGAAAATAATTTTGATTTTTTCCCACTACCAACATACACAAACTTTACAGCAGACAAAAGTAATGAAAATCTAAAATCAATGTTTAGGCCAGACACAAATTCAATAGCTAAAGCCTCTGGACCAAACTTTATATGTATGTACGTTGGTGGAACTTCTAGGACGGTTGATTTAAAATCTAATGGAAGTAATTGTCCGGCAGATAATAAAGATATGTCATATAATGACGATGGGTTTTCAATTACCAAAGACCAAAAAAACTCGTACCCCAAACCATATGAGATGGAGAATCCCAAGCAACCACTTAAAAAATTTGAAGAAAAAACACAAGATAGTCAGTTATCACCAGGAAGAATAGAGGGAAATGGGTTTACGGCTTTTAGGGTAGCATATGGAGTAGAAAACCAAAACATGTTTAAATCTGTTGAATTAGACCAAGCGGAATTTTCTGAAACAAACGAATCATTATTAGTAATCAATAGGTTAGCTAATGGTGGAAACCCAGGTAATAAAACAAATAAAGGCCAAAATTTACATAATCTTTATTTAACAAGGTCTTACACATGTACTGTTCAGTCAATGGGCAACATGATGATTCAACCACTACAGTATTTTGAATTAACCAATATACCTATGTTTTATGGGACGTATTTAATTACAGAGGTTAAACACAATGTTAAACCACACCATATAGGAACAACGTTTAAAGGGGTTAGACAACCATTAGCAACAGTACCGATAGTGGAAGACATATCTACCGCTATGAGTTTAACATTGAAAGATATTAAACCCATAGGTGGCTCTAATGTAATAAATTCAGGTTCCGGTGGGGGTACAGGAGGAGGTTCAGGAGGAGGTTCAGGAGGAGGTTCCTACGCCACATCATCAATAAGTGTTTCCAATGTATCAGCATCCAACGGATTTTATGTACAACAATCTGATGGTGATTTATATGTTGTTAGTGATAGGTTAGGTGTTGCTGGGACAACATTATTAGAATTTACTAGAGACCTAGAAAAATATTTACAGAATAAATTCCCAGATAGAGAGTATAAATTTTCTAACGATAATGGTGCGGGGCCTAATATAACTAGGTCTTTACAAAAAACCTTAGCTGGTGGAAAGGGTAGGATAAAAACATCTAAACATGGGTCTGGATTTGCTATAGACATGTTATTTGAGGGTAAGTTTAAAAACTTCGATACTGGTGATATTTCTGAACTAGGTAATTATTATAACACCCCAAAGAAGAAAAAGGGTGGCACTGATACTAGAACTGGCTATGGATGGCCTAAGGGTAATTTGGTGGTTGTTAAAGACCACGACTACATGAACGCCATAAAAGAATATCTAGAAACGTCAAAGTGGAAAGACATTATTAAGTGGGGGGCAACATGGGGTGGTGACTACACTAAATCTGGTAGAGAAAAAATAGCTGGGATTGAAAATTCAACACTAAACTTTAAAGATGGGGCAATACAAAACGATGAATTACATCATTTTGAAATTAAAAGTGGTATAATGGCCAAATATTGGACACAAGAACAAAAAGATTTTATAGAAAGTATTGGGTTAAAAGTACCGAACAAACAATCTGAATTAGCGGCTATATATAAGTACCCATTTGATAACCCATCAGTCTTAACTGACGACACATTCCAAGACAAGGGTGACGGCGAACCAAGTTCTAATGTGGTACCAGTACCATCAAATTTTGATGATACACAACCAATAGGTAAAGGAATAGAAGGAAAAAACATAACTAGTGCGGGAAGCGTACAAAACGCGTTACAATACGCGGGACAAATTTAAAATACTATGGGACTAACAAAACTAGAAAAAACAATTTTAGACACTATAGCCTATTATGAGGGGACACTAGGTAAGTCCGCTAACGGCTATGACATTTTATTTGGTGGTAAGAAAATAATGAATGGGTGGACTGTTGACACAACAGAAATAAGACACAGATGTATATACCCAAAGGGTAGTGTCGATAAGGAAAAGATAGAAAAAGAAGGGTTTAGTGTTTGTGAAGACCCAACATGGAAAGATACATTCGACAACGAAGATGGGGAAACTAAATCATCAACAGCAGCCGGAAGATACCAGTATCTAGGATATAGCTGGGCCTCAGCAACAGAAAAGTTAAATTTAGGTTTTAACGCACCTATGACAAAAGAAAACCAAAACAAAGCAGCTCTACGTGGTGTTAAACAAAAAAGAAAGGTAACCGAAACTGAATTAAAAAACGCTTTAACTAGTTTACCTAATTTTAAAATAGTGTTAGAAAAACTAAAAAATGAGTGGACATCAATGAAAGGAGCTTTATCAGGTAGTTATCACAAAACAGTCGAACAAGGGTGGGAATTCTACAAAGGAGCTTATGGAAAATACAATAGTGGTATTGGCACAAACACTAACACAGTGGTGAATGGTAGTAATACAATATATGTAGACTCTGATGGGAAAACAATAACTAAATTCGGTACCAATAAAATTAGTGCACAAGGTGATGCTAGTAAATTTTATCTAAACATACCATCAGGGAACCCAAAAAAAGTTATTTACTTTTGGGCAGGACTAGAGTCCGTTATATCTAGAGAAAAACAATGGAAACAAATACCACAATCCGTTAAAAATGAGTGTTATATTGTTATGGCGGCGGGTACAACTTCATCCAATCAAAACTCATTATCAACATTAAAAGGCATATTTAAAAAATATAATAATAGTATAAACGTTACCCCATTAAAACAATACTTAATGGGTTACTCCGCTGGCGGTTACTCGGTATTTCAAAACTACGACAGTTCTTTTGAGTTTGTGGGATTAATGGACCCCGTAATGTCATCTGAATCAAACACAGAAAATAGGACATATAGTAGTAATGTGGCTATGATTTGGGGGTCTGACGCTATGATAGGTATTAGTAATTATGCCACTAGATACCCAAAACTACAAAATAAAATAAAAGATGGTAAAGGGTATTCAGTAAAGGAATCTAAATTAGACCATGGGATAGCAATACAAAAATGGTTTGGACTTTGGGGTGACGTAATAACAACAGGTCAAGCATCAACAAATAACCAAGTATCATCAAATTGTACTACAGACCCAAATGCCAACTATTTAAGGAGTGTTTTAGCTAGTTTAGGTTATAAAGAAAAATTCTACATACCTGAATACGTATACCAATCAAGTAATAAGTCAAAATTACAAGTACCAACGTTAAATACAAGCACTGGTTGTTACGAACATAAGTCCGATGGAAAATGGTATGAAGGTGAGTTATCCAATGGTGGTGATATGGGTGAAGAAATTTCTAAAGTTGCAGCAAAATTGTTTACAACAATAAAATCTAAATACCCAACATACCAAATATACCTAACCGCTGGTAATGATAAATACCACTATACAAGAAGTTACAATAGTAGACACAAAGCTGGTAATGGCGTAGATTTTGTTATTGGTGGAGCTTCTGGACCTAGTTCAACTACCTGTGTCCAAGACGAGAGTTGGGGAAGAATGGCAAAGAATAAAAAAACATGGAATGTTTCTAAAAATAACACTAAAGTACAAAACGTTGTTGAGATAATTAGAGGTCTCTCCGCTAGTGGAAGTGGTGGTGACATATACGATAAACTTAGATACATAGACGAGTACTGTAATAAAAGTTCTCCCAATGTTGGTGACCATATACATTTTTCTTGGGGTACTGGGAGTGAAGCTAAAAAAACAGTTAAAAAGGCTAAATCTGAAGCGGATAAAAACCCTTCACAATTAGAAACATTTAATGTGGGTGATTTATTCACTTAAAAAATATATTTTACATTTTTATTTATTTTAACTACAATTCAAATTGTGAAACTAATTAAAATAATAACTGACGATACTGATATGGTAAAACCACATATGGACACAACCATGTCATTCGATGAAGGTATTATAGAAATTATTGTTGGTTGGGACTTAGCCAAAGAAAATGGGGCGTCAATATTAGAACATAAACTTAAAGAAAACACCTATTGGACTTTCTCACCAAGAGAGAAAAGAAAGTTATTTAAACAACATTTAAAGGAATTTTTAGATGATTTTTTTAATAAAACAATTTCTAAAATAGAAATTAAAAACTTAAATCCATTAAATTTTAAATCAGAAGAAGACTACATAAAATATATAATGCAGCACATTAGGGGGTGTGAAGGATATTTATATTCAGATAAATTATATGTTTATTGTGGTAACACTATACACCACATAGATGTTGGTTTATTAAAATTTATGTCATGGAACATAATAAGCAAGATTAAAACTTTGATAAAATTAAAAGAAAACAAAGAAATACCAGACCTACCCAAAAATCTTGATATTAAGTATATCCCCTATTTAAATGCAGAAAAAAGTAATATTAGTAGCAACATTTATTAAATTAGAAGACTTAGATGTTTTTTTAAATAAGTTAAAAGATAAATTTGGTATACACGAAAAATCTGTTTTTACGTTTGAGACTGAGGGTGGTGAATTAGTTTTAACATATAGGATATTTTTGGGTATGGGTGAAAAAATAAACCTAAGAAAAGAATTAAGTAAAACAATACAAATACATAAAAAAGGTACCACATTTTTTACAATAAACTCACTTAATAAATTAATAGAAAGAGACTTCAACCTTACATCTGGTAATATAGATTATAGTAGTTATAATGTTGATTGGGAAAAGTATAATAATATGATAATAACTATAAGAAACAATAATTTAGAAATTTTGCCTATAAAAAAGAAGAATATAGAATAAGGGCATATTTATAGAAAAAGATAGTTATGGATAATAATAAAGACAAAGAACTACAAGATGATTTAAACAATTTTTTAAATGATAAAAAAAATTGTGAAGGAGAAGAATGTCTGATTAAAGACAATGATGAATTAGTACAAAGAGAGAATAAGAAAATCATCACAAGTGATGGTCGTCAACTATTAAGCGAATACACAAGGTAATGGGAAAAGAAAATTTAATTAACGAAGAACTTAAAAAGTTTAATAAAATACTTAACTACAATCTTGAGGGTAAGGAAGATATTATTAGCGAAAAAAGAAATAGACAACCTTGGCAATATACAGAAGAAGGGGTAATTACAGAAGCCGAACCAGGTGAAGAAGAAGAAACAGAAGAGTTTGACTTTGGTGCCGAAGAAGGTGGTGAAGAAGGTGGTGAAGAACCAGCAGCTGAAGAAGGTGGTGAAGAAAATGCTGACTTTGATTTTGGTGATGAAGGTTCACCAGAAGGTGGTGAAGAAACAGAAGCTGAGGAAGATGAATTTGGTACTGCGAGTGAATTTTCAGCATCAGATGACTTAGAATCTTCTGAAGATGAAGAAGTTGAGGAGATTGATGTTACAGCAATAGTACAGGGTTCTGACGAAGCTAAAGAAATGGCACAACAAGCCGTTTCAGTTGGTCAAGAAAATACTACATACCTACAATCATTAACAGACAAACTATCAAACCTAGAGGCCCAACTAACAAAAATGGATACAATAGCTTCAAAAATAGGTAAACTAGAACAGGATATTAAAACACCTGAAGAAAAACTAGAGTTACGTTCATTAGATAGTTATCCATTTAATACTAGGTTGTCGGACTATTGGGAAGAAAAATCTAAAGACGATAGATACAGAATTTCTACAGGAGAGGAATTTTCAAATGGTGAGAAGAAAGAATACGTTCTAACACCAGAAGAATTAGAATCGGATTATAGTGAAGAGGAAATTAAAAACACTTTTAATCCACTAAAAAATAATTAAAAAATTGGTATAAAATACAGAATGGGGTCATTAATTAACGATTTTGACCCCATTTTTTGTTTACATATACAAATGTTTCATTATAATTAAAACATAAATAATAATAATAATTAACAATTAAAAAAAAAGTAAAATTATGAGTGTACTCGACGCGATTGCAAAACAGTATGAAAATGGTAAATCTGGAAACAGTGGAACTTCATACGAACAAGATTTCAGTAAATACTTTGCTGTAAGACTTGAAGAAGGTGAAAATAACGGTGAATCAACTATTAGGGTAATGCCACCAAAACAAGGGACTCACCCTGTTAATAAAGAAGGGGATACGCCATTTGATGAAGGCCATTGGCATTCAATTAAAGTTGGTAGTAAGTGGAGAAAAATTTATTGTAGAAAACACAATGATGGTGAACATTGTCCGCTATGTGAGGTTTCAGATGATTTATTCAAATCATGGAAAGAAACTGGTAATAAATCTGATAAAGATTTGGCGACACAATATTCAGCTAAAAAGTTTTATTTAGCTAGAGTTATTGACCGTTCAAAAGAAGACGATGGTATTAAATTTTGGAGATTTCCACACAATTACAAAGGTGAAGGTATCTTAGATAAAATCATACCACTATTTACTAAAAAGGGTGACATAACTGACCCAAGAGAAGGTAGAGATATTAATATAATCATGGGTAGAGATAATAAGGGGTACACTAAAGTTACATCTATTTTATCTGAAGACCAAGGTATATTAACAGACCCTAAAGGTGCGAAAGCTAAAGAGTGGATGGGTGAAGAAACTTCATGGAAAGATATCTACAAAGCTCAACCAATAGATTATGTACAATTAATTGCAGATGGTGAAACACCGGCTTGGGACAAAAACTTGAACAAGTTTATCGCTAAAGGTGAAGATTCTTCTGACTCAGAAACATCATTCAAATCAGCACCAAAAAATGAAGTTAAAACAACATCAAAAGTTGATGATAGTGATGATGAACAACCATTCTAAAAAAAAACGTAAATGCCTAAAAAAACAGCAATTAAAAAGAAAAGTTTCTCTTTAAATTCATTAAAGAAAACACATAGTAGTAAAACAAAGTACAAGCCAACATCGTTCTTCGATGTTGGTGAGGCTTTTCATAAAGCAAGTGGGTTACCAGGACCAGTTATGCATAATATTAATATGTTTTTGGGACACTCTAACTCATCTAAGACCACCGCTTTAATTAAGTCAGCGGTATCAGCACAAAAACAAGGGTACTTACCTGTGTTTTTAATTACTGAGAGAAAATGGTCTTGGGAATATTGTGAAAAGTTGGGATTACACTCGGCAACTATAGTAGATGAAGATGGTGAAGAAGTTATAGATGGGTTATTCCTATTTAATGATGATTTCCAAACTATCGAACAAGTAACGGACTTCGCTAACCAACTGTTAGATATACAAGAGAAGGACGGAATGCCTGACGGACCTGATGGTAAACCTTTAAAAGGTTATCTATTCTTATGGGACTCTGTAGGCTCAATACCTTGTCAGATGACCTTTGATGGTAAAGGTGGGTCAATGCACAACGCTAGAGTGTTAGCTGATAAAATTGGTATGGGATTAACATCTAGGATTACAAACTCAAAAAGAGAAGATTATCCTTATGATAATACCTTAGTGATTGTAAACCAACCATGGGTGGAATTACCAGACAATCCTTTTGGACAACCAAAGATTAAAGCTAAGGGTGGTGAGGCTATATGGCTGAACTCAGCATTAGTATTTTTATTCGGAAATCAAAAGAACGCTGGAATCTCACAACTAGACGCAACTAAGAATGGTAGAAAAGTAGCCTTTGCAACAAAGACAAAAATATCTATTCTTAAGAATCATGTTAATGGTTTGGGTTACAAGGATGGTAAGATTATCGCTACACCACATGGGTATATCGAAGACACCAAGGAAGCAATTACTAAATATAAAGAAGATTATGCCGAATATTGGAAAGAGATTATGGGTGGTGATGCTTTTGAACTTAAAGAAACAAAAGAACCTTTAGGTTTTATAGATTAGAGATATGAAAATAGATTATAATAGATTAAAACAATTAAATATGGAAGCATTAGTTGACAACGAAAGAGGTCAACTAAGCTCCTTTTATATAATACATACGGGTGTGGAAAAATTCCTAGAAAATGGGGAACTAAACGATAAACACACTCAATTACTTATAGATGTTGGTGTATTTGTGCTAACTGAAGAAGATATCGCTAGAGAAGCTATTGTTGGACCTTTTAATTTTAACCAACATGGGGTTACGAACACCTAGGGGGAAACCTAAAAAAACAAAAACTCTTATTATTGATGGTGACGTTTTGATGAAACGGTCATATAGTGGTGCTAAACATGTTTTCCATAAAGGTAAACACATAGGTGGTATATCCGCTTTTTATAGCACACTAAGAAAGATTATTATAGAAAATAAGATAGACAAAGTGGTCATTTCTTGGGATGGTGAAAGGGGTGGAACACTTAGATTAGACTATTATCCTGAGTACAAAGGCAACAGACCTAAGTTTTTCGATAAAGAATACGAACTACAAAAAATAAGGGTTAAAGAATATGCTGAAGACTTGTCTATTAGACAGTATGAACATCCAGATGTTGAATCAGACGATTTAATAGCTTTTTACTGTTTAAATAAAAAAAAGAATGAAGAAGTTGTGGTTTACACTAACGACAGAGACATGTGTCAGTTAATAAATGAAGATGTAACACTTTTCTTAGCTGATAAAAAAGTGATAGTAGGTACTGGTAACTATCAGTGGTATTTCCAACACCATTACACAAACGCTGGATTAATAAAAATAATTGAGGGGTGTAAAAGTGACTTTATAAAGGGTGTTGATGGTGTAACAGAAAACACACTATTAAAACATTTCCCACAACTAAAGGAAAGAAAAGTCACACTAGAAGAGATTATAGAATCAAGTAAGGCAATACAAGAAGAAAGGGGAACACCACTTAAAGTATTAACAAATATAATAGAGGGTAAAACAAAAGGTAGGCATAGAGGACCACTTTATGAGATAAATAAAAAAATAATAGATTTAAATAACCCTTTATTAACTGAAGAGGCTACAGATAATGTAAATAATTTAATAAACTTACCCATAGACCCAAGTGGAAGAGAACAAAAAAATGTTCTTAAAATGATGATAGAAGATGGTGTTATGTACGCCTTACCAGGTGGTGAAAATGGTTACTTAAATTTTATGGAACCGTTTATTAAGTTAGCAAAAAAAGAAAAAATAAATTATAAAAAACAAAAAAGATGAAGAAGTTTGATAAAAAGTTTGATAAAAAGTTTGAGTTTGTATTATACATAAATGATAATATTATTTGCCAAAGATATTTTTCAGTTAAAAATTTTGACGCAAAAGTACTAAACTCAATTGAGTTAGTTGAGTGTGTAGAGTCATGTGTTAGACTGGTACAAAATGATTTGAAAAATAAGACATATGATTATTTGTATAAAAACTATAACCCATATAGAAAACAATTTAAAGAAGATATTTTGGTTGAAGACATATACGAGGATGAGGATGTTTTTGATTTTGAAATAAAAGTAAAAACCAATGATAAGGGTTATGATAGAACACACAGAATCAAAAAAAGATTTACGGGTAATGTTTATCCACAAAGAGTTAGATACTCTGTAGATGTTAGAAGAATAATCCCTTCTATAATTAAAGAAATACAAGAAACATTTTATTCACAAAATTTTGATGTGGAATACTGCGGAATATCATTGTAAATAGTTATTTATTAATAAATCAAAACTTAGTTTATATGAGTAAGAAAGTTACAACTTTAGGGTATTTAGGGTACAGGTTTCAGACAGAATTCATTAATCAAATATTACATCCAGCAAATAAAAAATTTGCTAATAGAGTTATAGATATAGTTCACGCAAAGTATTTTGACAATGAGTATTTTAGGCTTATAATAGCAACAATAAAAGATTATTTTGAAAGCTTTGAAAAGATTCCGACTTGGGATACTTTGGAGACAATTTTAAAGGTAGAAATTAAAGATAAAATCACACAAGATTATGTCTTTGAAATCACAAAAGAAATTAGAAATCTAGAAGTTGAAGATTGGGAGTACATACAAGAAGAGTCTTTAAATTTTTGTAGACAACAAGAATTAAAAAAGGCTAACGATAAAATATCAAAAATCATCGATAACGGTGAGTTTGGTAGGTATGAAGAGTGTGCTGAGATAATGAAAGAAGCTCTATCCGTTGGAGCTGAAAAAGATGACGGAACCTCTATTACTGAAGGATGGGATTCAGTTTTAGAAGAAGATTTTAGACATCCAGTTCCTACGGGAATAAGTGGTATAGATAATCTAACCGATGGTGGTCTATCAAGAGGTGAGTTAGGTGTTGTATTAGCTCCTTATGGTGTTGGTAAAACAACCATACTTACCAAAATGGCAAACACGGCCTATAACGTGGGGTCAAATGTTTTACAAATTGTTTTTGAAGACCATCCTGATGTAATAAAAAGAAAACACGCGTCTTGTTGGAGTGGTATTGAACTAAACGAACTGTCCGATAATAAAGAATCTGTTGTAGAGGTTATTAAGGAAAACACAGGTAATAGAGAAAACGATTTAATAATTAGAAAGTTTCCTTCCGAAGGGATTACTGTTAACCATATTAAGACGTATGTAAGACACCTAATCTCAACAGGATTTAAACCCGATATGATTGTTTTAGATTATATTGATTGTGTTGAGTCAGCAAGAAGATATAACGATGAGTGGTCAGGTGAGGGTAATGTAATGAGAGGTTTTGAATCTATGTTAGCTGAATATAATATTGTGGGATGGACCGCAGTACAAGGTAACAGAAGTTCAATATCCTCAGATGTAGTTACAGGTGACCAAATGGGTGGGTCAATCAAAAAAGCCCAAATTGGACATTTTATCATGTCTATCGCTAGAAGTCTATCACAAAAAGAGGGAAATAGAGCAACAATAGCGGTTTTAAAGTCTAGGTTTGGAAAAGACGGTATTCTTTTTGAAGATTGCACATTTGATAATGGAAAAGTTTATATCGACACAGAAACTTCAGATACTTTCTTAGGTTACGAAAGAAAGGTTGAGGTTAGAAAAGAAGAGAACGCTAAAGAAAGGTTGAAGATGGCAAAACTAAGAAGAGAACAAAATAAAATCGATTAAATTAATAACAAATAAAAAAAAATAATAAAAATGGAATTATCTAATAAAATTCTATCTGACATAACAGTATATATGAAGTACGCTAAGTATATGCCAGAGTTAGAAAGAAGAGAGACTTGGGAAGAATTAGTTACACGTAATAAAAATATGCATATCAAAAGATATCCAAAACTTAAAGACGAAATAAATAAAGTTTACCAATTAGTTTACGATAAAAAAATATTACCATCAATGCGTTCAATGCAGTTCGGTGGTAAACCAATAGAGATATCACCAAACAGAGTTTATAATTGTGCGTACATGCCTATTGATAGTATAGACGCATTTAGTGAATGTATGTTTCTTTTATTAGGTGGTACAGGTGTAGGTTATTCAGTTCAAAAACACCACGTAGCAGCACTACCACCGATTAACAAACCGTATGTGAAAAGGAAAAAAAGATTTTTAATTGGTGATTCTATCGAAGGTTGGGCTGACGCAATTAAAGTGTTAATGAAATCTTATTTAAATGGTAGGAGTTCACGCGTTGAATTCGATTTTTCAGACATAAGACCAAAAGGAGCTATGTTAGTTACATCAGGTGGTAAAGCACCAGGACCACAACCATTAAAAGAATGTTTACTTAAAATAGAAGGCATATTAAGTCAAAAAGAAGATGGTGATAATCTATCGACAATAGAAACACATGATATTGTATGTTATATTGCTGACGCTGTTTTAGCTGGTGGTATACGTAGAGCAGCTTTAATATCTTTATTTTCAGCTGATGATGACGAAATGATTTCTTGTAAAGCAGGTAATTGGTGGGAACTTAACCCACAAAGGGGTAGAGCTAATAATTCAGCAGTTCTAATGAGACACAAAGTAACTAAAGAATTCTTTTTAGATGTTTGGAAACGTGTTGAATTATCTGGAGCTGGAGAACCAGGTATTTATTTCTCAAACGATAAGGATTGGGGGACAAACCCATGTTGTGAAATAGCGTTAAGACCATTTCAGTTCTGTAACTTATGTGAGGTAAATGCTTCAGATATTGAAAGTCAGGAAGACTTAAACGAAAGAGTCAAAGGGGCAGCTTTTATTGGTACGTTACAAGCAGGTTATACAGACTTCCATTACCTAAGAGAAGAGTGGAGAGAAACTACAGAGAAAGACGCTTTAATAGGTGTATCAATGACAGGTATTGGTAGTGGTACAGTTTTAGGTTATGATATGACAAAATCAGCTAGTTTGGTTAAAAGAGAAAATACTAGAGTGGCTAAATTAATCGGAATTAACCCAGCAGCTAGATGTACAACAGTTAAACCAGCGGGAACGACTTCATTAACATTAGGTACTTCATCAGGTATTCACGCTTGGCATAATGATTACTACATTAGAAGAATTAGAGTTGGGAAGAACGAATCAATATATGGTTACCTATCCCAAAACCACCCAGAACTAGTTCAAGACGAGTATTATAGACCACACGACACAGCAGTTATTGAGATTCCACAAAAATCACCAACAGGGGCGATACTAAGAACAGAATCACCTTTTGAATTATTGGAGAGAGTTAAAAAAGTATCACAAGAGTGGGTAAGTCCAGGTCATAGAAAAGGTTCTAACACACATAATGTTTCGGCAACAATTTCATTAAAAGAGGAAGATTGGTATTTAGCTGGTGAATGGATGTGGGAAAATCGTAAATTTTATAATGGTTTATCAGTATTGCCTTATGATGGTGGAACATACGTACAGGCACCATTTGAAGATATCACAGAAGAAAAATATTCTGAAATGATGGGGTCATTATTAGACGTTGATTTAAGTAAAATTGTAGAAACAGAAGATAATACAGATTTAAGTGGTGAACTAGCTTGTGCTGGTGGAGCTTGTGAAATTGATATAGACTTATCTACAATAGAACAAACAGAAGAAACGACAAACGAATAAGGGTTTTATTTGTCATATTTAATAAAAAGTGATAAACAAAATAGTTTGAGTGATATTTTTAACAAACAAAGGCCCCAATCATGGGGCTTTTTTTATGCCAAAATTTACATTTCATATTTTTAGTATAAATTATATAGTTGAATATTTATTAATAAAAAGAAATGGCAGAAAAATACATAAATATATCGTTTCCATTTGAGGAGGACCCTAAAGGTAAATTTATAAAGATGGAAAAAACTAGTAAAAGAGCAATTAAAGCCGATTTATTACATCTTTTATTAACACAAAAAAGGCAAAGACTTTATTTACCATCTTTTGGTGTTAATTTAAGGCAATATATTTTTGAACAAAACGATGGTATAGTACATAAATCTATACAATCAGAAATAGAAACAGCAATAAAAGAATTCATACCAAACCTAACAATATTAGAAATAACAGTATCAAAATCAGAAAGAAACGAAAAAGCCGCGATAGTTAGATTAGACTATAGGGTTACTTCATCCGCTTTTGCTGGTACTGATTTTATAGAAATAGAATTATAAAATGGCAACAACAAACAAAAAAATTAACTACTTCGCTAGAAACTTTTCTGACGTAAGGACAGAGTTATTTAACTTTATTAAAAAGTATTATCCAGAGACGTTCCAAGACTTTAATGATGCATCTATAGGTACTATGTTAATAGAGTTAAACGCGGCAGTATCAGATATGTTATCATTCAATACTGATAGAATGTTCCAAGAAACACAATTAGATTTTGCACAAGAAAGAAAATCAATCTTAAATATAGCTAGAACTTTGGGGTTAAACGTTCCAGGTAAGAGACCATCAGTATCTATAGTTGATTTTTCTGTAAATGTACCAGTAAATGGTGATACCTTTGACATAAGATACGCTCCAACATTAAAGTATGGGGCTCAAGTTTTAGGTGGTGGACAAAGTTTTGAGACACTTGATGATATTGATTTCAGTGAACCATTAAGTATCGGAGGAATACCAAACAGACTAGTGTTACCAAATATAAATCAAAACGGAACTTTAGTTGGGTATACATTAGTTAAAAGAGAATTTGTTGTAGCTGGTGTTACAAATGTTTTTAGTAAGACTATAACAGAATCAGACGCAAAACCATTTTTAGAGTTAATACTACCAAACACAAACGTAATATCTATAGAACAAGTAATTGCCCTTGAAGGAGTTAATTTACAAGGAAACCCAACATTGTCACAATTTTCGGACCCAGAATTAAATTGGTATGAAATGGATTCATTAATGGAAGATAAAATTTTTATACAAGACAAAACAAGACAAACAGATAATACAACGATAACACCAGGTAAATGGGTTAACACAAATAAAAGATTTATTAAAGAATATACGGATAAGGGGTTTTGTAAGATGACTTTTGGTTCAGGTAATGCTGACCAAGAACAATTAGATACTTACGCAAACAACAATTTTACATTAAGAATTGGTGATTTTATAAATACCACAGCTATGGGTGAAATACCAACAGTTGGTACAACCATGTACATTAGATATAGAACTGGGGGTGGAGCAAACGCCAATGTTGGAGCTAACACATTAACAGCTAGAGGAGCTTACACTATGGAGGTAAACGGACCAAACACTCAAACAAACCAAAGGGTTCAGGGTTCATTGAAAGTAAATAACCCAGTCCCAGCTTTTGGTGGAGCTGACGCCCCTAGCACTGAACAAATAAAAAAGATGGTTAGATATAACTTTTCTTCACAAAATAGAGCAGTAACGTTAAAAGATTATGTTGTATTAATAGATAAAATGCCTGGTACGTTTGGTATACCCTTTAGAAACAACGTATCTGAAAGGCAAAATAAAATAGATATCGCAATTATAGGGCTGGATAGCCAAGGGAAATTAAGTAATTCATCCACAAACACACTTAAAGAAAATATAGCCTCTTGGTTAGCTGATTATAGAATGATTAATGATTATGTTTTAACTAGGGACGGTAAAGTATTTGATTTAGCTTTTGATATAGATATTTTCATAGACAAAGCGTTTTCAAGAGGTGAAGTTATCGCTGGGGTTATTGATTCAGTACAAAAATATTTTAAAGTACAGGATTGGGATATGGGTGATAACATTTATTTATCACAATTAATTGAAAATATAAACAATGTGGGTGGCGTTTTAAATGTTATAGACTTCAAGGTGTTCAATAGGACTGGTACACCGTATTCCAGTAATGTTACAACACAAGAACTATCAGACATAGAAACGTTACAGATAAATTTAACAGAAGATTTTACATTATTCGCTGAATATGACTCAATGTTTCAAATAAGATTTCCACAAACAGATATAAAAGTTAGAGTTAAAGAATAAAAATGAGCCAAATATTAAAAGTACCAAAGCAATTAACTAGTAAAACAGCTTTAGAGACTGATACTTTCTTAACCATTGGTTTAAATAACACAACTAAACCACTAATAGAATATGATTTAGTTAATGTGGTTAATCAAGCTGACGTTTTTGAAAAAGAAAGAATAGAAGTTAGAGATTATCGTTTTTCAGGTAAAATAAACATATATACGGCTAACGAGTTAGACCCAACAGAAAAAATTATAGACGATGATGGTATAGTTACAGTAAAAACGGGCACACTAGGTGATGATTGGGACCCACTATTTGACGGTAACCCAAAGGTAACACCAAATAATTGGTTATTACAGATATTATACCCACATAAAAAAGAAAGTAATTTTGATTTTGAGTACATGAGCGATTTCGGTACGACAATAAACTCAAAGGCTGATATGGGTCCACAAATAATAACTTTTTTACCAGCAACACCAGAAGGTGAAGAAGAAAAGTTAGGTGTTAAGTGTGCACAAAAACACAACCTCTCAATAGATGACTATGTTTATCTATATAATAGGGATATACCGGCAAACCCATATTATGGAATATATAGGGTATTAAGTCTAGGTATTGATGGTGAAAACCTAGATAAAAATTTTGTTTTAGATACACCATACGAATTTAGTTATACACAACCAAGTAATTTTCGTAGAATTGTTAACACAACACAAAAAGATATTGATTTTTCTGATACAATAGATATTAATACTGTTACCGCAACAGACAATCTTGGGGGTACTGTGGGTACTTTTCTTAGTGATGACGAAATATACCTTAAAATAACCACACAAACACCACACAATTTAGATGTACCATTTTCAGCATCACTACCACTAGACTCTGACGACCCATCATATGAACCACCACAACAGTTTATACCACCATTTATAGATTTAAGGGGGACAGGAATTTTAAATGGAATTTTTAAAGTCTATTCAGTAATAGACCCAAACACCTTTATTATAAAATATATTTTATTTACAACAAAAGGACAGTCACAAACATATACATCAAATAAACCTAGATTTAGAAAATTAAATGGAACACCTTCAGAATATTATGTTAGAATGTATAAAGTTTTAACAACTAATGAATATGACTCATATAAATGTGCTTTTAGTTCCAGTATATACCCAAAAACAATAGTAAATGAATTAGGTATAGCTAACGATACTTGGTTGTACCACTTTAATGAAGACATAGATGTTGGCGAATTAGTAGACCACAACAACAAACCACTAACAGAACTATACTTAGGTTTTATTAAAAGGTCAGGTCAAAACACATACGAATGGTCTGATGTTGTTGCTGGATGGGACTTTAATAGTTACAAAATAACAACATTTAATGGGTTAGAAACAATATCTAAATATAAAGTTGGTGGTGTGGGTACTATAGAAAAACCTAATAAATCTTATGACTACATTGGGGATTATGCCGAATATAATAGTTTAGAAATTAAAGAAAAGGTAGTATCAAAAATAGTGCATAGATTCGGTTTAGCTAAAGACCCAAATGGTGAGGGTTATTTTTTAAACCCATTTACTAAGTTAGAGATAATGAATTTTTCTGATATAATAGAAACTAGTAGTATAAATGAACCGACAGAAGGGATACCAAATTACGCAGAAACATACCCAAATGGTGGTATAGCTTGGAGAGATTTACTATATATTGGTTTTATAGAACCTATTTCAGGTGTTGGTGTGGACTACCCATTTATAAATGGTAAACATTATTTTTATGGTAATTACAATTTTTTTATAAGAAGACAAAACCCTCTAACAGAAAAAATTATAGACCAAGAATCAATAAAAGTGGGTAAAATACAAGATGTTTGTTAATGGAAAAGTACAGTATAAATAAAGTAAAGGGTAAGGATATAAACATAAGTATGCCAGCATCAACAAGTTTTACACAATTAGGTTTGAGTGAAACTATTGACGACTTAGTAGAGGTAGAGACTAACAACGCGTTAAACCCATTTAGTGATGAAGAACAAATAGCTTACACCACATTTGATGGTTTGGATATTAATATAATTTTTAGGTTTTTAGATAGGAACACAAACACTTATTCAACAAATTACGAAGCGGCAGGGTTTAACACTTCCGACAACAGTCTTAGAAAAAATTCATTCTTAAAAAGTTATTTTAGATTATATTTTTATGATAAAAATAGTCCAGAAAGTAGAAATTTAATGTTGTTCGAGGACATAGACGTTTTAAACACAACAGCACCAAACTTCAAACTAAAAAGGATTTTTTGGGATAGAAACTATCCGTTTTTTAATCAAACAAACGACAATATAAACTTATTTGTTATTGGTAGATTTTTCAGTGCATTAAATGGTAAAATATATGATTTTTATAATCTACCAATTGGAAATACTACCCCAATAAATATAACAGATTATAGTGCTAACAGCGATTGGTGGACTAGCCCAATTACGATATACAACCCTAAAAATAATGATGGTAACCATAATTTTGCGACAACACCGTTTATAGGGGCTAATACTGACAACACAATAACACTAACAGAAAGAGTTATATTATAGTGGAAAAATACGAAAGAAATATTAAAATTAAAAGGATTTTAACATCTATCGATACAGATAATGATGGTATTGATGATACTATCGCTTATATTAATCAGGAAGATTTATTTTTACCAATACTAATTAAACAAAGTATAAAAGATTTGGGGGTTTATACTGACATTAAACCACCGAAGGAGGTAATAGATTTGGGTAGTTTTTGGGACACAGACAATAGTGGTTATGGTGATTTTGGTACAAACCCTATAAGTAGTGGGACGACAAGTGACTACGATGAAAATACCACTAATGAAACAGGTGTTGGTGATTTTACAATAACGGGTTGTATGGACCCAACAGCATTAAACTACTCTGAGTCAGCAACAGTTCAGTGTGGGGGTTGTTGTGACTATGGTTTTGATGGTGATTCATCTTCCACTGGTTTCTCAGACAGTACAACACCAGGTCCCAGTGGCTCAGGGTGTTATAAAATAGCCACTGGTTGTAAGTCAACAATAGCAGACTTACCAAGTAACGCAGATTTAAAAACTAAAGCTGAACAATGGTGTAAAGCCACACACTCTTCTTGTGGCACTAATTACGCTATAATTGATGGGTGTGCATCAAACGGTTGTGGCGCAGCACAAACAACAGGATGTATTGCTAACAACCCAACGTACCCAACTGTAATACCAAACCCATGTAATTGTTGTCCAGGTCCAGTTAACACACAACATTTATTAACACAAATAGAGTGTGTTAATGAAGGGTTTAATTGTAGTGGTGACTTTGACTCTGGATGTCCTTGTGAGTCTGATGGTGATAAGATTTTTGGTGGGATAAAAACCAGTACCGTAGGTTGCGTAATTAATGAAGACACAAATGGATTTAGAAAGATATTTAAATTTTTCTGTGTACCGGATTAAAAAAATAAACTATGTATATAACAGGGAGAACAAGTAATAGATTAAGTGAATTAAAAACGTTGGACGTTAATAACCCGTATAAAGTTGGGGTTAATGGTGTTTTAAATGTACAAACAGATTTTATTGAATATGAAATTGATGATATATATTATAAAACATTTTTTACTAGGACCTTCCAAAACGGGCCAAAGTCAATAACAAAAAACCAAAAAATAAAAACTTATACAGCACCAAATTATGTTACAGAACCGTATTACCAAGACACAATATTTAAAGTTCAAAAAACGGGTGATGACTTTGAACAATATCCATTAATAAAAGAAGAGGATAAATTAGAACAAGTTTTTTTGCCTGAAATAGAAGATGAAATATTTATAGAGAGAGGCGTCGGTAATGTATATGAAAAACACATGAGGTTATCTGACATAAACAATATTGGGCAATTAGAAACCTATAAAAATGGGTTTTATTATATTAAAAAAAGTTAATTATGGCAATAGGAAATTACGGAACCAAAAGACTATCAAGTGTACCCTTAAACGACATAGAGGTATTATATAGTTACGTTGGTGATAGAAATGTAGAACCAACGAATAATTTTAAAACAATAGACGGTGGTGGGTTAACAACATTAAACGGACCTGACGGTGATATATTACCTGGATATTTTAATTTAAAATTACCAGCAGACCAATTTTCCAATATTGGCATATATAATATATTAATAAGGCCTAGAGTAACAACCATAAACATTACTGATTGTGGTGTTTTAGCGGCATTCCCTAACATAAAGGGGGTTATTTTAGATTCTAACTTGTTAGGTGATTTAGACTCCTTAGTTGGTTCTAGAATTGAGTACTACGATAATGGTTTGGCGACAGATACATTTACAATAATAACATCAGCAAATAGAGCTGAACCAATAACACAAAACTTACCTAGCACAACACAAAAAGCTGTTAGATATAGATTTAATAACAATTCAAACCTAGTGTTCTTAACGGTAACACCATCTTCAGCACCAACAGTAAAACCTAACAGTTTACCTTACGTTGGGAAAACAGGTCAAAAAATTAAAATTAATAAAACAACTTTTGACCCTATATTAATGGAATTAAATTTAACAGAATACGATATTAATTCATTGGCGATAGGTTTATATGGTAACCAAAGTAAAGGGATACAAGACGGTCTATACACTTTATATAACTTTAGTAATGAAATTTATAAACAATATAACCTTTATGAAATACAAGACCAATTCACTGGTGAACCACTTTATGAAATTAGAGAACAAAGAACTAATATAGATGAAACAAAAGGTTTTGATACAATAACTAACATTGGTTAATAAATTAATTTATGGCAGTAAAAAAAGTAGTACCAGGTTCATTAACAGAAGCTTATAAACTAAGACAAGGTGATTTTGCCCCAAGCTTAGTGGGTAATCAGTTTACAGACCCAAACGCCTTTTTTACTTTAGGTAATTTCGCTATAACATCTAACTTTGAAGGTAGGGTTTCACAAGATTTTAAATTAGGTGAATGGTCAGACTACTATAATTTAAATAATTTAAACATAACTGAGTCAGAGTTACAAGTAATGGTCTCTAATAATGTATATGTTAATTTAAATTATGATAAAACAAATATTAATAGATATGTTTATTTTGGTAGTTTTTATAAGTTTTTAGAAAATACGGTACAAGAAATAATTGTTAAATGGCCGGCCTCTTTATCAGTATCAGTTAATCCCATAAACCTTAGCCAACAAAGGCCATCAGGTATAAACACCATATTAGATTTTAATTACGACACGCCGACAGATACATCAACATTTAAAACACCAACCGTTGGGGTAAATAACCCATATAATTTAGATTATACAGATAATCCATTTGGTCAAGACAATATACCCTCACAAATATCAGAATATGTTTTAAGTGATGAAAACAATAATGAATATACCATAAAAGGTATGACTGGTAAAACAACCGGTAATAGGTACATATATTTTAAGGTTAATGGTAAGGTTTTTAATGGTTTATCAGGCACAACTTTTTCACAAAGAAATTTTCATATAAAGCCAACAAAAACAATAAGGGATAAATTTTTTATAAACTTAACAGACTTCCAAAAACTTTTATTGGATAGATTAACAATACCTAGATATAATTTCACTATAAACGTGCCAATTAAGTATGGCAATGGTGACATAGGTTTTACACTTAAAAGTTTTGCTTGGCCAACAAGTGATGGTTATAATTTAGACATAGACACAAATTCTTACGAAAATTATATAGAAAATTTATTTAAAATAGCTGATTTATATGATGAAAATAAAACAGATTTAGTACTAAGAAGGTTTGTTTCCGACTCAATCATAGAATATGATACAGAAGGTGAGGGTACTTCACAAACTGGTAGGAGGGTTTCTAAACTATTAAGAGTATATGGCGTAGAATTTGATGTAATTAAAAAATATATCGATGGTATTTCTTTCGCTAATGTTGTGACATACAATAAGAAAGATAACACATCAGATAGTTTAATAAAGATAATGGCAAAAACACTAGGTTTTGATACTTTAATCACAACAGGAAACGCCTTTAATTTATTAGAAAATGATGAAGAGGGTGATGACCCACAATTTTTGGGTTATTCAAGAGAATTATCAGCAAAAGAGATAGACATTGAATTATGGAGAAGGTTAGTTATAAACGCTTGGTGGTTGTTTAGGTCTAAAGGAACTAGAAAAGTTTTAGAATTTTTCATGAAATTGTTTGGTATAAATAATTGTCTAGTTACCATGGACGAAAGGGTTTATTTAGCTAAAGATAGGTTAGATTTGGGTGCGGTTAGAAGACAATTTAATAACTTGTTTGGTCCGGAATACTTTGACCTTAATTATAATACATTCCCATTTGATGACTATGGATTTCCAGAGGTACCAAAAGACGATGAAACATTTTGGTTTCAAAATGATGGTTTTTGGTATAATGGGGGAAATATAAGAACAACAGGAAATAACCCACATTATGGTACATATGATTTTGGACAAAGATATTGGGATAGGTTTAGATGTTTCGTTGAAGAGTTCCAAGAAACAACCAATATTAACAGGACAGAACCATTAATAACTAACTATTTTACTGAGTATAATAACGGAACATTCACACCAGATGAAAATGGGCAACCATTCTCTAATTACGGGCAAGAGGTTTCACCATTCTTTGTAAACCCAGATGATAACATTAATGTTTTATCCGCAGGATTAGTCTCATTTGGTGATTCGGATGGGCCAACCAACGTTAGAGATAGTGGTGATACCTATTCACTAAGAATAACATTCCAAGCTGGAGAATCGGAGTTATGTGCAGACTGCCCAACAGACATAACTTTTCACCCTTCTGGTTTAGTTTACATTTCGGACACTACCCTAGATAAAAGTGTACCACATGATATTGAGGAATGTTGTGATTTTTATTGGGCACCAAACTCACCAATTATTGTGGATAACGGCACTTTCGCCCCTCCTCGCCCTTCCTTTACTGCATCAACCGAAACCGACCCTAAATTCCCGAACATAAAAACACGGAACTCAGAGGGAAAAGATTCGGTAAATAATTGTGAATTAACATTTCAACAAACCAACATTACTGGTGTTGGTGGAACTCTGACAACTAATAATGATTGTGTCGGTAATAGTGTTGTTTTCAAAAATGTGTCGCAAACAGAATGGGTTTATGGAGCAGCACCAGCAACAGCTCAATTTACAATAAATGCGCCAACCGCTTCAGTGATTAATCCAGTAACCTTAACTATTACAACCAAAGGGCCCATATCTGGCATTGTTGCTGGGGCATCACAACCTGGTATTTTTTACCAATTAAAACAATTACCACCATCACCAGGACCCATACCATCAACTGTTTTTTCAGATTTTAAATACCCTTACCAAACACAAACAATAGATATCTTATTAGAACAAGCGGGGGCAACAACATACACTATGGAGGTTTACCCCTACAATAGTAGTGATAACTATTTTGAGGTTTGTACTAATTGTTCTCAAAGCGAATTAGACGAAATCGACCCCATTGAAGATTATGGGATACCAACAAACCCACAAGATAGTGGTGACGGCAAAATACCACCAGTAAACGAAACCCCATACTACTGTTGGTGGTGTCCACCAGAGTCAACACTTGACCTTATAAGTACTTCAGAAAGTTTTTTATCTAACATAGGTGATAGTGAAACACAAACACTAACATTAGCGACACAATATGGTTATGAAGGAAACGACCCAATAGAGGCTAGAAAATTTTTAATTAATGTAATGAACACATATTTTAGTAATGGTAATAGTTTTTATATGTTTGGTAATGAAATACTACAAAACGCGGATTGTTGTAAATTAAGGGGTGGTACATGGAACGATAAAACAAAATTATGTGAAATAGTTACTAATGTGGATGAATGTTCAAGAGAAACAACCATATTATATAATGGTTTATTTGGGTCGTTAATTGATGATACACAACCAGTCGGTGATGACAACTTCACAATACTTTCAGAGGTTTGTTGTCTAGATTTAAATTATTATTTTGGGAACCCCACAATAACTTTAACAACTGTTTCTGGCGGCATTGAACAATTTTCACCGAACTTTTCAACCACCCAAACACTAGGTGATGAAAAGCTTGGTTGTTTCCCATGTCCTAGACAAATTAAAGAAGAAGTGTTAACCGATAATACAATTAATATAACAGACTCGGATGGCAACACATTACCTATCCAATGTTGTAATAGTTTAGGGTTCAACTATAGCAATTCAGGGGGTGACACACCACAGAATTTCTGTAGAAAATGTGGTCCAACAAACCAAAACCCAGAAACTAACATAATAACTAATTTAGATGGTTCAGATATCACTGAGGATTGTTGTGAAGTGGCTGGTGGTTTTTATAACACAAATCCAGATGTATCACCTGGGGTAGGTTGTTATATATGTGAACCATATATAGCTCCCACACCACACCCACTTGCTTCTCCTGGTAACTATTTATTACAAACAGTGAATGTTGATGGATTTGATTACACTATAATAACCGATTCTAACAGCGAACCAATAAGTGAGAATTGTTGTACATATTGGCAAAACGCAACTGGTAACTTTGACAACTCATCTTATGTGTCGGGCGTTGGATGTGTAATAATCCAATGAGAATAAAGAAAAAATAAATGGCAAATATAATAGAAATAGGTGGTGATAAAGAGGGGGTTGGTTGTTTAGACCCAGCAGCTAGTAACTATAACCCATTCGCATCTATTTGGTGTACTGGTTATGTATTTGGTGCAACCCCACAACCAGATTTAGGTGGTGTATTAACAAATGGTTGCTGTCAGTACGGTAGTGTTTCCGTAACTGGGTGTATGGACCCACAAGCAAATAACTATAACACAGAAGCAGTAAACCCCTGTGATAATTGTTGTACTTATGGTGACACGAATAGTGGAGGCCCAATACTAGATTTAGGTGATTTAGTTATAAACCCAAATGGGGTTGACCAAAACAACCCAGACACAGATACAGACGTAATAAATTGTAAAGATTTATTTTACACTATAACAAATTTAGGTGAAATTACAACTGGAGGTGTTTCATTAACTGAGGAGTGTTGTACTTATTATGAATCATTAGGTAACACCGTTTCTTGGAATTCAATCACAAAAACTTGTAATCTAGCAGAACCGGCTAGTTTATGTGAAACTTATGACTTAGGTTTAATAAAGGCTGAAGAACTCCAACAAAGAGTTACATGTGTTGATTGTGACAATTTTGCTTGGTGGGACAACTTATATACAACAATTAATGGTGATAGTTTACAAAATATAAATACACCGCTTTGGGACTTCTTAGTTGGTGTAATAACATCAAACCCAACAGACCCGTTAACACCAAACTTTGGTAACGGTAGCTTTTATATAGACATATTAACAGGTGAACCAATAGTAAGTGAAACATGTTGTTTAGCCCTATCAGACTCTAACTTTACCACTAATGTTAACGAGTTTGGTGAAGAATCCTCAGCTTGTCTTTGTGATACAACATCCACCGAAACTATAATAAATTGTGAATGTTTGACTGATGTTGGGTTATTTTTATCCGTTGCATCAACAAAAGAGGGGGCTGAATTATTATTAACACCAGAAACACTATTATCTTTAGGATTATCTTCTGATGAGGTTATTTTTGTCATTAATAACGCCTTTAATAGTTCAGATATAGATGGTGATGATATTAGTGAGAGCGTAAAAGTAAAAATATTACTATCCAACGCTTTAGCTGTTAGTGGTGGGTTTTATTTATGTTATGAAATAACACAATCACAACAACAAACAGAAAACCAAGGAATACCACAGCCAGTTAGTTCTACTAAATGTGATGAGTTAGGTGGGTTTTTTGATGGTACGTTATGTTTTTGTAAACCACAGGACGATTGTAACGTTAGTTTAACTGACATAACTATGACAACAATTGTTGATGATTTTAATCAAAATTTAACAATTGTAACTTTTAATAATGAGTCAATAAGTCAAACTTGTTGTTTACAAATAGCTTCAGATAATAATTTACCGTGGTCATATGAAAGTTATAATGGTGAGGTTAATTGTTTCACAAGTGACCCAAACCCATGTTTACCGTTAGAATTTAAACTAAATAGAGACTTAATCAAACCAGAATGTGAAACACCAATAGATGTGTCAATGTCATTTTATTTTGGTAAACCCGAAAACCCTTGTGTTGAGATAGAAGATAATGACGATGATATAATCATAATAGATAATCCAACAGAACCATGTTTATTATCATTTGACGAAAACAATAATATAGTCGATTATAATTCAACAGAAACAAAAAGAAGACCTGAAATATCACAACAGTCACCACAACCAATTAGTGGTGAAACTGAAACACCTTGTTGTTATAACCCAGAAGTACCAATATCAGTCAACTTAGTTATAAGAGATGATAAAAATAACATTATACAAACATCAGACCCCTTTTCTTTTACTGATTTAGAAACTTGGTTTGATATTACAACACAATTTACAATACCAACAACAGGGACTACTGAAGGTTTTAACGCCTATCTACAATTTACGTCTGGATTAAACTGTTGTTGTGTATATGATATATTCTTAGATAATTTTAAGTTTAACTGTAATGAAGAATTAACTATAACTGAAATAATAAATAATGATTGCCCAGGTTTTGATATAACCCCAGTAATAGATAATAAAAAATCTTGGGTTTATAACCCTGGTGAGTTAGGGTATTCCGAATACCGAAACCAAAATGGTAGATTCACTGATAATAGGATAATAACTCAAGGACAATACGGATTAATTGAGGGTTACGGTGAAATAAACAGAACTTTCGCTCCTAGTTTGGATGCTGAATTAGAGTGGAGGTATACCGATTATTTTAAACAATCATCTGTTTTAGAAAAACACAGTAACTTAGTTCTTAACAGTAAAGAATTATTTTTAACATTTGATATGTGTAATATTGGTGGCCCTTGTCCTAATGGGTATTCATTAAGTGCGGGAACTGAAACTTGTTATAAAGTGTCTTGTCCGGATGGGTACAAATTTAGTGGTACTAGTTTATGTTATAGTGCTTCCACAGAAGTTTCCACATTTATTATGAGTGGTTTTACAACACAAGGAGCTGTACCACCACAAGATTTAATAGATGATAACGTAGCCTTAAACCCAGTACCATTTAATAGTTTTTTAACAGCAGGAATATCTACTGGAAGTACAGTTAATATACCATTATCTGGTATATCTTACACTATAGCAAATATTATAGATTATAGGAGTTTAGACTTAAATTCACCACCAGCAATTAGCCCAACATTTGATTTCTTTGGTGTATACTATGAAATATATACTACACCACCTGAAACCCTATACACTAACTCTAAAACATTAACACAAAATTATAACCCATTAGCGTGTAAAACAAAATTTACTTTATTAGAATTAGAGGGGTATAAGAAAACATTCCAAAGTTTTTGGGTACAATTTGTTGAACAATTTGTTCCAGCAACAACAATATTTGTGTCAGGTGAAAGATGGTGTAATAGACCAGATGAGATATGTACACAATACGATGAATGTGATTTTGACTTTGAATTTGTTGAGGGGGATGTAACGACAATCCCTAACAATACAAATCTACCACCACAAGTAGTAACTAGTGGCAGGTCAAAAAGTTACGACGCAAATGAAAGTGATACCCCCACAGGAGGGAAGACGTACCAACCACTAGATTATGAATCTACTGATAATGGGCCAATAGACACTGAAACAGTAAAAATAAGACCACTACCGAAAGAAAATGGTGTTACGACAATCCTACCGTCAACAGTTGATGGGATAGAGGAAAGAAAGCGAAGAAAATTACAGTACCAAGGTAGATTACAAGCAGAAAAAAATGATATAATACTAGAATAATGGGGTTTTTATGTAAAATAAAAGAAAATAAGTATTTGGATAACCCATTAGATAGGGATTTAGGTCTAAGTAACATATATAACGTTAACTCAGTAACTAATTTTTGTTTCGAACCCTTTAATGGTCCGACATATTGGGTAAGTGGAGCAACAAAACCAGTTACTGGTTCCACAACACCATGTAGTGGAACGCCTACTAACTGTTATTCTGTATATAATTTTTCAGAAGTTAAAGACATAGATTTAGGGTTTAATTTTACGGGTTCCACTGATTACACTGGGTATACAGGAAGTTTTTGTTATAAAATATATAATAGAACAAACTTTTCGTTAAACGGTGCATTTAAAACATTAAATAACGTAACACCATCTTTTGAAAATTGTCATGTGTTTAGTGCAATAACATCAACAACAATAAATGACATAATATCTTTAGGTGAATTACCACTCACTAACACAGATTATATGTTAAGGAGCTACTATAAATTTACACCAAAAGAGTGTGTTAAAAAAGAAATAAATACATGGCAAAACTCTAACCAGTTAAATAATTTTAACTTTGATTATGACTGGTATTTTATAACCGTAACTAACCCATCAAAACCCATAATTAGTAGAACTTTCGCCGACACAGTAGATAGGGTAACCATGATACAAGAAACGAAAAAGGGTAGTAATTTTAAAAACTATTTTAATTTAGATAACCAACCCATAGGCGGTAAAATTAACCTATACGTTAATGGTGTTTTATTAACACCAAATCTAGACTATACCATGGATAACTCGTTATACCCTAGAACTACCCCTATTGTAAACATATTTAGTGGTAATATTGATGCAACAGATGTGATTACTATTGTGTATTTAATTGGTCCCGAAAGTTTTGAAACAGCAGTAACAGTACCTAGTAATGAGTTATTTGAAATAGACACATTTAAAGTAACTGGATTTACAAACGGAGTTACAGCCTCAACAACAAACATAGTTAACAATAATATAGTAAAGGGTACACAAGAAGTGTTTTTAACCTCTAATTTTGATTATGAATCTACTGTTGTGGCCATGGTTAATGGTTTAAAATTATTTGATGGTATAGAGTTCTACAAAAGTACCACAACACCCAATAAAATAATATTTAACCCAAACTACATAACAATTAAAGAGGGTGATATACTTTCTTTTTGGTATTTTAAAACTAACTTAGATTCGTATAATAATTTAGGTACATTAAATAAAGATAGTGTCATTTTACAATGGAGTGTAACCCCAATAATTGAGCAAATAAGAAATAAAGGTTATTTTACGGTTGAAGTTACTGAGGAGTCAGACACTAATTGGACTAGTTTGTTTTCAACAACAAAAGTGGATTATAACACAACCAAAACAGCATACAGTACTAATGTCACTAATTTAGATGTTAACAAAGATTATAAATTTAGGGTGATATTTGAAAAGATATATAAAAATATGTTAAATGAAGACATAATAACAAGCTCAAACGTTATAGGGTACTTCAACACTAGAAACGACAAGATAATATACGGTTATTAATGGAAGAGTTAAATAAAACTATAAGATTAAAAACAACACCAGGTGGTGATGATAAACATTTAAAGGTAAAATTAGAACAAAGTTTTGATTTTTTAGAGGTGTTAAGTTTAAAAATATCACAAGAAGATTTGTATGCAGATTTTTGTTCTAATTATGGTGTTGTTGTTGGGAGGGTGTTAGCCAACCAAGGATTTGGAGTACCAAATTCAAAAGTATCCGTATTTATACCAATTACAGACGAAGATGAAAAAAACGAATTAATAAAAAATTTATACCCATATAAGAACCTAACAGATAAAAATAGTGATGGGTATAGATATAACCTACTAATAAACAAAGCGACATGTGTCTTAAATGAACCAGTAGGCACTTTTCCAGATAAAGAAACACTCCTATCAAACGAAATAGTTATAGAAGTTTTTGAAAAATACTACAAATACACAACAAAAACTAATGAATCGGGTGACTATATGTTATTTGGTGTGCCGGTGGGTACAAGAACCATACATATGGATACAGACCTAAGTGACTGTGGTTTATTAAGTGTTAGACCTTACGATTTAATATCACAAGGAGCGCCATTAGGGTTTTTTGATGGTTATACTAAGTTTAAAGTAAGTAAAAATCTAGACACACTAGTCCAAATAAAATCTAGTAATCAGTCGGTAGACGTTATACCGTTTTGGGGTAACCCAGAAAATTGTGAAATAGGCATAACAAGGATAGACATAGACACTAACGTAACACTAGAACCAACGGCTTTATTTACAGGTTCATTAATTTCTGATAACGAAAAAAATTCTATTAATAAAAGTTGTAACCCAAGAAATGACATGGGTGAGTTAACAGAACTAAGAACTGCGGCCGGAACCATTAATTTTATAAGGGCAAAAGAAATAAACATAGTAGAGTGGGTTCAAAATAAAAATATTATACCAACCGAGTTAGAATTTTTTGATATAGACGGTGGTGATTTAATTGATGAAGACGGTACTTTTGTTACTACAGTACCAATGAATGTGGGTAGAGTCGTAACCAATGAAGTTGGTGATTTAGTGCCTTCCGAAGACCCAGAAGTAGGGTTACCAACAAAAGCTTTGTATAGGATGAAAATGTCCTTTAACGAACCACCATCTAATAGAAAAAGAAGGACGGCCAATATGATTTTCCCAAGTCTATCTGAAGAACATGGAGGTACGGCAGGGTTTACGTCAACTGGGGATGTAGATGATATTGGTGGGACAGAAGACCAAAGATTTACAGACGATATATCAGACTATAAAACTGATGACTTGGTTTTGGGGTTGCCATCAGGTAATTCTATACTTAAAGATTTTCATTTATTTGAGTGGAAACAATTATACACAATAGCTCAATATATAAAAAAATATAAAAAAGGTAATAGTAGATGGAGTTTTCTTGGATTAAAAAATACGGACTCTGATGGAGCACCCGCATCACCCATGCCATTTAATACAGCTGTTAAAAAACCAGACTTTTTGTTCGGTCTTGGTAGTTTTTTCTTACAAATTGGTGCCGCTTTTATTAGGATGTTAATCTTTATGATAACACTATCATTTGGTTTTTATATAGGATTTAACTTATCCTTCACAATATTTGGTACGGATATTTGTTTGGTTAGGTTTTATTCTATAATAGCCTTCCAACCCTTTGATTGGCTTGGTGGTATTATGGGTAAGTTTTGTAAAGACGAGGATTCTTATTGTTGTACCACATATGGTGGACCTGGTGGTGATGAAGACGCAAGAGGGTTTTCTTTATCTTGTGCAGATGAAGAGTATTGTATACACACAAACCCAGAAACTGGTTCTGTTTGTGGTGATGGTGATGGGCCCCCATGTGGTGGGACCAATGCATGTGGTGAAGACCAAGATTGCCCAGGTACAGCACCAGATATTAGTGGGATAATATCAATAGAAAGAGTATGTGGTTGTCCCGACAACACATCTGCACTACCTGGAACTACAGACTGTAACGAACCACTTATTTGTCTTAAAGGATATGCTTTTGTTGCTAATGAATCTAATTGTAATGCTTTAGATGTTCTTGAAAAATGGTTATGTTGTAGGATTATAGAATTAGCTGAAAAAAGACAGGTCATTAGAAGGTGCTTCTTTGACGCGTGGATTACTGGTACAGCTTATTTATTTCAGTATAAATACACGTCTAAACTAAAAAAATCAAGTGGGCAGTTAATTAAAAAAGAAAAATTTTGTGGACCTGGTTCTGACACTAAGTCAGGTGATAATTACAGAAAGAACAAGTGTTGCCCACATGCCAACGGTTCCAACCTATGTCGAAAGTGTTTAATTAGGGGCTCCGAAACAACAGATAAGAATTTTAGTACCTCTTTCGAGAATTACCATAAATTATGGCATAACGACAGTGTTAATAATAATTGTGGTGGACTTCCTTGTGGTAATGGAGCAACAGACATTGATGATAACATATATTGTAACACCTATAACTCAACTAAAATTGTGTCATTAGGTCGTATTGAAATGTGTGGGGACACATTAAATGAAATAGAAAATTGCATCAATAAAAGCAGTTGTGTTTTCGATTTATATAAACAAAATCCATCATTTTTTCCAGGGACATTTTTTGAAGATGGTTGGGACCCAAATTTTTGGTTTAATGACATAGGGGTAACTAGTTACCAAGACCCAATAGACGTTTTAAAATATTTAATAGATAAGACTGGGTGTAATGTTTCACAGTTATTTGAGAGGGGGTCTGGTTGTCATGAAAATGAATTAAAAAATCAGAACTATCAGTATGTAAAAGAAATTTCTAAAATTTATACTGAAATCATTACTGGACAGGTAGACTCAGCTATTGATTCGGATATTTTTGAACCTGGGTCAAATATACTTACCGATGTCGATGGGACGTATGTAAATGATGTAGACGATGATGGGCCTATAATAAGTGGTCTTAAATTTGATAATAGACTAGGCCAAAGATTTAGCCCTTGTGGTGGTACTTCTGGAGTTGATTGTAACCAGCCACCACTACCTTGGTCGGGTGAGGACGAACAATCTAACACACCCGCTAGTGGCCCTGACTCTTTTAATAACGCTAGTAAAAACATACCATATTATTACTTTGGATTAAATCCAGGTAAAACAGCAATTGAAAAATTAAGAAACAAATTTTTCTTAAATTAAGATAATAACATATTTATATAAAAATAATAAGAAGTGAGTTATATTGATAAAAATAGTAATGTAGTAATAAGCGCTAGACTTACAGACAAGGGAAGGCAATTACTATCTAAAGGGTTATTAACCTTTGACACATTCCAATTGGGGGATTCTGAAATTGATTATTCAACACTAGGCAGTGGTTATGATATATCAAAAAACATAGATTTAAGGGCAAAATCCAACAACCCTAACATAAAAACACCATTATTCCCAACAGCAACAAGTACTTCACCCAGTGTTAATATAATTTCTTTACAGGATAATATTATTCAAACAATAATAGATTCACCAGAATTAGGTTTTTTTATTAGTGGTACAACAGGTACAAGTGTTACTTATACGGCACAAACATCAACAGATTATTCATATCAATATGACACTGTAATACCATTGAGTGGGTTAACAGGGTCAACAATGTTTGTACCAGTTAGACAATCAACAACATATGGTTCAAATACATACGAACCAAAGATTGGGGATTACATGCTTGTTAAAATGAGTAATGACGAACTTTCAGCCCCACTAAGTCAAAGTTTAACAAATGTTGCCGTACCTTATTTATGGTACGAAGTACAAGGTGTTTCTGGTGATTTAGCATCAAATAACTTACAAGTAAATATAGATAGAGACTTCGCCTACTTTCCAAGTTATTTAGGTTCTAACGAATGTTGGGCATCTTTTTATCCTGGTACTGGAAACACATTTTCTAGTGATGGGTTTTATAGTGGTGGAACTGTTTGGAATATGAACAATGTTTGGTCTTATAATCAAGCGGGTGTTAATGTTGGTACCTATGAAGGTTTTGAATTTTACGGTTCAGAAGATTTTATTGGCTCAAAAGAATATTATGGTTACACATCTGAATTAAAACCAGGTATAATACCAACCGACACAGACGCTGACAGTCCATTATCAGCAAAAACTTTCTGTGAGTTAGTTAATTCAATAGGTATAATACATTATAGTAACCCACAAACATGTGAAAACCAAACAGAAAAAAAGATAGGACAAAAATTATATATTAATAATAGTTTAAATAACAAATATTACCCAAGTTTGGTAATGCCAACATTAATGTGGCATAGAGAAATAACTGGAACAAGTATAGGTCATGTATTTAAGGGTTCTGGTGACATAAAATATGTGACATTGGGTGGTGACGATACGACTATTGAGTATGTTGATTTAGTGGATGAACTTGGTTATTCTGTGGGTAGAGTTTTCCCACAACTACACACATTTACAATAGATGACCAAGAACTTGTTTCGGCTATGTCATATAAATCTAATAGAAACTGGACATTACCTAAATTAAATGCAGAATTAACGAGTAGTTTAGATGGTGTTATTGATGGTACACAGATTTTATATGTAACATATTTATTGGCTTCTAATAGTGGGTACACAACAGGCATACATTGTAATTATATTGTTTGTGCTAGTTTTGACTCAATAGGTGGGGATTGTCCACCAACAGAATCAAAGGCTTTATCACTTAATTTCCCTTCAGGTCAATTACCATTTATGGAAATTAGTGGTGGAACTGGGTGGAATGCTGACACACTATATGTGGCGGTACAAAGAACCTCATTAGACAACAAACCAACATCCAATGGATGGAAACTAATTGACTTAACATCTAGTATAGATAGTCATGTTGTGGGTCAAAAAATAGATAAAATTAATCTACAAAATAGTACATTCAACATAACCAACACAGTGTACACAACTTCAGCTACAACATATAATTTACACGATTTTATTAATATACCATTGACAACTGAACCAAATTTATTACAATTTGGTGATGAAAAGTTCTTTTATGGTAATGTTGTAACTAAAGGTGAAACAAATAAATACAGAACTAAATTTGATTTTACAATATCACCTACAGAGTATAACACATCAACTAACCCAACTTACGATGGTAGTGGTCAAAATGTTCACATAACAGAGGTTGGAGTATATAGTGGAGCCGATTTAGTAGCTATAGGTAAAATGAATGTACCAATAGAGAAAACACCGACTAGTACGGTTATAATAGAAATGGCTTTTGATTTATAATGAAATGGGATTTGTTGACGTTGGAAAAAATAAATTTGAGATTATCTTTACTGAAAAAGGTTTGGAAACTATGTTAGGGAATGGTCTTTTTTTAAATATAAACTCTTTTACATTATGGGATGATAATGTGATGTATACTTTAAATGTGGCAAACCAACCAGTACCAGACGTTGTAGGCAAAAGAAATAATTATACAATAATAAAAAATAACTTAAGAAACCCACTAAGAAATGGCTGAATTTGAAATAAACATAACAGAGCAAGGGTGGGCCACATTATTAAATAATGGCTTATTAAACTCGATAACATCATTTAAGGTGGGTGACGCTACAATTATATACGGAATAGAAGAAAGTAGTACAAAACCTACCTTTTTTTCCATACCGTTAACAGGCAGTAGAGAAGGTACCACAAAAATACCAACCTGTTCTTTTTCACAAAGAAAAAAAGTACCCATAACACCACCAGCATCTCAAGAGATAAAAACATTAGATAGTAGAGTAAAATTAGCTTTTATTAGTGAAGATTGTTCAATACCATTTGAGAAAAACAATTTAACAGTTAGAGTAAACATAGATAAGTGGATTGATGATTTATTAGCCTTAAAATCAACAGATTACAGTAGAACAGCTTCAGGATTAAAAATTAGTCTTTGGGACTATATATTAGCTTATTTAGAAGAATATAACTCTGGAACCAAAACATGGAATACAACGGACACGTACCAATCAAATTTAGATATATCGTATAGATTACCTTCCGATAAAGACACAAATAACTACAGATTAGTTAACCCAAAGTATATGGAACTAACTAAGTCTGGTGAAAAAAGGTTTAGTAATAAACAAACAAGTAATAGATTTCCATCTAACATGTTTTTATCTTTTAACACTAAAATTATTGACGGTGTGGATGTGTTTGGGACATCTAACACATTAGGGTTATACCCAGATAGTTGGGGTTATGTAGCTGACGGTTCATTTTTAGATGCTGGTGAGGTGGAGGACAGAATGAAAGAAAACCCAAACGCATATAATAAAGTATATCCGGCAATGATAATAGGTGATAAAACTTACCAACTTAAAGAGAATAAAAATTATGAAAGTAAAGATGGCGTTGGTTATATGGTGTGGGGTTATAGAGATGAAAACAATAACCCAGCAATAGATGGTTTAACAAATAAATTAAAACTATTTATGAAAGCTAACGGTGAAGAAGTAAGTGCCGGTGTTTATAGGTTTGTATTAAATTTTATACTTGACACTAAAAGTGGAAAACAATTTAATAGAGCTTACCAAAACAAAAAGGTTGGTGGGGAGTTAACATATGAACTTTACTATAACGAAAATACAGTTTCGACAGATAAATATACAATAAGTTAAAATGGCAAATTCTAAAGGATATTACGTAAATTATGGTGGACAAGAAACATTCACTAATAGAGTAGCGGACGAAATTGACGGCACTGGGTTGTCAAATATAGACAACTTTATTTCACCAAAGAGTAAGGAGTTTATTCTAAAAAATAATGAAATAAACACTAAAGTGAAAGTTGATTTTTTACAATTAGATAATTTTTGGCATTTTCAGGGTGGTACCATAATAAAAAGCATTAAAGAAAATAACGTATAATGGCAACTTTTGCAAAAACAATAACCCCAGACCAAAAAAGAATTATGTATGATAAAGACGTATCTAACGTTTTTACTATGTCTTTTGGTTCCGAACTAAAGTTCACAAAATTAGATTCCGTAAATGACGTGGGATTCAAGACCAACAAATACAATAGTTTATGGTCTATGTTTAATTTAAATAGTGAAAAAATATTTGATTCATATAACGTAAATTATTCTGAAGGTGGTATGATTGATACTGTATGGGAATCCATATTAGATGCTTATAATACAAATGGTATGGTTATGTTTGAAGTTAGTGACCAAAACTTTAGAAAAGCCATCAATGGTAACAATATAGAAATTAAAATACCATTATCAGGTGGCACTTTTACTGGGACAACATCAGCAACGACACTATATTCATCGTATATAGATACTGAAAGTTTAAAAGTTAAATCTACAAATTCTGTTTGTGACCCAGATAAAATAGATATGGCCTATTCAGAACCTAATAGGATGTTCACAAATGACTTTGGAATAGGTTATGTATACCAAATGGGCACAAACCCAATACAAGGTAGTATATACGATTCTGGGTTAACACTTCTAATGTCCAATGATTGGTCGCCGTGGAGCGGTAGTTCAACAGCTAAAACATGGTCTACTGGTTATAATGTGGTAAATAAATACACAAAAGAAGTTGCCCCACTAATAACACCTAACGGACCAAATAGAGATGTCGCTGCAGGAGCAATATTTAATAATTCTGGTTTAGGGTTTTTTTGGGCTGAGTCGTTTGTTAATAATTTTGATTGGTCAGGAGGTACTGGTGGAACTGGAACTACAATGGTAACATTTGCACCATCAGAAAGTTATATAAATGCTTCCGATATAGACACTAGTACTAAACTACAAATAGACCTAATAATGGAACCAAGAGATTTTAATACAAGTTTAAACCAATCATATATTGAAGACTCTATAGAAAATGGTGAAAATTGTGATGTAGCTTATAACACAATAACACTTAACGATTCACAAGGTAGGTGTTTAGTGATTGCTAAAAGTGAAACAGCTGTAGTAAAAATAGATGGTGACTATTCTATTGTAACGGTGGATATACCTATAGACGGTAAGGTAACAACTAGTTTATACGAAACCCGTGGTTGTGTTTATGGTAGTTGTTTATAATAAATAAAAAAAAAGTTTTAGAAATGGGAAGAATCTTAGGATTAGACGTTTCAACCAAGACCATAGGAATAGCGTTATTCGAAGAAGATGGTAAATTGTTGGAACTAACACACATAACACCAAAAATCAAACCAATACCAGAGAGTAAATTGGAATTGTTATTTAAGAAGGTTGATGCCTTTGAGAAATTATTAACTAGATATATTGAGTTAGATATTGATAAAGTAGTAATTGAGGAACCTCTTTTAAATAGTAATAATGTCTATACCGTAGGTACATTATTAAAGTTTAATGGTATGATATCGAAAATGGTGTCAGAGGTTTTAAACGTTATACCAGATTTCATATCATCATATGACGCTAGAGCATATTCATTTCCTGAGTTAATGCAAATAAGAACACATAATAGAAAAGGTGAACCTTATACAGAAAAAGAAATATCTAAGAAAAAACCAGTTTTATTTGGTTCTTACGATTGGAAGGTAGATAAAAAAATGGTTATTTGGGAAAAGGTTGCTGACCTAGAACCACAAATTGTTTGGGAATACACAAAAAATAACACCCTAAAAAAAGAAAACTTTGATATGACAGACAGTTATGCTTGTGTTAGAGCCATTATGTGTAAAGATGGTCTTTGGGATTGTAAACAAAAAGTAAAAACAGAATCAGTTTAACCACAATGATTTACATTACATTAGCTATATTGGTTTTTGCTGGTTTAGTTATATATGTGAATAATGATGACTACCGTTGGTGGTAACCCCCCTTTATTTTTTAAATAAAAAACACTAGTTTTATTTTATGTCAGAAAATAGACTAATATATGGTATACTAACCGATGTTTTAGGGAGACCCAAAAAACGTAACGAGTCAAAACAACAATATAGTTTTGATTGCCCAACATGTTCAGCTGAAAAGGGTGAAGATGATGGTGATGGTAAAGGTAATTTAGAAGTTAATTTAAGAGAAGGTATTTACCATTGTTGGGCTTGTGGACAAGTTAATGGAACAAAGGGAAACTTAAAAAAACTATTTAAGACTTTTGCCACAACACAACAGGTTAAAAAATTAAAACTAATAGGGTATGATTTAGACTATTTAAACAAAACAAAAAAAGAACAAAAAGAACTTGAAGAGATAAAACTACCAACCCATTTTATAGACTTTAAAGACTCAAACCCAAAATCACTACTACATAAACAGGCTTGGAATTACTTAGTAAAAGAAAGAAAATTAACAGAAGACATAATAAGTAAATTTAAAATTGGGTATTCTGTTGGTGGTAAGTATGATTCTAGAGTTATAATACCTTCATATGATATACATAATGAATTAAATTATTTTGTAACAAGAACATACGCTAACGCAAAACCAAAGTACCTTAACCCAGATTCAGACAAAGAAGAAATAATATTTAATGAATATTATTTAAATTGGGATTCAGACATATATTTGGTTGAAGGCCCATTTGACCATATAGTCACCCACAACTCCATACCCATATTAGGTAAAAAAATATCTGACAAATTAATGAATTTACTTTTTAATAAATCTAAAGCTAATATTATTATTCTTTTAGATTCAGATGCTTGGGGTGACGCAAAAAGACATTACGCAAAGTTAAATGTTGGTAAATTGTTTAATAGAGTTAAAATAATAAAAATGAAAGAAGATTATGACATCGCCAAAGTACATGAAAATTTTGGTCGAAAAGGTGTGATAGAAGTTATGAAAAGTGCGTATAAACTAAAAGAAAGTGAATTATGATGGGATTTAATAAAAGACACTTAAAAGAGGGTGTTGTGATTGAAAGGTTTGAAAAACATGGACTTAAAGGTATTATAAATTATATTGGTAGTGCTGACGCATTATTTACAAACTCAAAAAAAGTTAGTAAAATATTAAAAATTCTAAGTTCTGAAAATTGTGAAACAAAAATGGAATTAGAAATTAAAAAAATAATTTAAAAAAAAATGATACACATAACAACACACCCTATTAAAAAATCAGATTTAGGTTTTCACGGAAACTTATTTGGTGGTAAACTACTTTCTTGGATGGATGCGGCTGGAGCGGGTTTTGCTTCAGAAATTTGTGACACCCCTAGAATGGTAACAAAATTAATTGATAAATGTATTTTTAATAAACCAGCTAGAGAAGGTCAGTTACTTAAAATATATGGTGTTGTAGAAGAGGTTGGTAATACTAGTCTGACTATTAGGTTAGAGGCTAGAAGTCATAACGTATACAATGGTAAACAAAACCTAATCTTATCAACTAACATGGTATTTGTTAGGGTAGATGAACAAGGTGACGCCATTCCAATCTCAGATAGAGTAAGAGAAAAACATGACAAAAATATATCACCAGAAGGGTTAAAGGAAATTGAAAGGTTAAGAAAAAAATATGTTATAAGTGCAGAAGATTTAAAAAAATACCAAAAAAAATAAAATGAAACCATATAGATTTAGTGATGATGGCAACTAAAAGAGATTCAATAGTTTGGTTAGAACCCGAAGAACATGTTTATATACATAAAGATACAGACATTAAGTATAAGTCCGTTACAACGGTCCTATCAATGCTTGAACCTGAGTTTCCGGCTGAAGAGGTAGCACTTAGAATTTCACAACAATCAGAAGACGTTAGAAAACCCGAATACAAGGGCATGAACCAACAGCAAATATTAGATGAGTGGAAAAGAATAAATGATGAGGCTAATGAATATGGTACTGAAGTTCACGAAATACTAGAAAGGTATTTATTAGCAGATAAAATCTATATACCAAAAAGTGAGTATGAAAGGGAAATAATAACCAAATTTCAAAAGATAGACCCAATGACTAATGGTATAATATACCCTGAAACAATCTTATTTTCTGAAAAACATGAGTTAGCTGGAACGGCAGATATTATTGAAGACTGTGGTGACTATTTTAATGTTTGGGATTTTAAAACCAATAAAAAAGTTAACTATGTGTCTGATTATGGACATTGGTTAAATAAACCCTTAACATATCTATCGGCATGTCAATATAATATATATGGTTTACAAATGTCTATATACGCCTACATGTTCCAAATGGAGACAGGTAAAAAAGTTGGTAGAATGGGGTTATTATATCTTAACCCAGAAAAAGATTATGAATTTGAAATAATACCCGTACCATATATGGGGTTAGAAGCTAAAAAAGTTTTAGATTTTTGGACTAAAAAAAGAGTTAAAAAACACAAATTATAAAACCAAAAAAGAAAAAATACAATCATATATTTTCAATAAAAGAAGAAATGGAAAAATGTAAAAATGACCCCATTTATTTTTATGAAAGGTATTGGTTACCATATGCTCTAGGGATTTCACCACCAAGTATAAGAGACACAGAAAAGTTCCTTTTAGAAACCTATTGGAGAATGGGTAATATAGATGATTAACTTAATATTGATTTAATATAAAACTAAACTTGTCTTTCAATACCATCAAGTAGTCTATCTACTTTTTTTCTTTTCCTATTAGGTATAGTGTACCAACGAGAATCATCAATAAGTATATAAGAACCTTTTTTTAGGATAGAATCTAAAACTTTCATGGTGGGCCCATAATTAGTTATCACAACATAATTTTTTGACTTCTTTTTTTTAACTGATACACCAACACTCATAGGTATTTGTGAATAAGATATTATGGAGATTAATAAGATGGTTAGTATTGAAATTATTTTTTTCATATTAGTTAAAGTGTTTATTGTTTTATTGATTATTCCTATTATTAGGTTATAAAGATATAAAAAAAAATTAATAAACAAAAAAATGGCAGAAAAAAAAGAATTCGAACCTAAAATATCTGAAGAAGAAACTCTAAAGATTAGGGATACTTTTGTTGGTTTTTATAAAAATTTAGATACAATACAAGACTATTTCTTAGAAAGGAAAAAAGAAAAGATTGATGGAATAGACCACACTAAATACACGGGTGAAATGTTCAATGATTTTTCAATTGAGCCTAAAAATATGAATTTTGAAATTGAGGTCATTGAAGGTAAATTATTTACACCAACAACTCAAATTATAACTTCATTACCACTTGAGTCTCAAATAGGTAGGCAAATAATGATGGGGATTAAAGAAACAAATTCAAACAAGTATATTGGTTTTATTAGGATGGCTTCACCAGTGTTAGCAATTAAACCTAGAAACGAATATTTTGGTGATAAAGTAGTCGCGACACAAGTTAATAGAAGTATGATTAACGGAGCTATCATAGTACCTGTACAACCTTTTGGTTATAATTGTCTTGGTGGTAAATTATTAGCTTTAATTGCTTGTTCTCATGAAGTAAGAAATATGTTAAAGGAAAAGTATGGTGAAAAAATTGAAACTTGTTTTATGGAAACAACATCATTATATGGGGACCTTAAAGGTGTATCACAATATGATGGGCTTAAACCATTTATGAGATATCAGGCTATGACTGAATCAGATGTCTTTCTATTCCCAACAGAAGAAGTTTATGACCCAATTAGAAGACGAATGAGAGAGTTGTATGGTAAAGAAGAGTGGAATGGGAACACAGTTGACCCTAAACCTTCAGGACCAAAAATGAGAGAGTTTAATAAAGCAATCTCAATACTTAAAAATCATTTAAGACACTACAATGAAGAAGATTATAAAGCATTTCACCTATTTACAAAAGAAAGTATGAAAGCTAAAACTAAAAAAAGATATTACTACTCTAATTTTGGTTTTGAAAACGTAAAAGAGCACGTTAACTCCCAAGGAGCCGTACCTTTAAAAGAAGGTCAAAACTTTCATAAACACAATTTGGAATACATGTATGGATGGTGGAAAAAGAAAGCTCAAAAACGATGGGAGAAATTAAATTCTGAAGGTAGAATTAGAACAGAGTTGGAGATTTATACTGAAGATAGAATAAATAACAAAGTAGTAGATATGGTAAGGTAATGGACGGAAATAAACTAAAACATAGTTTTGTTAAAAAAGAAAAAAAATTAGAAACAAATGGTTGGGTAAGGTCAGCGTCAAGGTACGCAGAAATGCACAGAGGTGGTTTATACCCAGTAGGAACCGTAGATGGTGTGAATGTTAATTACGAACAACCACCGGCAAGGTTTGAAGTATCACCAGTAGAAGAGGTAAGCGTGGAAAGGGTGGTAACCATGAATGAGTTAAATACATATGGTGACCGAATAGAGGAATTAAAGAGAGTAATTAAAGCTGATATGGTTAAAGAATTAGCACAACATTTACTAGAAAATGGGTTTGTAGAATCGTTTGAAGTTATAGTACCTTCAGATTTTAGAACAAAAATAAAAATGAGAATAAAAGCAAAAAAATTAATACAATGAAAGAAAGAGTTTTAAAAATGTTAAAGGCGAAAGCCAACGATAAAAGAGAAAAATCACTAACCAGTTTAGAATTGTTAATGGATAACTCAGTAGGAATCGGTGACCACTCAACAGGTGATTTCTATAACAATGTTGAAGAGGCATTCCAAAACCTAGTAGACGCAGACGATATGTTAGAGACTTTAGAAAAATATGATTGGAATAACATGCAGGATATGTAATAAATTATGTACGTAGAAATTAAACCAAGACAAAGTGGTAAAACAACAAGATTAGTTGATAATATTGTTTCCTTTTTGAGAGGTAATAAAGATAAAACTGCTTTAGTTGTAGCAAAAACTAATGACACAAGAAAATTAATACAATATAAAGTACATGAAAAATGTGGCGATTTTTGTTCAAAAAGAACAATAACTTCACACAAGATGTTCCCATCACCAAATACAATGAAACAATTTGTAGATGAGTTTGATTTATTACCAACAAATAGGTTAGTAGTTGATAAAAACGCTTACTACACTACAACAACATGTTCTAGTGTTAAATGTAGGGAGATTTGGGATTTCTATGAGAATGGTTTTTATAAAGAAACAACCGTGGAACCTAATAAATTTATTAAAAGACATAAACTATAATGTTTGATATAGAAGAGATAATAAATAAATGGTGTAAATTAGGTTTTTTGGAACAAATGCCCGAAAACTTAAAACCTATTGTGGCTTTAAAATATGAACTTGTTGCTCTCTGCATAGTATCTAATGATTCTTATCTGAACAATACTACACTTTCAAACGGTATTTTCCCAATAATCTATAGAATATATAAGCAAGGTAAAACCATACCTAATGTTGAAACTTTTATTAGACAAGCATATGGATTTTATCTTAATAACCGTGAAGCAAGACAAGATTTAAGTGCTTGGTCTGATATTGATGTGGAAGCGGAAATGTGTGCATTATTTGTTGAGCAGTGGGAATCAGAAAACGCAATAGAACCAATAAAATGGATAAATAAACATAAATTTGTTAAAAAAGAAAAACTAAACAATGAAGAAGTTTGGGACCCAGTATCAGAACCAACTGATGACACTGTAATAAATTGGTGGGATAGATTAAAACACTTTTTTCGTAATTTAATAAAAAAATAATGGATATATATCAGATATTAAAAAGATGGTTTAGAATAAATTATAGTCATTTAGGTTATAGTTTAAC
>WLWG01000216.1_pt1 | contig 62059 bp, 44 predicted proteins | sample 6712871 | NCBI WGS metagenome assembly WLWG01 (sample SAMN12718693, study PRJNA515312) | sponge metagenome | isolation source: marine sponge | host: Mycale hentscheli | place: New Zealand: South Island, Marlborough, Capsize Point | collected 2003-05-01 | reverse complement strand
CGAACGTTGAGTCCACTCGATTATGAAACCCAGTCTTCATACTCAGTCCGAGTTCGCTCAACCGACACAATTGGTCAGTCTGTTGAACAGGTCTTTACGATCACGGTAGGCGATATCATTGAAAGCCTTATGGTTACTGGACTGACATCAAACCAGAGTGGTTTTACTGTGTCCTTTAATGAAGCAGTGAGTGAAGATCAGCTCAATCTTTATGACGGCTTTGATACCTATGGAGCATCTGACATCACCCTTACTAGTGCAGATTCAGGTGCTGTGACCGGATCCGCGGTCTTGAGTGACGATGGCATGTCATTAGTCTTCGTCAGCTCAACACGGCTCGTAAATGACAGTTACACGGTTGTGCTCAATAGTGGTGAAAAGGCTTTTGTCGGAGTCGATGGAAGATTACTCGATGGAAACAGTGATGGCACTGCTGGTGATAACTATACGCAGTCGTTTGTTGTCGATGAAGCAGTGAGCACAGTTGTCAGTACACCAAGCTTCGCTCGAGCACCGGGTGAGTCGGTCGAGCTGCTTAGCGGCACACAGAACGGTTTACCGATAGAACTGGACTCTAATGGTGCCGTTCGGTCCGTAGCGTTTACTGTTGAGTATGATCCTGCAGTTATTCGTGTTGAGTCACTCGAGAAGAGTGTGTCGCTGCCTGCGGGTGCGACCATGACTCACAGCATCGTGACACCAGGAAATATTGCAGTCACGATCACGAGTTCACAGGCTATTAGTGCCGGTTCAGCCACCCTGGCCGTCGTGAACGCTTCAATTAATGATGATGCAGACTATGCGTCCTCGTCAGTCGTCACAATTAAAGACGTTGTTGTGAACGGTGGTCAGGCGATTGGCACTGGATCAAGTGCTGTTCATGTTGCTTCGAAACTTGGTGACACGAGTGGCGATGGAACGTATTCAGCTTTCGATGCTGTCCTTGCTGCTCGTGTTGCTGCCTTCAAAGATACGGGGCTAGCCGCTTATCCAATGGTTGACCCGGTTGTTGTTGCTGATGTCTCCGGTAATGGAGATATCAGAATGTACGACAGTGGTTTAGTTGCAAGTGTTCCTAGGGATGGAAGCTTAGCTGGACCAAGTAATAACGCATCCGGAAATACAACGAATGTAATCTTCCGCCAAAACGGGCAGTTTGGGTCAGCAACCGTTGCACCAACCGTTGCTGGAACAAACGAACGCGCCCGAGCATTCCTCGAGTATGCCAAAGCAAATAAAGACCAAAACTTTGCAAATGCAGCGGCAGCAGTCGCCTCAGGTGCTGGTGGTAGTTCAAACTCGGGCGCAGGTGAATCAATCACCAAAAAATCAAAACTGTTATTTGCACCGCTGCCAGTAGCAAAATAATTGAGAACGTGTGTGTTGGTGTTTCGGAATCGGCATGGTGGTGGTTCAAGCTGCCACCATGCCGACTCGTTGTTTGAGTGGTTGTTTTTTAAACAACGGTTGCACGCATTCTCTCTGTTGAGTGCAAACCTGTTGGGGACTTGAATTCGGTGCTTTATTTTTGTCGAATCCCTTGCCCTCCGCTTACGTGATCGTATTGATAGGTGTCATCCCCCTTCTAGAGAAGACGCTGCAATTAGTTAGGAAAGGCTTAGTTACTTGCGTCGTCTGGTGGAGAATGGCTCTCCGTTCGATCAATAACAAGAGGATCTCGTGACGTGAGGTCACTGATCCGAAGAGACGCTCGGCCAGCCAGCAGATTGTCAATGAGGTCTCCAACAACCTCTGCCCGCCACCCACAGAGGAGTGCAGGTGGTGTGTCGTCTTTGCCATGGCCAAGTTTGTAAGCGAGGAGTTCTCGCATGTCGCTGGCTGTGCCAACAAGTGAAGGAGCAATCTCAAGCTGGCGACAAAGGCCCCCCACGGCAGTCGCAAGAAACTGTCCAAGAACGTTGAGTTGCGGTGGTGGTGCTTTATGCCGTTCACCACCAGGCAATTCGTCGTCAGGAAGTGCGAGCCCACGCTCAATGGCATCAGCTATTTGTGGAAGAATATGACGAAAGTCTGATCGCTGCATGCCTCGGACTGCAGAAATCTGCTGAGGATCTGTGTTCTTTCGCTTGGAAAGTTCAACAAGAAGATCATCACGCAACACCCGCTTCGGTGGCATGTCGCGCGACTCGGCAAGACTGTCACGCCAGTGCCACAGTTCCCGGGCGATTGCAAGTTCTCGTCTATTCAAACCGTTGAGTCCAGAGACTCGTCGCCATCGTTTCCTTGTGAATGAGGCAGTCACTCCGTCCATCCAACTGAGCATCTCTTCTTGCATCCATGCGGTGCGGCCTCGTTCCTCCAGTCTTGCTTCGAGTGTCTTCCAGAGTGCATCAAGATGTCGAACGTCATCGAGTGCGTACTCAATCTGTGCGGGAGTAAGCGGCCTCTTTCGCCAGTCAGTGCGTGTCTCGCCTTTGTTGGTTGGCTGCCCAAGGACGCGACGTACGACCGATGCATATCCTGCCGGGTAGTCGTGGTCAACCAGGCCAGCCGCAACCTGCACATCAAAGAGATGCGCAGGGCGTTCTCCTATCGCCTGCAGAATGAATCCCATTTCTTCACGGCCGGCATGCACAACCGTTGTTCGCTTCGGGTCTGTCATGAGCCGCCAAAACGGATCGAGCTCCTGAACCTGCAGTGTGTCGATAACAGCCAGTTCTTCACCCGCAGCAACCTGGATCAGGCACAGGTGACTCCGATAGGTGTGTTCCGAGACAAATTCTGTATCGAAGCCAAGGGAGTCGTGCTGCTCAAGTCGTTCCACCAAAGACGCGAGTTGGCTCTCGGTCGTAATGAACTCGTATTTACTCGTTAGTTGGTGAGAACGCTTCACAAAAATGTATTTCAGGAAATGAAAAGTTAGGGAAGGAAGATGTAATCAACAAGAAAAAAGACTGGAATAAGGACACACCCACTGTAAAGAAGGTATCCGAAAAAGCTTGGCATTCGTACGCCGGCGCCTTCCGCAATGGCTTTTACCATAAAGTTTGGCCCGTTTCCGATATATGTCATCGCGCCAAGAAAGACTGCGCCGAGACTAATACCTGTCAGCCTTCCTGCTTCAACTCCAGCAACGAGTTCACCGGTGGCCGGGAGAGATTGCGCTGTCTTAAAAAACACAAGGTACGTTGGGGCGTTGTCGAGAACGCTCGAAAGTGCCCCGGTTGTCCAAAAGAATGCAGTTGGTGAACGAATCCCAAGACTTGCGCCATGTTCGTTCAGAATCGAAAGTGCTGGTTGCATGCAAACAAAGATACCAACAAACAGAGCCGCGACTTCAAGGATGGCAAAATAGCTAAAGCCATTCTGAACCCGGATGGTTATGGATCCAAACCAGAGGGAGCATCCGACAAGGCTAAGTAAGACAATTTCGCGAAGGAATATCCAAGGGTGCCAATCCGTGCCAGGAATCGCTTTTGACGGATCAAGCAAGGCGACTGCAAAGATTACCCCTGCCATCAACGGCAGGTTGAGAGGAAGCCCTGTAACCCGAAGCGGACGAACGGTTGATTTGTCATATACACGATCGATAAGTCGCTCTGATGGATATGCAAAAAAATGATCCCAGATCCAGTAGATGGCCAGCAACGTAACGTTCACTGTCAACCACTCTTTCCAGAGACTGAATGTCCAGAGAAAGGGCACGCCTTGAAGGTAGCCAAGGAAAAGTGGTGGGTCGCCAATTGGAAGAAGGCAGCCTCCGCAGTTACAGACGAGAAAAATAAAGAAGACGAGTGTGTGAACAACTCGCTTTCGCTCGTGGTTCGTTTCGAGAAGTGGTCGCACAAGAAGCATCGCAGCACCAGTTGTCCCGATGAAGCTTGCCAACAAAGCACCCAATGCCAGCAGGATGGTGTTTGCCGTCGGTGTCGCTTGCATGTCACCTTCTATTCGAACACCGCCAGTGATTGCGTACAGCGCAAACAGGAGAGTAATGAAAGGCACATATTCGGCCAAAAGAGCATTCGCAAGAACGGTTCCTGTGATTGCCCATGACAGCCCACTTGCTGGTGGAGCAACAATGAAGTGCGCTGGAAAATGCTGTTCAACAGATTCGGTATGAATGAACAGATAGTAGGCCAGCGTGAAACCACCGAGAATCCCAGCCATAAGGAGTTTGCTGGAATTTTTCTCCCACCAGTGGGCCAGTGATGGAATCAGCGGAAGGATTGCAATCGCACCTAGTAACAAGACAAATGGAGTCACAGCCCATGCTGGTGGTGGTGTAACCGCTTCGGTCAATTCTTCATGGTTTTGAACGTCTCCCTCTGAATAATTGTCAGCATCATTTGCGTGTCCGCCGTTATTCGTGTGAGAATGTGGTGCGCCGGAAGAGTTGTGGTTGTCGTGAGCAGTATGTGAGGCGACAAGGAGATCTCTGCCTTGTTGCGGAATGCCAAGACAGGCAGACGCAACATACAATGCGACCAGAGCGAGAATCCCGATAATCGTGATTCTGGAACTGTACCGAATGGTGTCCGTCGACGGAGCTGTCTGCTGCATGGTGTTCTCTTCGTACTGAAAGCGAATTCATCCGCCTGCCATAAATCGAAAACAAGCGTAACAAAACTTGCCGTTCCCAAAGATGGGCGTTGCTGATCCTCGCTGTCCACACAATTTATTCAATGACACATCTGGAAACACGTAATCACGACTGGTTGAGGGCCAATCTGCGACTGGCTGGGCTGCTCGCTGTCATTGCGTCTTTTCTCTTTCTTTCGTCGCTTGCTGTTTGTGGAATTGCACTATGGTCTTCAGGTGGTTTGTCAGCGGTGGCTTTTCTTTGCTCGGCAGGGTTAGGAATTCTTTCATGCATCATTGGATACGTAGCATTCACCGCAAAACAGGGGCGGATCTTTCTAGAAGATTCAGAATTAATGGTTCGAATTGGCCCGGCATCAGTCGAAAAGCTTCCGCTTGATGCCGTCGAATGTTTTTTTCTAGGGAGCCAGTCGCTTGATCGCTCTGGAGATTCCGTTGCTTCGGATGAAGCAGCGTTTCGAGTTGGGACGCTCGTCGTTCGTGTTGCTGAACGATATGGTCATCTTGCCAGTGGGCGTCGTGGGCCGTGGGCGTGCTGGGAAGATGGTTATCTTGTTGTGGACGGTCGCTGGTCGGAACCACTCGTCGTTGAAACACTTCGTCGCATCAATGGGCGTCTTGCTGTTGCGAAGCGACAGCCGGTGATTGACCCTTGTATGTCCAGCGGAGCTTCGGAGGGCTGTTGCGGGTGAGACGACCATCACTTCTTGTAAGCGTTCGGTGTGCCGACGAAGTGGCTTCTGCCATTGAAGGTGGTGCTGAGATTATCGATGTCAAAGAGCCATCACATGGTTCTTTGGGTATGGCCTCACCCGAAACGCTCACAGCCTGCTCAGCGGCAGTGCCGGAGCACTATCTATGGACTCTCGCTGGCGGTGAGCTATTGGATAGAAGAAGACATGTGGACGGAAGAGGAGATAGCGACGCGACATCGCCGGGTACGGCAGTTTTTTTGCCCGAGCTCAAACGATTACCGTACGCTGTAAAGTTTGGTTTGTCTCAGTGTCGTGACACTGAATGGACAGGCATATTCCAAGACGTGGCTGCAAACCTACCGGTAACCGTTCGAGCTATTCCTGTCGCCTATGCAGATTGGCAGGCTGCAGGGAGTCCTGCCGTGCCTGCCGTTCTTGATGCTGCGATTCTTTATGGTTGGTCGACAGTACTTGTTGACACGTTTGACAAGGCAGAGAGTGGAAGTCTGCTGGATCTGGTCTCTATTGAGACACTTCAGGATTGGGTCTTGCAGGCTTCACGCCACGGCGTGGATGTCGTTCTGGCGGGCCGCCTGTCGCTTCAGGACGTGTCGGTAGTGTCTGCCTGTGAGCCGATGGCAGTTGCAGTGCGTTCAGCCGTTTGTGTAGGCGGGCGAAACGGTCGAGTTGACACCCGGCTGGTTCAGATGGTCGCCTCAGAGTGTCACGATGGTTCTGTGAACGGTCAGCAGAACAGTATTGTTAGAAACGAGTTGAAGGGAGTGAACCGTTGAGTCCACTGGAAGTCAGGATCCCACACAACCTTGGTGTTGAGGGTGCACGTGAGAAGATTGATACTGCAATTACACGGGCTCGAGCACAGTACGAGCCTCAAGTTGGTCCAATTCATGCCAACTGGGATCAAGACAATCAACTGTCTGTCCAGTTTGCTGCGATGGGCATGCCATTCAAGAGTCAGGTCGAGGTTCTGCCTGAAGAACTTGTCATACAAATCGAGCTCCCAGCGATGGCGTCTATGTTTGCCGGAAAAATTCGAGAAGGAATTGAACAGCAGGTCGGCGCACTGATTAAAGCGTAGGTGTGTGTTCAGTCTCTGGCAGGAATGGAGAGACGGCCTTTTTCAATGGACCATGTTAGCCCGAGTGGTTTGACGATAGCGTCAAGTAGTTCGTCCCGGCTGGCATCCTTCATTTCAAGTCGAATGATTTCTTGAGGGTTAATGCCACGGGTTTTGAGCGAGTGTGTATCGATAGACGGCTCGAGTTTGAGTCGTTGGGATACGGCCCGCAGAAGTTCGTCGAACGGAGCTGCTACACGGAGCGTGTAGCGGTCCTGGTCACTTCCTGCTGGCTGGCTGGAATTCGCCCGAGGTTGTTTCTGCCTGGTCGGTTGTTCTTTTGGCTTAGTCGGGGAAGGCAGTGGAACAAACTGGACCAAAACAGCCGATGATTTCTGAGGGTTTTGTTTCCAAAGAAGGTGGTGGTTGTACTGCATGGCAACCAGGTCGAGTTGTTCGGGCAGTGAGAGTGGAGGGATGGACCCTGCCGCGAGATGATCATGTGGAATCACAGTTGAAAGATCGTCAGGTGTTACAGCGAGGTTAGCCGTTTTCGTGCGTGCCAACAGTTTCTCAATGAGTGCCGTTGGTTTCTGGCCAGCCTGCCACTGCAACGCTTGTTTTGTGCTGAGGGGCTGTCGCGTGTGCGCGGGTAGTTCCTGAAGAGCAGCCTTGCGTTCATCGTCCGCTGCCTCGAGCGAACCGGCCTTACCGATTGGTACAAGCCATACGCTTGATTCGAGAACCGCTAGTTCAGTGCCTGTCTCATCTGCGAGCGTAAAGAGGACGGCCAAGACGTCTTCGCCTTGGCATGCGAGTGTGACATATTGCGTTGGGTCGATCTGACGATCAAGTACAATTGTGCCATCAGAGAGCGTGCTGAGTTGTGAAATAAGTCGCCCGAGGGGAATTTGCTGAAATGTCGCATCGATCGTCCGGTTGAGGAAAGCTGGTCGCGACCATGCCAGTGAACTCGTACCACTTACTATAAGGCTCATGCTGAGGACAAAGCTGAGTCGGATGCTATGGATTGTACCCGTGACTGGTCGTGCCATCGGTGGTTCCAGAGAAAAACAGTAATGATTCGAGTGTTTCTGGCACAATCGTACACCGTATGGAAAAATCGTCACATAAGAAAATGCGTTCGGCAGTTCCAACGATTGTTGTACTTGGAGCCGGCATCAATGGCGCAGCACTGGCACGACAATTCGTGCTGAATAACGCGCATGTTATTCTTGCCGATACGCGTGATATCGCTGGGGGCACAACAGCGTGGTCAACCCGACTCATTCACGGCGGTCTTCGGTATCTTGAATACGGTGAATTCGACCTCGTTCGAGAGAGTCTGGCCGAACGAAATCGTCTGGTCAAAATAGCTGGGCATCTTGTGAAGCCTTTACGATTTGCAATTCCGCTGCGACAACGTCGGGGGGGTATGCTTGCAGCAGCAGCACGAATACTCGGTTGGGAATCGATGGCGAAACGCCTTGCGTCGACGTTGGGGCGTGGAAGCTGGGCAGTGGGTATCGGCTTGACACTGTACGACATCTTTTCACGAGATCCTGGCTGGCCTGCCCACGCGATGCATCATTCTCGTTCCAGCGGGATGCCTCGTGTCGATGAAAAAAGATTTCCATGGATAGCCACGTACTTTGATGCTCAGTGCATTTATCCCGAACGGCTTGCAGTTGAATTGCTTGTCGATGCAGAAAAAAATGCCAGTCAACGTGATCAGATTTTCCAGCTTGTGACGCATCATGAATGGGACATTGATGCAGATGGCGACCTTACATTCACCCGCAAGCGTGCTCAATATCTTAAGGAACACGCTGTAGTTGATTCTTTCACGGTGCGTCCGGATGCGATCGTGAACGCAACGGGAGCCTGGGTTGACCAGACCCTATCAGGTCTACGCAGCGTGATTCGACCTGTTGATCGCAGGAGCGATACGAGTCGTCAGCTTGTTCGTGGGACAAAAGGGAGTCATATCATTCTCGAGGACGCCTGCCTCAGGGACTCACTGGGAGAAGACGGTGTCTATGCCGAAGCTCCAGATGGCAGGCCGATTTTCATTCTGCCTTTCGCCGGACAGCAGGTGCTTGTCGGCACGACGGACATTCCCATCCAAGGTGATCCAGGTCTGGCCCGAACGGATCAGTCGGAAGTGAATTATTTGATGAAGGCTGTCAGAGGGATCATGCCCCAGTGTCAACTCACAGAAGATTCTATTGTTCAACATTATTGTGGTGTTCGACCACTTCCAGGTCCTCGTGTTTCCGATCACTCTGGCGGCACGCCTGGTTCGGTGACGCGACGACATCTCCTTCTTCGCCATGAAGATGCGGTGATACCTACATGGTCAATCGTGGGAGGCAAGTTAACAACGTGTCGGAGCCTGGCTGAGGAATCGGTCAAAAAGATTTTTGCAGAGCTTGAAGTGCCTGTCGTTGATACAGCGCGTCAGCGCGTGCTGCCCGGATGTCTGGAAGAAAGGGACCGCGAGGTGTGTCTCCGTCAGACCAGAGAACTCGCGACGAAAGCAGGCGTTCCAGAGGCATCGATTGATTCAGTTGTGCAGTGGACTGTCGGTCTCTTTGGGGCACGGGCACCAGTTGTCTTTGAAACCATGAGACAATGTCCACAAGCGACGGAACTGCCTCCACTTATCGGAGACAGTGGGTTGCCCACAGCGGCTGCCGTATTCGTGATAGAGAAAGAATGGGCGGTGTCTCTTGGTGACTTGATCGAACGGCGGCTTATGGTGATATTTGCCCCTCGACTGTCTCTGGCAACGCTTCAGGACCTCACAGATGTCCTTGTGGTAATGGGCCATCTGCAACGTTCCGACCGAGAGTCGGCTATCTCTGCAGAGATAACGCATTTGCAGGAGTGCTACGGAAAAGAGATTGTTTCACGATGAGTTGTAAACATGCAGCAGTACGAGCAGTGGTATCATAACCCTTCTCCAAGGCATGAGGAATCGGTACATGACAAACTCGACGAAGCGATGCGTTCTGGCGCTTGATCAGGGAACAACATCAAGCCGAGCAATTCTTTTTGATGAGGCAGGCCAACCACTTGCCACAAAGCAAGAAACCTTTCCGCAGCATGTCCGCACGATGGAGACGGGGGCAGGTGGCGGTGGAGTTGATCAGGCCGTCGTCGAGCACGACCCTGAAGATCTCTGGAGGACCCAGATTGGCTGTGCAAGCCAATGTCTTTCGGAAGCCGGTGTGCGACCAGAAGAGGTCGCTGCGATTGGTATCACAAATCAGCGGGAGACGACCGTTTTGTGGGATCGAGCTACAGGGAAGCCGGTTGCTCCAGCGATTGTGTGGCAGAGTCGTGTGTCGGCACCCATTTGTGAGCGACTCAAGGGGGACGGTCTTGAGCCGGAAGTTCGACGGCGAACCGGCCTGCTCATCGATCCGTACTTTTCAGCCACGAAAATCATGCATTTATTCGAAAAGCACTCTGGTTTAAGAGAACGCTGTGAACGTGGTGAGGTCTTGTTTGGCACGGTCGATAGCTTTCTCATATGGCGATTAACCGGCGGACGTGTACACGCCACGGATGTGACGAATGCAAGTCGTACCCTGCTTTTTGATATCACGACTGGCGAGTGGTCAGATGAACTCCTTAAAATATTCAACGTGCCGCGGGCCATGTTGCCCCAGGTGCGGCCTTCATCGGGAATCTTTGGTGAAGTGGACGACGGGTGGCTCGGGGCATCTATTCCTATTGCCGGATGTGCTGGTGACCAACAGTCATCTGCTTTTGCGCATGGCTGTGTTGAAGCGGGTGATGCCAAGACCACATACGGAACAGGTGCATTTCTCCTTGAATCGACCGGTGCGAAACCGGTACTCGATGCAAAGGGGTTACTGGCAACACCGGGGTGTTCGCTTGGGCCCGGTCCAGCAATGAAGTCTTATTGTCTTGAGGGCTCGGTGTTCGTGGCAGGGGCACTTGTTGGGTGGTTGCGCGACGGTCTCGGGCTGATAGAACGATCGAGTGACATTGAGCCACTGGCCAGAAGTGTTTCAGACTCCGGCGGTGTTGTTCTTGTGCCAGCCCTTGCTGGGCTCGGTACACCGCACTGGGATCCTTTTGCTCGGGGCTTGATTGTCGGCTTAACGCGTTCAACTGAAAAATCACACATAGCTCGAGCTGCTCTTGATGCGATTGCCTTATCGGTGGCGGAGGTACTCGGCTGCCTCGAGGAATCAAGCGGCCATCGACTCCCTCGCCTCCGTGTCGATGGCGGTGCCTGCGTCAATGATCTTCTCATGCAAACTCAGGCTGATGTGCTCGGAGTGCCGGTTGACCGTCCTGCTGTTTTAGAGACAACAGCGCTGGGCGCTGGGCTACTCGCAGGTCTCGCAACCGATTTCTATCCAAGCGTGGCTGCCGTTTCCGAAGCCAGAAACATTGAGAAAACATTTCTTCCTCAGATTGACGAATCACAACGTCGGCAACGGCTTGATCAGTGGCGAGATGCTGTCGGTCGTTGCCAAGGGTGGGCACGCCCCAGCTAGGTTGATTGGTGCTGAAGAGTATGTCCGTAGAGGAGAGGATCTCAACGGAGAACGCTACCGCCACTCTGTGTTGGCTGTTCAGCCAGCAGAACTCTACTGGTGTATCGTTGTGGATTGGCTGCAAATGCTGCGCGTGTTTCAGAGCTTTCGAAAAGGTAGATTCTTTTCTGATAGGTAACCCCATACCGACGTTGGCCAGCACTTGTTTTCCCACCATCGATAGCAGCGACCGGGTCGTCTCCTGACAGTGCAGGGGAGTATCGATCAGGATCAGAGAGAAACGTCTGCTGTTGTTCGAGGCCGCTAAACAAATAGGTCCGGCCACGATGTCGTGCGCCCCACCGTGCTTGTCCCTCAACCCAGCTTCCTGTTTCCATTAGAGCGACAGGACAGTAGCCCTCAAGGCCGAGTGGCATGGTTTTTTGGGGAGGCGTTTCTTCCAGATCTTCGGTTGATGCAGCTTGGCTCGCATAAGCAGCCTGGACTGGCTTCCTGACAGTCTGTTCCTTTTCCTGCGTTTGTGGTTGCGAAGAAAAAGCGCTAAATGGTTTCTGGATAGCAGCTAGCAGCGGATTAATGGTCTGTTGCGTTGCCTCTGACGTGTCTGACGATTGCTCACTAGTTTTTGCAGTTGCTGCAATGGTCTGTTGTGATACAGCGGCTTGATTCGGGGTGGTCGCGGTGGCGCTATGCGACCGTGTTGAAGACGCGACGGCTGCCCCGGCTGCAGCTGGTAGCCATGGTGATTGGGCCACGCTTCTTGGCTCAACGGTTTCCGGTTTGGGGTCGATCAATAAGGAAGAAGCGGTACCTTTGGGCGCGAGGGGGATTGCCCGTGGCGTTGTGTCGAGAGAGGACGCGATTTGATTCGGGCCTGCTGGTGTCGCTGTCTCAGGGTGAAGGTGCCCTACCTCCGGCTGCCATGGTGTGGTGGCTGCAGCGATGCTTGCTGGGATTGCGGCTTCAGCTGCGATGGAAGGCTCTGGCGCTGGATTCCAGGGCGCTCTTGCAGAAACGGGTTCGTCAGCAGTGTCTTGAAACTGAGATGGCTGTGTGTGTTGATCATTTGTTGCGACTGAAGCCTGAGCAGCAACTGTCTGTTCAGTCGATGGAAAACGCGTGACTGAAATTTTTTCTTGGGGTATTTTTTCTTCTGTGGGGGGTTGATGGACGGTTTCAGGAAAAGAAGATTCGTTCATTGCGAAACTTGATAGTCCACGAACCTTAGCCGCGATACCGCTGACGGATTCCGACGCCGTAGTTGGCCCAGTGGCAGCACCATCAGCGAGAAGAGTTCCGGCGGTAGAAAAGTCAGCTGCAATTTCTGGTGTTGTATCAGTGGCCGAGATGGTGTTCTCAAGGCTTGATGACTGGCCAGCAATCTGAGCCCCAGTATTCATTTGTGGTAATTGCCGGGCAACCGTTGCAATGAATAAGGCTGTGGAACTTGGACATTCAAATCGTGTGACCACTTTCCCGTTGGTGTCGAGAATGCACCCACTTGGAACGTGCTGAATGTGAAGATCGTTGGTTATGTCGGGATGTGCGTCCACGTCGATTAAAACGCACTCAAAACATGCAGACAATAACGATACCGCGTCAGCGTCAGTGAGAACATGTTTACGAAGTTGGGCCGACGCCGGGCTCCATTCTGCAGTGAACATCACCAAAACTGGCCGCTGTTGTCGCGCGGCGATGGTCTGAGCTGCAGGAATCGATTGGTGCAAGGTAAGGGAATTTGGTGCTTGCCCCTGTGCAGGAATTGCACACAAGGTGAGGCAGCATATGAATGCAGGAAGTGAAGCGGATGGCTTGAAAACAGTGCGATTCAACGTACCGATTCCAGGTGCCTTCAAAAACTGGTGTGACTTGAATTGATACAGGTGCGTCAGACTAATTCCGAACATCGTTGGGACCTCTGCATAAACGTTCTCCGGCCGCTTCGGGCGACCATTGATGGTTGTATCGGTCAAACGCTGCAGAGAAATCAGAGAAGATTTTCCGAAAAGTAGGGAGTTTCCGCGGAAATACAAAAAAAGCATTGACTAGATGCCCCAGGCGACCTATTCCCCGGGTTTACGGACGATGAACGGGCTACTTGACGAGTCCTGCTGTCGTGTGGATACTTTGTGCGTAGTGATACCCATGTATCGCGACGGTGCGAACGGGGCTTCCTAAGGCGTAGCTTGCCTGGGGTAATCATTTTGATTCTTTCGCAGTTTTTTGCCTCAGAATTTGAAATGGATGCACAGAGTTTCGTTCAAAATCGGTCGAATCCGTTAAATGTGGCGGATGCAACTGGGTGGGTTGGAGAGGGCGTCCTCGTGAGAGAACGTGCTCTTCCGCCAGAGTCGGCGAATTATTGATTTGCCCATCTCGGTGCGTTCGACCTCATGGTTTTTGCCTAGGGATATGTGTTTCCCTCTCGATATCGCCCTGGTGGTTCGGGGCGGATAAGAAACGGTTTCTACCTCAGCACGAACAGCTATTCGATTCATCACATGATTGTGTTTTCTGCTTGGCACTGAGTCCAAAAGTGAGTCATTCACGTGAATCGGCAACTCGACGTGCTTGGTGGTTTCAGAACGTGGCTGTTGGCCTCGTGGCGGAATACTTCCCGATGGGGCAGTTCAAAAGTAATACACATATTCTGGTCAAAACGGCCAGAAATGTAGTTTTCGGAGCATGAAAGAAGAATATGGCAAAGCGTAGACGTTCTCGATCAGGTGGTCGTTCAGGCTATGGCGGTGGCCAAGGTGGCCAAGGTGGCCAAGGTGGCCAAGGTGGCCATGGTGGTCGTCGCCGAAGGTATCGACGAGGTGGTGGCGGACCGGTGGCCGCTGGAGCAGGTGCCGTTGATATGGAAGGCGAGGGCATGCGGCCGCCAGAGCCCGAACCAGAGGTTTCCGAGAATGGTGAGCCGGTACCACTTGAGCCGGGCGAAGGTGTGCTTGAGCTTCACCCAAATGGATATGGATTCCTACGAAGTCCGGAAAACAACTATTCACGTGAACGAACCGACCCCTTTGTTCCGGCTACGATGATTGATCGATTTCGGCTTCGGGAAGGAGTCTCTGTGAAGGCAAAGGTCCAGCAGGGACGCCGGCAGCAGGGGCCACGAGTTCGAGAGCTTGAAGAAATTGAGGGGATGACCCCAGAGAAATATGCTGAAGTCAAAACCTTTGATCAACTCACACCAATCAACCCAGAGTCGTGGTTGCGTCTCGAAACAGGTCAGCAACCGTTGACGACACGAATCATGGACATGCTTACTCCTCTTGGCAAGGGGCAGCGGGCATTAATTGTTGCGCCCCCGCGAACAGGAAAAACAGTTCTGTTGCAGCAAGTGTCTCAGGCCGTATCACAAAATCACCCAGAACTTTCCTTAGTTATGTTGTTGGTTGATGAACGGCCTGAAGAAGTCACGGATATGCGTCGATCCGTCGAGGGTGAAGTAGTCGCCAGTAGCCTCGACTGCGATGTCGAGAGCCACGTCCGTCTTTCACAGCTTGTTATTGAACGCTGTAAACGAATGGCGGAAGCGGGTAAGGATGTGTTTCTTTTGATGGACTCCATCACACGAATGGCTCGTGCATTCAATAAATGGGTTGGTAACACAGGCCGAACCATGTCAGGTGGCGTTGATATCAAAGCTCTGGATATTCCCAAAAAGCTTTTCGCAACAGCCCGTGTTTTTGAAGAGGGCGGCTCGTTGACAATTTGTGCTACAGCACTCGTTGATACCGGAAGCCGAATGGATGAACTCATTTTCCAGGAGTTCAAAGGTACGGGTAATATGGAATTGGTGCTCGACCGAAAACTCTCAGACAGAAGAGTGTGGCCGGCGATCGATATTTCTCAGTCCGGTACTCGCCGTGAGGAAAAGCTGCTTGATCCAGACACGTTGCACTCGGTCAATATGTTGAGGAGGACGCTTTCGTCAATGCATCATGTCGATGCAATGGAGCAACTGACCAAGCAGTTGGCGAAGTTTAAGAGTAATCGAGAATTTATTGCGCTCATTGCAGGGTCGCAGTCTGATGAGTGATTCTTCTGTGGTGGGTATGCTGCCGTGCTTTTTGACACCATAATATTTCAGTGCGTATACTCTTTTTTCTTTTGGGGTGCTTGTTCGATCGATGGAATATTTTAGGAGACCCTGCCGATGACTCTCTATGGTTCGCTGGCCGACGACATGTACATGAACGTCAACCTGGCTACGGAGATGGAGTTGCCGGGACATCGGGAAACAGTACTGCACTTTTTCGAATGTGTTCGCAAAAAGTTTCCGACGATGCGAAAGTTTCATGCTCGTGACAAGCGAGATTTCGTGTTGGAGGAAGATAAGGAACAGGGGCGGTATCGTTGGGTAGCTGTCGAGCCCCGGCGGTTTTGTTCTGGGCACGTAAATCCTCCTTCGATTGAAGACGCACTTGATCAACATCGTTTTTTGCTTGATCTGGCTCCCGCGCTTTTATCAATGAGTCCACTCGATTGCGAGGCGATTGATGTCTTGTTTGGTTTTGACTTCGCATTTCGGGGAAACCATAACTCGCTCTTGGCTGAAGCACTCGGCCCAGGGCCAGCCCTTGAGGGTCTTGGTGATGTGCCTGGAAGCAAACTGATTAACTACGAGCCGTCGCTGACGATTGCAGTCGATGAAGAATGTCGGACCCAGGTTCGAGTAAGTACGGAAACTCGCACAAATGCCTTTCAGGTGCGGACGGGAGAGTTTGCAGAGGAGCAACTGAGTGTGTATGTCACAGCTCGTCAGTACGGGAGCCTCGAGGGCGGAGAGACCTATGTCGACACGGTTGAGCGTCTTGCTCAGTTAGCTCAGGACGTCATTGAAAGCTGTGTTATGGAACAGGTTCTTCGTCCTTTGGCGAGAACTATTTCACTGAAATAGCACGCAGCTTGAGGTGGTGGTGCTCGTGTGAATAGTGCTCTTTATCATGAGCCAAGCACCAGGTGGCATTCACTTTTTTGACTGTATGGTTACGGGGACGCGAGCAGTTTCCCTGATTCCAAGACCCGTGATGGTCGTCGTCGGGTGAATGGAAGAGCAAGGATTTGCAGGGAAATGATGCCCGTGCTTGCTCGAGTTGGCACCGAAGATTCTATTTGGAAGTATGATCCGTCAAACCGATTCCTCTGACTCCCCAACTGAAGCCGCTCATGGCGAAGTTGAGGTCATCACTCCTGGGCGATTGCACTTTGGAATGCTGTCGTTTGGGCAACCGTTAGGGCGTTCTTTTGGAGGCCTCGGAGCGATGGTGGCCGGCTGTGGCATTACGGTGAGAATGAAGAGAGCGACAACGTTTTCAGCAGCAAGCCACGTCGGTGAACGAGCAATTAGTGTTGCTCAACAGTGCGCGGCTGCATGGGGGTTAGACGAGCAATCGGGCTGCTCGATTGAAGTTCTTGATATTCCTCGGCAACACATTGGTCTGGGTACTGGAACGCAGCTTGCCTTGGCAATCGCGGCGGGCATGCAGCGGCTGTATGTTGATGGCTCGGGTGATTCAATGCAGTCCATGTCGGCCAACGATGCCGCAGCCCTTGCTCAGGCGGCAGGAAGAGGACTGCGATCGAGTGTCGGTGTCTACGGGTTTGGCGCCGGCGGGATCATTCTGGAATCAGGAAAACTGCAGGGTGAGGTGACCGCGCCACTTGTTTCCAGAATTGCGGTCCCTGAGGCATGGAGAGTCGTTTTGTTTGTACAACGTGAAGCCGAGGGCCTTCACGGTGATGCTGAACGAACTGCATTCGCAGGCCTGGAGCTCGTCCCATTTGAACTTACGGCAGAACTTACGCGACTTGCTGTAATGGAGATTATCCCGGCGGTTCTGTCGGGTGCATTCATAGATTTTGCGTCTGCTATTACAGCGTATGGAAAACTCGCTGGGAAGCCATTTGAGCGAGCGTCATCACGGCTTCCTTATGCTGGCGCGACGGCACGCCTTTTTGAATGGCTTGATCTTCAGGGTGTACAAGGATTTGCACAAAGTAGTTGGGGGCCGGCTGTCGTTGCAGTGTGTGAGACACATGTTGAAGCAGATTCATTAGTTTCAGCCGCGGAAGCAGCAGGAATAGCTGAGCAGCATGAAATACGGATAGCTGCTTTTGATAACCGTGGAGCAATTATTCGTGAGGCAGATGGGGCCTCAGTTTCGGCATGATAAGCAACCTGTGCGTCAGCATGTCTAGTAAAGACTTTGTTTTGCGTACCACAAAGAAGGTTATTGAAATGCCTCGAAAGTATTGTTTTCGTAGCTGTTGTCACGGTTGTTATAGATTCCTCGTTTGTTAATTCTCCTTTTTGTAACGTGCGCTATGCCTGAAGCATTTGATCAGCCGAGGACAATTCGTTTCGGAAAATATATTCTGGCCGATAATGCCATCAAGTGTCTCATTCGGTCGCAGCGGGCTCCAGCAAGAACATTGACTATTTCTGAATTTCGTCATGAGTACCCAGAGAGTTCTCGTCTCGTTCGAGTGAAAGAACCTGTTTGCGTAGATTCTTTCTGTTTCGATTCGTGGACGGAAGATGAACAGCTGTCAGTCAGCCACTTGCCTGAAAAAGAAATCCCTGAGACTTCTGTTCTTGTCGTTCCCTCTGGCAGGATAGTGGGCCGAAAGGGAGATGTTGATGTGCCAGTGGAAGATGTTCGGCTTCGATATTCAAAAGATTTATCGGAAGAAGCCGGTTGGTTTGCTCGAACCATACGCTTCGGGAAACTGAATCCACGCTTTTGGAAGCGTGTTGCTGAAAATTCATTGCGTCAGCGATTCGTGCCGTTGGTGTCTCAATGTTCTGGGCGGGTGGCAGTATTGAATTGTAATGGTTCCCATAATTATTTTCATTGGATTGCTGAGGTGCTGCCCCGCTTATGGACTCTTTTGCAGAGTGGTGAGCAGGCTGATTGGTATGTTGCTGATTGTTATTCGCGATGGCAGCGGGCTTCACTTGCCGCCCTTGGCGTCCAACTTGATAGAGTCATTCAGCCTCATGCGACGTTTCATCTTGAGGCAGATGAAATTCTGGTGCCGTCGTTGCAAGCGACGCAGGCTATTTCGCCGATGGCACAGGGGCTGGCAAAAGGGCTTGGTCTTCAGGATGCCAATGATAGCGAGCCAAAACGATTGATTTATATTCAGCGAGCACATTCACGTCGTCCTGTTAACGCTGATGAGTTTTCAGCATGGCGACGGAAGCATGGTTTCGATGATGTCTGGCTTGAGGACATGTCGTTTGCAGAGCAAATTGCCCTATTTCAACAAGCAAAAGTTGTTCTTGGAGTTCACGGTGCCGGCCTTACAAATATTATTCATTGCAGGCCGGGAACGCTTGTGGTTGAGTTCATGCCAGCCGGTCTCAATCGCCCGTGCTACCCAGTGCTCAGCCAGCTTTTCAATCTCCGTCATGTCGTGATTAATGCACCACGGGTTGGACGTCGGCACGGCATACAAGTCTCTATTTCTGTTTTAGATCAGATACTGGAGAAATTTAGTGAACCGTCTTAAGTCTGTTGTGTTCTGAATCGAGAAAGAGTTTTCTGACGAAAAGCGGTCTGTATTCTTACGAGCAGCAAGAATGTTCCGCCTTGATGGACGAGCAGGGTTCAGCTTCAACCGGGCGATCGATGGGTGGTTTTCCATAACACTCCATCATTCCTGCTATAGCAGCTAGGTATTCATTGAAATGTGGGTCCATAGTACAAGCCTCCATGTTTAGTACTGAGAAATCCTTCGCAATCTGTACGCGAGCAGTTCGGTGTTTGTTCGCTGGTATGAAAAAAAGAGAGACTTTAGGGTGCTTTTTCCGGCCGCTGGCCTGCAGGAAAACCAGGGTGGTACTTCAGTGACTGAAGTACCACGTGACGGTGGAGTTGCCTTGGGAGATGGTGTGCACCCTTGGAGAGTCTTCTTGAGAAAGCTGTATGGGCTCAGTCGACAGAAAGTCCGTAGTCAGCCAGGACATCGCGCAGACGGGCTGTGGGGGCTGCTTCGAGTGGCACCAGAGGGAGTCGCACATCTCCAGTGTCACGGCCAAGCATTCTCATGGCAGCTTTAATTGGGATTGGATTACTTGCCAGTCCGAGCAAGTCACGCCCAAGTACGAAAAGTCTTTGATGAAGCTCTTGAGCTCTCCCAAGATCGCCTTGGTCAAAGGCATCGAGAAGTGATTTCATATCGCTCGGTACGATGTTTCCAACCACTGAGACCACGCCTCGTCCGCCAACAGAGAGTAACGGAAGCGTCATGCTGTCATCACCGGAAAGAACCGTAAGGTCTGTGCCCGAAAGTACTTGGGAAGCCTGGTCCATTGAGCCAGTTGCTTCTTTCACCATGGCTATGCCTGGAAGTTCAGAAAGTCGAAGGATTGTTTCCGGTTCAATGTTGCGGCCAGTACGGCCAGGTATGTTGTAAACACAAATAGGGATAGAAACGGCTTCGGCTATCGCTTTGAAGTGCTCGAACAAACCTTGCTGGGTTGGGCGGTTGTAGTACGGGCCAACAACGAGAGCCGCATCAGCCCCCGATTTTTCGGCGTACTGTGTCAGTCGAATAGCCTCGGATGTAGAGTTGCTCCCGGTCCCTGGCATCACCAGAGTTTTGCCTTGAGCGGCTTGAATGCTCTCGCTGATGACCTGCTCATGTTCTTTGTGAGAGAGGGTAGGGGACTCACCTGTTGTTCCAGCCGGGCAGATGGCAGTAACACCCGCCTCGACTTGAAATGCGACCTGTTCGTTCAGTCGTTCAACATCAACTTTTCCATCACGAAAAGGTGTCACAATGGCGACGGAAAGACCGGCGAACTGTTCAGCACGCGTAGGCATGGAGAGTCCTTTTTTTGCTTGTTATGTTGAAATATTCTTGAGGTCAACGGTTCACACCTGCCGGAAGTCACCGGCGCTCTTCTCGCGAGGATACGTGTTTCGTGAAAAGGCCGCAAAGGGTGGCAGTATGGCAGGCATTTTTGTGGTAACGTCGGGAGCAAGTGGGCTCTGAAAGAACTATGGTAGAAATCTTTGAACGTATGCGAGATGGTGAGCAGCAGATTGGTGCACGGCAGCCGGTTCCTTCGCATGCTGCCAAAGTGATTGCGAGAAAGGTTCTTCGTACTGGATTTGAGGATAAGGTTCCTCTCGCAACAAAGCCATGTCTTGGCATCGTACTTGGTACAGGGATGGGGTCGTTGGTCGATCATCTTGAAGAGAAGATGACTGTCGACTTTTCGGAACTTGGATGGCTTCCGTCAGCAACAGCCATAGGTCATGCTGGCCGACTGGTTTGGGGCCACGTTGAGAATCAGTCAGTGGTGATGCTGCAGGGTAGGGTGCATGCATATGAAGGACAGCCTGTTGAAATGCTGTATCGGGGCATTGAGCTTTTTGCGGCGCTTGGGATTGAACAAGTGCTTCTCACCAATGCATCTGGAGGATTGACTTCAGATCTTGTGGTTGGGGAGATTGTTATTCTGAACGACCATATTGATTTTGTCAGGAATGCGTTGGCTGCAGAGTATCTGAAAACAAACGGTTCTCATGTATACGATGAATTGCTGTCAGCTGGAGCCGTGCGCACTGCACAGGTGGCTGGTCATCGCTGTCGGCGAGGTATCTATGCCTATTGTCTTGGTCCCAACTATGAAACCCGAGCAGAATACCGGATGCTGAAGATGCTCGGTGCTGATGTTGTCGGGATGTCAACGGTGCCAGAAGTCATCGTCGCCAGAAGTTTTGGAATGCGTGTTGTGGCAGCATCAGTCGTAACGAATCTCGCAGACTCAATGGACAGTGAGGATCGGCAGCCGACAGATGGTGAGGATGTATGCCAGACGGCCGCTTCTGCTACGAATGGAGTATGGACAATTGTTCGAGAACTTCTGGGTGAAATATGAGGTCCGGTGCTATGTTGCTTCTTACAAACGACGATGGAATTCATGCGGAGGGACTGCGTGCTCTGGAAAAAGCGGCTCACCAATGGCAGGCAGATGTAATTACCGTCGCCCCACTCGAGCCCCATTCGGGCTGTGGTCATCGGGTCACAGTAGACCGGCCACTGGTGCTCACGCAGGTGGAAGAAAACCGATACTACGTGAATGGGACCCCCGCAGACTGTGTGCGACTGGCTTTTGCCACACTCGAACTGGATCAGCCAGGTTGGGTTCTTTCAGGAATTAATGCTGGCGGAAATCTTGGTGTTGATATACACCATTCAGGCACAGTTGCTGCTGCACGTGAAGCTGCACTTCATGGTTGGCCGGCAATAGCATTGTCGCAGTATCACCGACGAGGGAAGCCTATCGACTGGGACATTGCATCATCGTGGGCAGGAGCTGTTTTTTTAGCCATTCATGGTTTTCCACCACTCGAACCAGGCCAGTTTTTGAACGTCAACTTTCCTCATCTAGACAAACCTCAGGCAGATCATCCCCCACCGATTGTTGCCTGTGATGTTGACCCTTCTCCATTGCCTTTGCAGTTCATTGCTCATGACGATGGGTGGATGTATCGAGGCAAGTACCAGGACCGACCAAGGCAGCCAGGGAAAGATGTTGATGTCTGTTTCGGTGGTCAGATTGCGTTGTCTCGGGTGGATGTCGTTTAGTTTCGCTCGAGCGTATTGATCTCGACATCGAAAACTCGCACCTGAGACCATTTTTCTGCGTTGTCAGCAATGAACTGCTGATGGCGGTCTGACGTCTGGTACGTGTCATGAGTAGCGTGTGACTCAAAGATGATTTCAAGGGCGACGTCGAAAGTCCTATCGTTTACTTGTCGGTCATATTCACGTGCACATGTACCAACCGCAAATGAAAGTACTCCTGGATGGTTTGTCAGGTGTGTTTGGCAGGATTCTATCAGTGATTCGATAGAGTCCTTGTCTTTCATTGTGAAGTAAACGGCGTGTGAAAGCATGATTAAGTTCTTTCCCTTATCTTTTTTTATGGTGCACTATGTTGTCAGTGGTTCGATTCATCACACGTGATTTGGATTGTCTATTATGAGACTTGTGAGTGATCGAAACGCGTTTGATGGTGTTACGTAAGCTCGGCTCCGTCAGGTGTTGCTGGTGATCTTCGTGGAACAGAGGGCCCGATAACAGATTCAACTTCACTGTCATCAAGCATCTCTCGAGAGATGAGTTCCTCCGTAAGGGTATCCAGTTTTTCGCGATTGTCGGTAAGCAATGCGTCGGCCCGCTTGGCAGCAGCAGAGAGAATGCGTCCCACTTCTTCATCAATCACCTGTGCGGTGTGCTCGCTGAAATCACGTTGTTCGTAGACATCTCGTCCAAGAAACGGATGTTCATTTGATGTCTGGCAGGCGAGGGGCCCGACTCGTTCACTCATGCCCCAGTTTGACACCATCTTGCGGGCCAGCCGAGTGGCCTGGGTCAGGTCGTTTTCAGCACCAGCGGAAAATTCACCAAAGACCAGTTTTTCGGCTGACCGTCCCGCCAGAATAAAAGCCAAACGATTATGCAGGTCGGATTCACCGATATTCATTCGGTCTTCTTCGGGAACCAATTGTGTCACGCCAAGAGCCCGCCCGCGTGGAATGATTGTAACTTTGTGAAGTTTGTCGACACCAGGAAGAAGCCACGATGCGAGGGCGTGTCCCGCCTCATGATAGGCAGTCATTTTTTTCTCATGGCCGACCAGAACCTCTTCACGTTTGGGGCCCATGAGAATCTTGTCTCGAGCGTGGTCAAAGTCGGACGCATCAACATGTTCTTTATCATGTCTGGTTGCCCATAGTGCAGCTTCATTGACGAGGTTACGGATGTCAGCGCCAGTCAGGCCAACAGTTCCCTCTGCCAGCCGTTTCATGTCAATATCATCAGCCAGTGGAACATTTTTTGTGTGCACCTCGAACAAGGCGATCCGTGCTTTTTGGTTGGGGCGATCTACTGTGACATGGCGATCGAAGCGTCCTGGGCGAAGGAGCGCGGGATCCAGCACGTCGGGCCGATTTGTTGCTGCAAGCACAATTACTGACTCTGTCGGGCTGAAGCCATCCATTTCACTTAATATTTGATTCAGTGTTTGTTCCCGTTCATCGTGGCCACCGCCAAGTCCGGCTCCTCGAATTCGTCCAACAGCGTCAATCTCATCAATGAATAAAATCGCTGGCGAGGCTTCTTTGGCGGTCTTGAATAGGTCGCGCACTCGTGAGGCACCAACGCCAACAAACATCTGGATAAATTCACTTCCCGAAATGGAGAAAAACGGAACGCCGGCCTCGCCTGCAACCGCTCGTGCAAGAAGAGTTTTTCCAGTGCCAGGGGGGCCCATCAAAAGTACGCCTTTGGGGACCCTTCCACCAAGTCGTTGGAACTTTTTCGGGTCTTTTAGAAATTCGACAATTTCTTTGAGGTCCTCTTTTACACCTTCGAGCCCAGCAACGTCAGCAAACGTCGACTGCTTGTCTTCTGTGTTGAATCGTTTGGCAGGAGACTTGGTGAAATTGCCAAGGATGCCAGATCCGCCGAGTGGATCCCGGGCGCGTCGCATAGAAATCCAGAAGGCACCCATAAGCAAAAGGGGAATAAGTAGGTAGATTGCAAGTAGAAATCCGGTGCCATCAGTTGGCTGTTTGACGACTGTACGGACGTTGTGCTTCAGCAGGAGGGAATCGAGCCCGTCGCCAACGAGATACTGAGAGACTTCGACAGTGAAGCGTCGAGTTCCCTCGGGCGAATCCACACGTTCCTTTGGCGGAGTGATTTTAAAAGTTCCACGGACAGTGCTTCCAGTAATTTCAACATTTGTGACATTGTCAGCTTCAACCTCATGAATGAACTGGTCGTAGCTGATAGGGAACGAGCCACCGGTCTGTTCTCGAAAAAGAATAGTGACAAATGCGAGTCCAAGAAGAACAAGCAGAACCACGGCAGGTCCACCCATTGGTTTACCGAACAGCTGGGGGGTAGACTTTGGTGGCGTTGGTCGTTTTGCCGGTCCAGGTGGCGGCGCTGTGTCCATGAAGAGAAATTCCTGTTCAAAATAATAGGGAGCAATACACTGCAAGCCATCGTCTGGCATCATGTACAGTTTAGCAGGGTATAACGGGGTGTATTGAGAGACGAATAGACGTCAGGTGCATAGTAATTCGGAAAACCTAGCCTAATGTGTTTTCAGTCGAAGAAGGAGATGCCCACAAAACCCACGAGCTTTGGGGTGGTTGCAATCATTCGACGAGGCGATTTATTCCTTGCAATTCGCAGGGGTGAAAGTCTCCGTGCTGGTGGAAAGGTCTGTTTTCCAGGTGGTCATGTTGAGGCAGGAGAGCACGATAGTGAAGCAGTGACTCGAGAGTGCCATGAAGAACTCTCAATTGAAGTCGTACCACTGAATGAGGTTTGGAAGAGTGTGACAGACTGGGGGACGTCGCTCTCATGGTGGACAGTTGACCCGCTTCAACCCTGCTGTCCAATTCCCCATCCAATTGAAGTTCAGGAATTCTTCTGGCTTTCTCTTGATGACATGATCGCACACCCAGATCTGCTTCCAGGAAATCAGATATTTCTTGAGCACGTCAAGTCCGGAGACATTCAGCTTTAACAGCTACTTGTTGGAAGGTGGCGGGTCATCTTTTTCACTGAGCGTTTGTTCAAGAAGCGGAAATTCCTCGAGCAGTATCTTCTCGAGCTGTAAACCAGGTGTGATCCGTGGTGGTGGAAACTGTGGTGGATTTTTCGCCTGCTCAAGAAGAAGCTTGAACCGATTCTGTTGACGCGTCGATGCCGGCGGCGGCTGAGGCAGTTCAAAGCTTGCTGGATTCACTCTTTGGGCTTGAGGGGGGGTGACTACTGACCGTGATTGAGGCTTTTCCTTTAGAGGGAGTGCAGCAAGCCACGTTACAAATAATTCTTGCTCATGCGCTGTTAAGAGTTCTTTTTTTGGGACAGATGCGTTGGTTCTTTTGTCGTGATGATTCAGGATTTTAGAGAGAAACGTTCGGTCTCGTGATTTGTGTTGGACGGATGTCGTAATACTGTCAAGATTTGTCAGGGTTGTTCTCTGGTTAGCCTGCCCGTGGATTGGTCCGCGCAAGAGTTTCGGTTCTGCTCCCTGTGAGCCACCATGGCACGCGCCAGCCGCACATCGGTTCAGAATTAGTGGCTGGATAGCGCGAGTGAAGCTCCCGAGAACAGCAGGATGAACTTCTTGCCTGCCAGACTTTGCAGCGAAAGCTGTGCACGAAAAACTTAGCAATGTCAACAACCATATTCCAGCATGGTGCTGGTGCAGATTCGACATTTTGTCGCTGTCCTTTCGGAGTGAACGTGAAGTGAATCGCGGAGAGACTAGGCGGATTGAGAGCTTGGATCAACGCCATCCAATGACGCCTTAGGGTTTTTGGGCTCTGCTTATGACAAGATGGGCTGGAAAACTCACCTTGAGAACGGTACAAGAAGAATCTCAGAGATCGGGCAGATATGCTTTCGATCAAAGTGAAAATATCGTTAATCAACACACTGGAGATGAGACGGATGGACCAGACCTTCGTAATGTTCAAGCCTGACTGCATTGAGCGTGGGCTCCTGACAAAGGTTATGAGTCGGTTCGAGGATAAGGGGCTTCGGCTTGTTGCCTTGAAAATGCTTCGTGTGACGCCCGAACTTGCAAAACAACATTATGCAGAACATGTTGAAAAGCCGTTCTATCCGAGCCTCGAGTCTTTCATTACTGCAGCGCCAGTCGTTGCTGCAATTTATGAGGGGCTCGATGTCGTGCGAGTGGTCCGTGAGATGCTCGGAGCTACAAGTGGACTGAAGGCTGCCGCCGGGACAATCCGCGGTGATTTCTCTGCAAGTCGTCAGATGAATCTCGTGCACGCGTCGGACTCAGCAGAGTCAGCCGCACGAGAGATTGGTATCTACTTTAGCGAGAAGGAAATTGTCGCGTGGGAGCCACGCTGTGACGACATGCTTCGGGCGGCGGATGAGGCCTAGGTGGATGCGGGTTGTATTTTCTTCGTCATCCTGAAGGAGCCGAGCAACTTATTTGGTAGGCGCTGACCAAAGATCGAGATGGGTCGTGTCAGGCGTAGGGAAAACATTTTCTGGAAGTACTGTTGAGAGTAGCCGGCTGCCATTTCCTTTTGGTTGTGCAATCAGGCCAAATCCGAGAAGTCGTTTCCAGCGGCAGTGATTTTTATCAAGAGAGTAGCCGCGGGCATTGTTGTAATAAGTGCTCTTAGGATGTTCTCGAGGAATACCAAGAGCAAGGGGCTCCGAGGGAACAAACCGGTACAGGTCGGTTGAGATTATTTCATGACCGGTCTGTGTATCTTCCAGAAGGAACACTGGATGTGAACCATTTACTGGCCTGGAGAATAAGTGAACCGCTGGCTGGATTCCTGCAGGTGCAGTTTCAACAACCCGGTTGTCCACGAGATAAACCGGCACACGAGGGGTGTCGGTGGTGGAAAATCGAAGAAGACCGTAATCAACGTCATCAACAAGTGATTGGGCAAGTGCAGCAGCGTCGTTGCGTTGGTTGACCACCAGGAAGCTGCGATACCAGATGCTCTCCCCAGGTCGAAGCGTCAGGCTGGGTATCATCTCAATCACATCGTAGTTTCGAAACGAGTTTTCAGGGCGTGTCTCCCAGTCTTTCCAGATGCTGCTGTACAGCTGAGGGTAATGGGCCAGGAAATCTCGTAGCATACCACCGCCGCGTTGAGTGTACGGCTCGCCCAGTTCTGCTTTGGCCTGCTCCTCTTCAAGATGTTTGTCACGACCAAACACAAGCGCGAGGCTTGCAGAATCCTCATCTTTTGAAACGCTTGCGATTTTCCAGCCACCAGTTTTTCGTAAGGATATCGTGCCGTCTGGTTTTTCATCCGGGAAAAACGCATCGCGTGGTTTGAGTGTGTTGTCTGGTGAGCTAATGGCATGGTAGGGGAGACTTGTATGCCGCGTGCCGCCCCACGGTGCATTCAAAAAGTCAAAGACAATGTCGTCACGAGGGCTGAAGTTGTGAACGACCCATGTGAGTTCAATGATGCCGTTGCCAATATCTCGAACCTGGTTGTAGTACAAGACGGGTGAGCGGTGGATTGTCCGTACCTGAGGAACGAGTCCCCATGTAAGAGAGCGATACCCTCTTTTGTCATTTGTTTGACTGGCGGCCAGCATTGGGCAGTAGAGGTTGTTGATTGTGCGGCTGTCAGGGACATACGCACCAGAATTATGAATGAAGAATGTGGACTTGTATGGAAGCGCGGTGATTGCCTCGAGGGTACTTTCCGGTACGTCTCCACTTCGTTGAATCGCTGTCAATCCGTTGTACTTGCTACACACTGTGACGAACTGCCAAACCTCGTCATTCCACGGTGAACGACTCGGTCCTTTGCCTGTACAGGATGGTGGTACGCTTTCGCCAAAGGGCCCCCTGAGAGAATAGACTTGTCCACCTTTTCCAATGCGAAGTGTGAAGGAGTTGTTCTCGTTCTGGTCGTGTTGGATTTGAGCATGAAAGACCTGTCTCTCATCGAGGCCCTCCGCCCAGAGGCTTGTGCTTGGCGTGTAATCAAGAGAAATCGAAGTGTTTCCCTGTTGGCTTTTCTCGGTTGCTGCAACGGTGGGAGGGAAGACGTCGAGTATCTGTTGATCGGTGATCTCAGATGCAGTTGAGTTCAGGCCACAAGAGAAAAGAGTCAAGAGAGAGACGGAAATACCAATTATCATTCGTCGAACGAACGAGAGTGCATAGAAGGATGTCATGTGATGTCGTGAGATGTTCTGTGGGAATGTGGTAGCGGCAACGCCACGGGGTGGTAGGCAGGTGATGGGGTGGGATAATTTGTCGCTTGAGGGACCTGATGGCTTCGAGCCGAAAGTCTCATTTTGCTGGGCAGTGAAAATTGAGTGGGCGAAACTACTTTCATCCTTTCGCAAAGCCCAGGAAACAGCAGTTTGTTTCCTATTCAACAGCAATATCGAACTCGATGCCTCCACTTGGTACCGTGCATAAAAGTGACGAGTTCGCGTCGCGGAATTTTTGTGGTATTTCGAGGTTTTTGAGTTCTGGCGGGCGGAAAGCTTTTTCGCTCCAGAAATCGATGGATACCAAATACACCCCTGGTTCGATTCCTTTTTTGCCAGAGCGATGGATAAGTTGGTAGCGTCCTCCTACTCCAGTATTTGCATAGATCGTTTCAGTATCTGAATCTTTGGCTTGAAACATGACCCGAAGCCCTTCTGGTGCGGGTTCACCATGAATTGTGACTGTTCCTGTTACTTCACCAACACGGATGCCGCATCCGTGTATGCACACGCTTGGCACTAAAATGCTCACGCTCAAAATGTGGCGGAGCGATAGGCTAAAACTTTTGACCATGTTTTTAGGGCTCGTTTCAATTCCAGAAGGGAAGTGACTTCCCAGCTCAAGCGTGTGTCTGGAGGCTGTCACCGAAACAACTATTTACTGACTTCACCACCGTTACACGATAGTTGGCTGAGCCACGTTTGCGCATCGAGGCCCGAGAAATTGATGTACTTTACCGAACCGTCAACCATCAAGGCTCCTGCTCCACCGGGGTGTTCAGACCCGAGCCCGACATTGGCCATGACAGAGTGGCCTGTGGCGTCGACGCGAGCTTTATTCACTGCCCACATGTCGTTGCTAGTCACTGACCAAGTTCCATTTGTGACGGAGGGCGTTGCCTTGCCTGCGATTGAGGTCGCGATAGCACCCGCATACCATGATTGGCCAAGGGCACTTTCGAGAATTGCAACGGTGGTCGACGTCCCATCCGTAAAGTTTTTGAAGCCTTTTGCCTCATACCAAGCGAACGCTCCCGAGTCATCTAATGACTGAAGGCCTGTGACCGCCTGATTGCCACCACCAGTCGGAATGCCCCAGTTGGCACGATAGACTGTGAGTCCTCCTGATCGAGACCCGCCGACACCGTCTGTCTTGTCAAATTCTTTTCCAAGGCGTTCTCTGCTTCGGCATGTGTTTCCATAGCTGCTGCCTGTAGATGATCCAACAGCTGTACCGCCAATCACAAGGCTGCCTGTGTAGCTTGGGCAGTACAGGCCTGGGATTCTCGCCTCATTTGAAATGTTGTCCGGAATTGTCCACTCCTTGTAGACAAAAAAACCACCTGCCGGTGCTTTGAAATCGTTTGTAGTGGTTACCCAGCTCTGGTGTAATGTTGTTTGTTCCATAAACGGTAATAACTGCATGGCCCAACTTGTATACGCGCCCCAATAAGCGTGACGAGCATTGCCGTCACTCCAGTTTGTGAAGCCACCATGCACTTTTCCAGAAGAGTCTTTTTTAAATGCAACGTAGGGCATGTGATTGTCACCACCCGATGCATTTGCATCGGCAAAATTGTGAACACCGATGCCAATCTGCTTCAGGTTGTTTTGGCACGAGTTACGTCGAGCTGCTTCTCTCGCCTGCTGAACGGCGGGTAGAAGAAGGCCAACGAGTACCCCAATGATGGCTATGACGACGAGGAGTTCAATCAAAGTGAAAGCAGATCGCAGGGAGAAGTGATGAAGTTGTTTCATTTCCGAGCCTCAAAATTTGAAAAGAATGCAGTGGCAATGATTTGAAGAAGTAGGAGACGGATTTCTAGTAGAAAAATTTCCTGTTCCCCAGTGAACGCTGAGTCACCGAACTAAACTTTATATTCTTGACTGCAGTTCTGATTGTCAATCATGCATACACACGACAGTACCCGTTTTCATGCCGTGGGCTAGTGCAAGGATTACTTTTTTTTCGGCAGAATGCCGCTTTGGTATGCCTTGCTGACTGCGGCTGGTGCGTTTGATACGCCAAGTTTTTTATAGATATGTGACACGTGTGTGTCGACGGTTGAGTAGCCGATGCCGAGTTGTGTTGCTATTTCCTTTTTGACGAGACCTTCGCTGAGCATGAGGAGGATCTCATTCTCGCGTTCAGTCAACGCGTTAATCTGGAATAATTCCTTTGTTGTCATTTTTTCAAGAATGAACTGGGCAACATTTTTGTCAAGGAAGCCACCTCCCTTCGAAACAGTACGGATTGCCTCGGTGATTTCTTTCAGTCGGGCGCTTTTAAGAAGGTAGCCAGAGACTCCGGAAGAAATCGCCTGCACAATATCGCTGGGTGCATCGGACTGTGATAGGATAATGATCCGTGTCGTAGGACTTGCTGCATGAATAAGTGGAAGGGCATCAAGCCCACTCATTCCCGGAAGCCGTAAATCAAGCAGGAGAATATCCGGCTGGTCCGACACATTGGTCGTTTCAAGTGTTCGGAGAGCAATTTCGGTTGTGCCGAAGAGCCCGGTGAGTTCCATGTCGGCCGCATCGTCTATTGCTAATGCGACGACGGTACGGTAATCAACGTTGTCCTCAACAACCATGATTCGAATCATGGTGGAGTCTTTAGGGCCAGTCATAGGAATACTCGTGCTACTTTTATTGAGGGTGTTATAGCCACCAGGACTTTGTTTTTGTACGAAGTGTAATGCGTGTTCCCCCCTCAGGCCGGTCAGTTGTGACAACTGTTCCACGGAGGAGGCGGGCACGGCGGTTCAGGGATTCTGGTGAAATTCTGGCGATTCCAGATTCTTTCGAAGGGAGGCCCTTTCCGTTGTCGGTCACTGTGAGTACGAGTTGTGTTGGGGTTGCATCAAGATTAGCTGTTACGTGTGTAGCTCCAGAATGCCGAATGACGTTTGCAAGACATTCTTTGAAAAAGAGAGCTACACCGATTTGGGTTTTTGGGTCGAGAGATTCAAGGTGATCGCCCCCTTCAACGTGGATGGTGTATTCAATGTCACTTAGGAGACGACCTGCAATACGTTCTACATCAGCCGCAAGTCCTTCGTAGAGCCCTTTGGATTCAAGAAGATTAACGCACGCCTTGGCGGCCGTGCCACTTCGAGATGTCAGTTCATGGATTCGTTGAAAAAGTGGTGATAGTTGGTCGGGTTCGTGTATTTTTGTGCTCGCGAGGTCACTGCAAAGCGATATTGCGTGAAGGTTTGCGCCCAACTCGTCATGGAGGTCCGCAGCAATTTGTTCACGAGTGTTATAGATCGCTCTGTGTTTTAAGAGTCTTTGGATGACAATAATTGCTGCGATAATTGCAGTAAGCAAGCAACTTAGCCAGAAAAGAAGTTCGATTGCAGCTTTCTGGCTCTGGTAGGCCGTGGTTAACGCGGCCTGAACAAGTGGGCGTTCGGTTTCGAGTTCATGGCGTCTGGCAAGTTGGTTGAGCCATGTTCGCGTAGGTAATATTTCTCCGTAGTAATTATTGCCATCGGTAATTGCGGGGAGTCGGTCTTGTCGTGAGATAAGTGCAGGGTTGAGACTGGTTGTGACTGTACTTGCAACAGCAACATTGTTCCCATCATTGAGGTACTCGATCTCTGCAAGTCCGAGACATCCTGATAATGCATCGGCTATCCGATCTGGTTTAAGAACCATTAGCCGAAGAAATTGGCAACATGTTGTTGGGAATTTCAGTTGAAGAATTGGGCCGGCATCAAATGCTGTTTTGAGTTGAAATTCTGCAAGTAGCTGTCCGTCGGTGAAGTCTTTCGTCTGTCCCCCAATGATCTGAAAGTGGCGGGGAATTCCGAAAGCGTTTGGGTGTGCGTGGGGGACGTTGTCACTGATGTCTGTAGCGTGCAAGCACACGCCATTAATGTGAATCGGTTTACCGAGGTTGATATCAATGTGGTGTGTGCTGCCAACAGGTATATCAGTGAAGAATGCGAGGCTTCGGCTGCCCGTGTTTGCATCCATTAAGTAGGGAACAACACCATCGACCAAAAATTGCGGATTTCGTGCGCCTTCGGGCGAACTATCCGAGGATGAAGACCCAACGGTACAGTTAAGACCTACATTTTGCTGGCCACAGAAAATAAGCATTTCTGCAAACTGTAGGACGTATCGGTCATCCCATGCTCGTTGTGAAAGTACGTTTGCTTCAAGCCGGACACGTGAGGCAACAACTGCTTTGCACGAAATTACCAGGGGAGACTTTCTAGGGAGAATCTGATCCTCTGCGGTGAAAGATGCCAGGAGAGTCTTGGTACCTTTTTTTTCATGGATGGCCCATATTTTGAACTCTTCAGGGAAGCCATCAGCCTCCACAGTGGAGTTTGGGTTGTGATACAGGGATGGAACAAGAATGATTTCGTTTATTGTCGTTTCGTCTTGAAGTGCAACTTCAATCCATTCTTGATGGCCGTCCGTGTTGTGGGACTGTGAGCGATATCCTATTGGCCCGATGCCGCTTAGAAGCCTTGGTTGAGCGAGGGAATCGAGTTCCTGGTCGATGGCGTTGAGTCGTTCTTCAAGACGGGTTGTTGCCCACGGACTTTGCAAGGTTCGTTCAGCAGATACCGCCAGTGTTGTTCCAAAGAAAAGAAAGAAGGCACTCGTGTGATAGGTGAGCCAATTCATAAGAATTTGTCTTTTGGAACAGTATCTAGTTATTAAGGATACTTCCTGGATCGAACGAGAACTGTGAGTGTATTATTTGCCCTGCATTCTTTTGGTACGATACAGCAAATCATGAATAGCGTTCGGTAACACTGTAATCTAGTGAGACTCCATAAACAATTTACAGCACGATATGCATGCACGGGTACGATGCGCCGGGCCCTGCTGCGTAGACTCAAGGGCTCAAGCGGTTGGTCGGTTCCTGTACTGGTAGCTAGCAAGTACAAGGCCTGGGTCAGTCCTTAGAAATAAAGGGAAAGAGTGAAATGATGTGTTCGCTGATATTGAGAACTGTTTCGTGGGACATGATCAGAAGACATGTTTTTCTTTTGTGTCTTTGTTTGTCAGGAAGTTTTGGCTTTGCGGTAGAGCCAGCTGGTGAATCACCGGTTGTTCCAGATGGCTCACTTATACGAGTTGGCGAGACATTCAGTCTTCCGGATGGTCCGGCCTGGGACGGGTCGGGTGTGTTAGTGGTCAGCGACGTGAAAGACCAGTCCGTCCATTGCTATCGCCCGGGGGAGAAGAGCTGGAAGGCAGTGCCAATTGAGCCGGCACGCTACTCAGGGTTTTTCGTGCAGTGTGGGACTTTGTATGCGGCCGACAATGGCAATGGAGTTGTTCGCCGGTTTCCGGGGATGACGCCAGAGCAGATTGATGCAGCAGAAACATACTCGCTTGGCGAACCTGACCAGAAAGGAAAGCCTCCACGGCCGAATGATCTGGTCGTTGATCGTCAAGGAAATATCTACGTTACTGTGACTGGTAGGAATGAAGTTGTGTGTGTGCGTTCTGATGGAACGACCAGTGTTGCGACGACAGGTGTTATCTCTCCAAATGGAATCACCATGAGTCCGGATGAGAAGACGCTCTACGTTGCAAGCTACAAGCCAAAGACGATTGAGAGATTTCCTGTTGTATCACCGGGTGTACTTGGGGGTCAGCAGCGCTTTGCAGTGATGGATGATGGTGACGCACCGGGTGCTGATGGTATGGCCATTGACTCTGCAGGCAATGTCTACTGTGCGGGAGCAACCGCAGTGTGGATTTGGAATTCAGCAGGGCAGTTGCTTGAAAAAATTGAATGTCCCACGCGACCAATCAATGCCACCTTCGGTGGAGCCGACAGGAAAACGTTGTTTATTGCCTGTTTCGATGGAGTGTATGCACTGCCGATGACGACATCGGGCGTGGAGCCAGCCGATGGTTTGCAGTCAAATTAGGCCAATAGCTGGCACAAATTTTTCATAGTGCGATACTATTAACTCCTGCAGGACGGGAAGAAAAGATTGTTTGTTCATTTGTGACAAAAGGGGATTCGTATGTGTGGTTGTGGCGTGTCAATCAAGTGTTGGGTTTGCTGGGTTGCCTTGGCGTGCAGTGCAATGGGTGTTGTCGTTACTGGTGCTGAGATTGAACGTTCAGCGAGCGTATCGCCGGTGCCTGCAGATGTTCAGGTACAAAAGGTAGCAGGTGCAAAACCCCGAAACGTTGTCTTTATCCTTTCAGATGATCATCGATACGATGCCATGAGTTTTCTGGGGCATCAGTTTGCTGAAACGCCGCACCTTGATTCACTTGCTTCAAACGGCGTGCATTTTGAAAATGCATTTGTCACCACATCGTTGTGTTCACCGAGTCGTGCATCCATTCTGACGGGCCTCTACACGTTTCGGCATCGAGTTATCGACAACAATCGATTGGTGCCTGATGGAACGCTTTTCTTTCCGCAGTATCTGCAGAAGGCTGGGTATTCAACCGGCTTTATTGGAAAGTGGCACATGGGTGGACATCATGATGATCCACGTCCGGGCTTTGATTATTGGGTGAGCTTTAAAGGGCAGGGTAACTATTTTCCACCAAACCCAAACTACACAATCAATGTCAATGGAAAGCGAGTGCCACAAGATGGGTACATCACGACATTGTTGACAGACTATGCGGTCGACTTTCTTGAACAGCAGACGGAGCGTGATAAGCCATTCTTTCTTTACCTTTCGCACAAGGCAGTGCATTCAAACTTCACGCCAGAAGATCGTTACAAGGGTCGGTTTGATGGAAAAGAGTTTGATCGGCCAGATAGTGAAGACAAGGTTGTTGGCAATGATAGAAATCTTCCGCGATGGCTTCTTGACCAAAGGAATAGTTGGCATGGTGTCGACTTTCCATATCACAGTGAGCTTGACATTGAAGCGTATTACAAGCGGTACTGCGAGGCGCTCTGTTCAGTGGATGACAGTGTAGGAACAGTACTTAAACAGCTCGACAAAATGGGTATTCGTGATGAGACGCTCGTTATCTATATGGGCGACAATGGATTCATGTTTGGCGAGCATGGTCTTATTGATAAGCGTGTTGCCTACGAGACATCCATTCGAGTGCCAATGTTGATGCAGTGCCCTGACCTGTTTAAGGGTGGTACTGTTGTTGAAGAGATGGTTGCCAATATTGACATTGCTCCAACGGTTATGGAAGCAATGGGAGTTGAAAAGCCACCGCATATGGATGGAGAGAGTTTTGTTGATCTTGGTAAGGGTCTTGATGTGCCGTGGCGTGACTACTTTCTTTATGCGTATTACTGGGAGAAAAACTTTCCGCAGTCTCCAACGGTCTTTTCGTTACGGAGTGATAAGTACAAGTACACGACGTACTATGGTCTTTGGGACACCGATGAGTTCTACGATATTCAGGCTGATCCGAATGAGCAGAACAACTTGATCCGTGATCCTTCTGTGAAGAAGGAAATGAAAGCCATGGAACAACGTCTCTTTCGTATGATGGCCGACCTTGGTGGGATGGATATTCCAATGAACGCGCCACGCGGTGGGTTTAACAACAAGCGGTTGCGAGAACGTGACGGAGATCAGGCTGCGGATTTCCCGAGTGACTTTGTTGTTGATGAACCGTTGAACAAAAACGCAAACTAGATATCAGGAGATTTCGAAACTGGTTAGCGTAGTTTGCCGGCGGGTGTTTCTGCAGCAAGTTGATCGATCATTTGTGTGCAGGCGCGTTCAACGGCGGTCTGCCACTGGTGTGGTTGAAGGCCATCGTTTATTTCTGGTCGGCTGTGTGCAAAGATGACGCCGCGGGCGGAGTTTACGAGTGCACCGAGGCCATGTTCATCAAAGCCGCCGGCGACCCCGGCGGCTGTTCCACCCTGATGCCCAAAGCCGGGGATGAGAATCCATGTGTGAGGCATGGCATCTCGGAGTGCCGTAAGTTGTTCGGGCCATGTTGCGCCGACAACAGCACCGACTGCACCATACTGCTGGTCGCCGGCTGTTTGGATTGCTGTGGTCTCTACACCTTTGGCGACATGATCGTAGACATGGCTTTGGCCAATTTTGAGGTCCTGGAAATCTTTTCCACCGGGGTTTGATGTTTTGACAAGTACAAAAATGCCAGCATTATTTGTTGTAGCTCGAGCGATAAACGGTTCGATTGAATCGAGGCCGAGGTATGGGTTGACGGTGAGAGCGTCTGCGGCCCATGGTCCGGCAAGCCAACCTGCAGCGTAGGCTTCGGCTGTTGAGCCGATATCACCTCGTTTGCCGTCAGCGAGAACGAGCAATTCTTTTTCATGGGCGTAGGCAATGACCTCTGCGAGTGCGGTTGTGCCGTCAGGTCCGAGTGCTTCGAAGTAGGCGAGTTGTGGTTTGACAATTGGGACGAGGGGGGCGACGGCATCAATAACACCTTTGCAGAACTGCAGGTAGATTTCTGCGAGTTGGTGTGGTGGTGCGTTTTCTGATGCAGAGATATTTTGTAGAAGTGCAGGGGGCAGGGCGGATGCTTTTGGGTCAAGGCCGATGCAGGCAGGGGTACCTTTTGATTGGATGGCTGCGGTGAGTCGTGCTGAGAATGAGGCGGTGTCGTGGGTCATGGTATCTGTGGTGCATTCTGAGAGAAGTTATGCGGTTGTGTTGCCGGGATATGCCACGGCCTCAAAGAGGCGTGCATCATTTTCTATGCGTGTTGTCCGAATGTGTTTCGTATGCGATAGTGTGACGGTCGTTGGTCAGTGATGCGAGAGGGTGTCGCTCGGCCCGGCAGATACGGGGCGTAGCTCAGTCTGGTAGAGCGTTCGGCTGGGGGCCGAAAGGTCGCAGGTTCAAGTCCTGTCGCCCCGACTGGTTCGGTGAACCTTGAAATAAAGGTACAAAAGAATCGTACTGTTACCCACCAAAGGTTGGTGGAGCCACTTGGAAACAGGTTTTATCGGGGACGGAAATCGGGGACAGCCCGAAATTCCCGAGATTCCAAACTCCGGAGGCTTCCAAAGCCCGAGTTCGATATTACTGATGCCGAGAAAGTAGAAGTAAAAAAAGTTGCACGCGATCTTTTGCAGAAGCTGAAGGAGGCGAAGCTAGTTCTCGATTGGCGTAAGAAGCAAAGAACTCGTGCAGATGTCTATCACACAGTGAAGGTAGTACTTGATAAACTGCCAAGGGCGTACACCCCAGAACTCTATGTACAGAAATGTGATTCCGTGTATCAGCACATTTACGACTCCTATCTCGGCAAAGGTAAGGGTGTTTATGAAGCGTCTCCGGCTTAGTTCGAAGCCCTGGTTTCTTACTGATCGTAATAGATCTTGCCCTCGTCCCAGTTCACGGTAAACGTGCCAGAGCATTCACAGCACTGAAACACCTCCGAACCAACCTGCCCTTCTTCAGACGTGACCGTAAGGCTTGCTTGACAGTAGGGGCATATTAGATCTTCATCATCACCAAAGCAGGCAAACATGAACAGTGGATCAAGCGGGTCAAACATATACCCCTCACGACGGTTTTAGCGTGTGATGAGTGTACTGCTAACCCGTTCTGATTTTCAGTTAAAAACCTGCGGGGATAAGGTTAGGGTAATCCAGACTAAAAATGAGGCTGCCCGTACTCCTTAGCTTCGATACATCTAGGATGAGGAATTAACTGCAGTGATGTGCACTCTGTTTAATTGGGCTTGTTATTGGATTGCACGCAGCCTGTCGATTGTGCTCTCTATCGACTCATCGGCTAACTGAGTGAGTTTTTTAAGCTTGCTATTTTCTGTCTCTAACTCAGTTGTTCCCTCATTAATCTGATCGATGATCGCCAATATTTTTACCACGAGGTAATCAGTCAGTAGCTTGATGTTCTTAGCATTTGCTTCATTCAATTCAGCAACTACTTTTTTGCTGACAGTATCACATCCCATCCAAATCTCACTCAAACGGAAGCGAAGATCGGAGAGTGTTTTTGGCCGTATGTTGGGATCAAACCACTCGTTAAGAGAGTCAGCAAGAACACGCGGGTAATCTTCCGTGCTGAGTCCCTCGTCAAACAAGTCGACTTTGTTCCAACCCCATGATTTCTCTGCATCGAGTTGCTCTTTGGGCTGAGCTCTACTATCACCTCCACGTAACTGGGGCACGTTTAAATCGTTTATTACGGAGGGCTTTTCAACTGGTTTGTTAGAGAAAACCAGTACACAAAGTACAACGGCGATCGTGATGCCGACCGGGGCGTACGCATAAACGTATTTCCGTTGCCGACCTTTTGAGGGTTGGGGAAGAGGACGGGCTGTCTCTAAGACCTCTTCACGTAAGGCTGTAACACGTGACTGAATGTCTGGATGTGATTCTATTTTTTTATGCCAGTATGCACCGCCATCGAGTAATACTAAATGTTGCAACTCCCGTAATAATCGCGGCCGCTTGAGCAACTCGTGTACTTTTTCATCACCCAGTCCAGACGTTCCTTGCGATAGCAGCGTTTCTAGGTGCTCGCCTGCCCAGGTTCTCACAGCATCGAGATCAAAGTCATCATTTACCGCAGTTTCAGCTTGGCTCAGCTCGTAGACAAGCTCTCGAAGGCGTGGGCCTACCAGTACGCAGTCGAGCCATTCAAAGAGCCGATCTTCTTCTTCAGGGATATCTAAAACAATCGGTATCATGTGTCGGCCCTGTGGTTTCTTGTGTGAACGCATTCACTAAGTAGTTGCTTGGCCGTATTAAAACGGGTTGTTGTCCACGCCTCCGGCCGCTCAAGCTTTTCTGCAATACGCTTATTTCTTACACCTTGAATTCGGAGTTCAACAACAACTCGCAATTCTTTTTCTAGCTTCGCTAAGCAAAATCGAAAACAAGCATATTCTTCATCAGCGACTAAGTGCTCCATGATTGTGGAGGTGTTGGCGACCGCGTTACTACCCGAGTCTTCTGCAGCACCGATTTCGGGTTTCATTTTGACATATTGATTGCGGACGATGTTTTTCGCAATTTGGAAAAGCCAGGCTCGCGGGTGTGCACCGTCAAAATTCGCTAGCCCTTTAGCTACCCGCAGCCAAGTTTCCTGGAATACGTCATTGGCATCTTTTTGGCCCAGATCTCCAAGGATAAAGATCATCAGCTCGCGTGCATGCTTAGTGTATAGAAGCTCAATCATGACAGCCTACGAATTACATTTGTCATTTAAAAAACACCCCAGTTATAGTTTAAAGTCCTGTCTACCAATATGACAAGAATGCCTGGCTACGACCAATTCCAGGGAAGATAGTAGCGAAGAATTTGCCCCACTAACACGAGAAGTAGAATGAAAAAAGTTTACGTACTCTTCATGGCCAGTGCTTTTGTGTTTTCCAACATTTTGTGGTCTCAGTCTTTTGTATCGTCTGGCGAGGAAAATGTTTCGGGCATCGATTTGCTAGCAAGTGAGATGGAATTGTCAGAGCTTGTAGAGCTTGGCGATACCAAAGCGGCTGAAGAGCTTGTTGACAACGTACTTGAAAAGATCCCAGCATCTGAAATTAAATCTAACGTCAATCTCATTGATTTTGTCGTGCTGTGTGGATTAGTGAAAATGATTCGAGGTGAGCTCGATGATGCCGAGCAATTATTGAATCAAGTAGTGATCCTGTCTCGCAATGAATTTGGAGCCGAAAGCATTGAATTGGCAACTGCCTTGCAGTCCCTTTCTAGATTGTATGTCGAGCAAAACAGGCTTGAAGATGCTGCTAAGGAGGTTCAAAAAGCGAACCGTATTCTTGAGATGGCTGACGGTGGTGATGCCATCGATCGGGCCTTAGCGAAGAATAATCTTGCCCAACTTTACTTTCTTGACGGTGAGCACCAGAAGGCCATAGTTCTGTTAAAAAAGACACTTGCCGACTTGCAAGAGCAAGAATTGGGGCCAAATTTGAATGGCTTAAAAAAATCTTTTGAGGCGATGATTCAATCGAATATAGGTACCAATTTTTTCTTTCTACGTGATCTAGAGCAATCAACAAAAAATTTAGAAGAGACCATCGAGGCTTCTGAAGAACTTCCACCGAGTTTCAAGGATCGGCTGCTAACGCAGGCATGCATAAATATTTCGGTAGTCGAATGTGCAAAGGGGAAGGTAGATGAGGCTACTGAGTACATGGATAGAGGGCTTAGGTTTTTGACACCTGGATTAAAAGGCCAAATGCAATCACTAAGTCCCCTGCAGCAATTGGAGAAGTTGTATAGAGAGCCATACATTGCTTATCACGGTGCTCTCAGTATCTGTAGCCAATATCCCGCTGATAATGCATCAATTCGTCTCGGAGCGAATGCGGTCACAAACCTGAAAGGTATCGCATCAGAAGCCCTTGGCATTTGCTCAAAAAACAAAGCTGTAGATCCGTCGGAAGAAAGTGGGCTGGATTGGGTCACGGCTGAGCAAATATTTCAAAAGTTACCCGTTGATACTTTGTTGATTGATATCGCGTCATATCGCCCATTTGATTTTAGTTCAAAGTCGTTCCCTGAAATGTGGAAGCCCGCACGGTATGGTGCTTGGGTGTATAGGCGATCAGATCAAAATTCTTGTACGTTCTACGATCTTGGTGATGCGGCGAGGCTTAATCAGCTCGTTTTTCAGTACAGAAGTAGCATTCAGGATGGGTTGAATGTCCTCGGGACAACTAACGAGGGTGAGGAAGAAAAGAAAAGTAATCGGCTAGGCAGAACTCTTGCGTCATTCGTGTTAGATCCGATTCTTAAGGACAACCAAAATGGTGGAATCAAGAAATTGATAATTTCTCCAGATAGTAATTTATGGCTTGTCCCATGGGCGGCCCTGCCACTAAATGATGGTCACTATCTAGTTGAGGAATTTACTATCAACATGGTGCTGCATGCTCGTTCGCTATGTACTGAAAGTCCGAATATTGATCTTGAGCAACCGATTGTATTTGCAGATCCAAATTTTGACTTGAAATTAAATTCAGGCAAAGAACTACAAAAGACTGCCGAGCAAAGTAGGGAAAACGTCAATCGATTAGAGGGAACGTTTCGTGAGGCAATTATGATCGCTCCTCAAATTCATCTCTTGACCTCCGTTAAGCCAAAATTATTCATTCGTGAAGAAGCCGTAGAATCAAATACAAAAATAATCAAAAGGCCTCGAATTGCTCATTTTGCAACACATGCTTTTTGCAAGCCGGCACAGCCGCTCAACGCAGCTCTGCTTCTAAACCCCGTTCAGGATCCTATTGATAACCCAGCCTTAAAAAAATTTCGAGGGCCATTACGCTCAGAAAATGGTCAACAGCTCGGAAACCCATGGGAAAATTGTGGGCTTTACCTTTCTGGCTGTAATCAAGGCTCCTCGCAGAGCTATAACAATGGGCTTATGACGGGCCAGGAGATTCTCGAGCTTGATTTTTATGGTACGGAACTTGTGGTGCTTTCCGGATGTAAAACAAGCGTTGGCTCCGTTCAACTTGGCGAAGGAGTCGTTGGGCTGAACCAAGCGTTTCTTATTGCAGGGGCTCAGGCTGTCCTTGGTAGTCTTTGGCGTATAGATGATTCACAAACCATTGAAGAAATGGCAGGTTTCTACAGGAATTGCAAAAACGGAATTTCTTATCAAGAAGCACTCGCGACTACCCAGCGAGAAAGAATAGCTTTTCTCCGTAATCGAGAAGAAGTAAAAGCTGCCCACCCACTAGCCTGGGCATCCTTTCAGCTTACAACCGCTAATTAATCCCTAGTCGGAATAATTTAAAGGAGAATTCTTCCAATATAAGAATTTTCTTTCGTGTTTAAAAATTTTTTGTTTCTCATCTGTTTATTGAAGTGTCGGCATTTTTGCCGGTAGCAGAGTTTAGCTTCTGCTAGTTTTTATTACTCACTTTGAAAGGCATGATCAGATGCAAAAGCAGTTGAAAAATACTGTGATTTTGACAGCAGCATTTCTTGGGCTCACAGTCTTATCTGGTTTGGGGAATACTGCTCAGGCAGATTCGCCATACAGTTATGGCTCCTGGGGTGGCTACTCGTATAGTACGCCTGCTCGTTCTACGAGGAACTATGGCTCCTCTTCACTTAGGTCCTACTCTACGACTCCGTCTTACGGATATCGAAGTAGGGCAGAAAACGGTGACTATTGGAACCGTGATAATGATGGAGATGGGAGGCGAGAATCTGTTTACGTAAGAGGCCATTATCGCAATGGAACTTACGTTCGAGGTCATTATCGAGCAAAGCCTAGCCGATAGTTGTGAGTGATTTGTGCGTGGGTCGCTGGATCTAAATCAGCGACCCACGCTTTTGTACAGGAAGACATCAGTCGTATTCTCGAGGAGTGCCGCATGTTCGATATGAATTTCAGAATGAATCTCGCGTCTGGAAAGTACACGCGTTGGGCTACAAATCTTACAGAACCTCAAGTTTTTGTACTACTTTGGATTCTAGGAGAGTACGGTTACCGCGGCCGAAAGCTAGAAGGGTTTTTGGACAAGCACGATGAGAACCTCTTGTTTCTGGACGATAGGGGGAGAAAGTCCCTTGAACCAAATTTTGGATACATTCGTCTGCGAACAGCACTTACAGCAATCCACGAAATAGTAACTTTTGGTTTAATGAATAAGGAAATAGAAATTAATTCATTCCAAGCATGGAGTGACAAAGTTGAAAAGGCAATTTGTGAGGCGGAGCAATTAAAAAAATAAAAACGCCGACGTTTTAATAAACTGGTGAGAGTGTCGGTGGAATCGTTTCTTGTGCTTTCCTTGCTTTTCCTACACGTTCAGGAACATCCAACCCATTCCGTCTTATTTCCTCAAAGAGTTTGTCTCGTCTAGCAATCGCTTCTGCGAGTGAACCAGTACGAAGACTCTTTCGAACTCTTCTTGCTTTGAAGCCTGAGTGATGGATAAAGAAGTGAACCCACCAAAGGTTTCCATTGCGATAAAGATGATGGGTAGGGTTACTATCTTTCTTGCGTATAGCGAGTGTTCCAAGAGGCATGTGCGTCTCCAGATGGCAAACGCATTAAGACTCAGTCAGCAGGTTTAACTTCCTGCGGAGCTGCCACACATTTCTTTTCGTGACCACTATCGATCACGCACATCCCAACCCGAAGATTGGATGCACCGTTTCCCTGTGGAGGGCCCGGTTGCACATGTCTACGCTGACATGCTCAACGTGTCACGATGGACACGCTGCCTTAATGCTCCCTCATTCTACCATCCACCCCAGTCAGAAGCCACAATCTGGCTACAGATGTTTTGTGTCATAACAATGACTATTTCTTTGATCTTCTCAGAAACATCACGTATTTCTTAAAGCGTTGCTTCAATCTCGGAACAATTGGCACCCGCGTTTTAAGGAGGGTGATATGGCTACTTTTGGCAAACGCTATGAGGAAATACTTAAGAGTTACAACGCGATGGATGTGCCTCAGTGCATCTATTGTAAAAGCCCAGATACTGCATCAGTGCAGTGTGGTGTGATTGGGCTAACAATGGCTCTGTCAGCTAAATGCAGGAAATTCAAACTTATTGGCAATGGGCCTAAGCTGGCTGATTGGTACTGCAATAAGTGCAAGCAATTCTTCAATGAGGACGGAACACCACCGTTACCTGAGGATTGTGAACAAGAGCCTCAGAATGCTGAGGAGTGTGTTGAGGCAATGAAAAAGCATGGCGGGTTCACGATTAGCTTGGATAAGTTACTGAATAAATAATTAACCAAGAGAGCCGACTACAGCACGATGTCAGATGAAGAGTTGCTGGAGATTGTGAGTCAGTCAGTGCTGGATTAGTCCACTACGATAATCTTGCCAAACATCACTGGATGGAATTTGCACTGATAGAAAATCTCATCTGGTGCATCCTGCGGTACTACCCATTGGTGCTCACCAGTTGTCTCACTATTGCCAGTAAATCCATCGCTGTAGACATTGGCAGACTGATAGCCACCACCTGTCGTCTGCAGATAGAACGGATGGCCGGCTGTATTCAGATTAAATGTGTAGGTCTGACCACGACGCACAATAAGTGTTGGGTTGTTCACACCGTTAATCTCATACGCACCAGCAACCGCGACAATGTTTAATGGAACTGACACTTCTCGGCCGGAGAGATCAAGCACTGGAGACGATGCATTTTGCAGTGAGTTGAATATGCCATTAATACGCCATGTTTCATCAGTCAGTAGGCGATGTGTTGGTGGGTCTTCAGCATCAGCCCCCAAAGGTTGCAGCAACAAGGCATTCTCTGAATCACTTGTATCAGCACTAACAACAGAACTTCCGAAGATTGCTTGTGGTACCTGTTGTTGGTTGTAGATAACAGGTTGCGTATTTACATAAAGGCTGTCAGAACTATCTTTTGCCAAAATGGCTGAGCCTTGGCTTGAGACAACTTCAAGTACGTTTACTTCAATCTGATGTGTGGCGTGGCCATTGTCATGAGCGGTAGCAAGATTGTTATCTGCCCCCCCGTCTTCAATCTGCATTGAGATTGTTGCTGAGCCACTAACGCCAGCCTTGGGAGTAAAGGAGATAGATGATGGGACATCTTGTGAGGCATAGATGGTTGTCGGATCTGCAATGAGCGATTGATTGCTACTTGTCGCAGTTATTCGAGCAATACCACCATTTAGACTCTCACCCTGAACACCTACCGCAGGAAGACTATATGAGGCTAGTGAGCCAGATTGATTCTGATGAATAGCCATATTTGCGAGCAACCCAATACTCTGGCTCGGCTCACCAGTCACTGTAATCACCTGTTGTGTCTCAACACCAAGATTATCTGTGAGGGCAACTGTGAACGTGTCTTCCCCATCAAATGATGGTCCGGCATGATAGTGCCACTGCCACGTACCATTACCCGCAGGTAGGACAGTCGCATCCCCTTCACCGCCATCTACGACAACCGCTAAAACACCTTGTTCCAACCCATCACTGTCTGAGCATTCTAGGTGCCCGTAGGCGACTCTTCCAACAGTCAGTACTCCAGTAAGACTCCCACGAAAATCACTGGGTGAGTCTTCAACAACATCGACACGAACTGTCTCTGTTTCGTTTGAAAACGATGCCGAAAAGTTTGGTTTATACACTTCAAGACGGTCTGTACTGTGGTGGTTGCCAAAACCCGTGAAAAGATAATCCGTTAAACTACCTTTTGTGATGGGAGAACCAAAATGCTCATATCCGGCCAACTCGACTGGTTCATACGGATTCCGATTATCGATGACCGAAAAGTTTGGGCCATTGCCAGCCCAAAGAAAATCTTGATCATCAACGTTTAATGTAGAAAGCCAGTTTGGCCATGAAAGTTCAGTGAGTGCTATCTGCCGTAAATTCATTCGGTCTTTGATATCAATATTTACAAGCGATGATTCTAGTGAAGATTGAATAATCGCTGACAAAGTATTCCCGTCTGCAGAAAAAAAAGGCCTGCCAAAATTTCCTGCTTTGCTGGATGTAAACACCGTACTCACGCTTGGATTACTTGAATCTGAAACGTCTATCACAGCAATGGAACTGCCTGAAGCAAGAAATACTGTCCCGTCTTCGTGCTGAGAAAGTTCAAGATTGTTTGTATTAATGGATAATGATGGTGGTAGATCTATATACGAATCGATTGATACAGAGGGGGGGATAAGTCCGTGCACAGGATCATTCCTACCCCAATCAATGTTCATTACATAGAACCTTGAAGAGGTCTCGCCATAAGAGCCTGCTGCTTCATAAATTTTATTACCACTCGAATCCAGAACAAATGCTGTGCCACCACTTTCAAAAAGACCGTGACTGATAACTGTAGGCTGATTTGGATCAGAGACATCTATGAAGCCGGCATTCGTTAGCACCTTTGTGCCGTCTGGCGAATTTATCAAATAACTTGCTTGAGTTTGTTGAGAAACTGAAAGACTAATGCCACTAAGCTGACCCACAACATTTCCAGTGAGTTCTACTATCGTCAAGCCTCGCGTGAAGTGCTGCACCGGTGGTAATGGTGAGCCAAAGAGGTCCCCTGCTCCTCCTGGAGAAGCCCAGAACGAAGTTACGGGGTTAGTAACGTATAAAAATTTTTGATCTGGTGATTTAATGACGATATTCGCAACCACCACATTATCTGCCAACAGATCCGGACCAAGGCCAGCAGCATGCACTGTATTGACACCGGCATTTCCATTCTGGTGACCACCGGTTGTATCCCAAGCCTTGTAAGACAAAACGTCGTAGATGCTCCCAGTCGTTCCAGCAAGTGGCTGGAAGTACAGCCGGGTATCTTCTGTAGCCTGTAAAACACGTGCAGACGAATCAGAAACGATGCCGACGTCAGCCCACGTACTGCCTCCGTCAATCGAAAACCAAAGTGTTCCACCACCCGTATTCGTGTGGGTAATTGCCACCCCATATGTCGTGTCTTCTAAATCAAAGTCTGTGTAATTCGACAGCGTTCCGTCACGGTCAAGAATTTTTGTAATGGCTGTTCCTAAGATTGCACCCGGCTGTGACTGAAGAATTTCCACTGGTGATCCAGAATTCTTAAGCACATTCTGAAGTCGCACATCAGCCGCAGTGTCAAGGATAGGGAACCAATCGTTTTGTGAAGTCTCAGCATCAGCAACCGACACTGTCACCGAGGTACTCTGCCCCTCGGCGTAAACAGACAGCAACTCTTGCCCCATCACATAAATAGTTTGACCATCGGCCGAGACTGCGACACTGTTTGTCATTCCTGCTGGAGAAATCAGTGTTTCACTGACGACGCCACTTCCATCTATTTCATAGGAACGAACCCCTGTGTCAGAGGCAACATATATTTTTCCAGTTGCCGGATCATGAATTATTTCATTTGCATAATGACGATTAGCGTCAGTGCCATCCGTCACTTCATGCCGCCACATTTGAGTTGGCGAGGATGGGTTTGACACGTTGTATGCACTGAGAAACCGCTTGCCGTAAGGATGGGAGGAGTTATCACCTGCAACAAAAAGCGTGTTGCCGTCAGGAGACAGGCAGTGAATCGGCAATGAGGCCGAAAGGTCTGTGTTCTGTACTCTGGCAATTTCCTGCGGCTGATTTACATCCGAAATATCAACGACGAAAAATAACGGCACTTCATGAGGTGAGCGAATCCCGTAATTCGGCAGACACGAAACGTAGATCGTACTTCCATCTGGTGACATAGTAAGACTATGGACTTCCAGATCACTTTCCCATGTGTTACCGAAGGAGTCTGTCTTTGGTGGCACCACCACTTCAAAAGTACTTACAAGTTGAGGACTTGAACGATTAGTTGTGTCAAAGAAGTAGAGGTTCGGGTTACCTGCACCGCCGGTCGTCCCCAGCACAACCAAAGAACCATCAGTATTTGATGTTAATGTCCAAGCAAAAGTGTTTGCATCATATGAAAGCAACTGCGGAGAAGATTGATCTGCAAGATCGACTACGAATGCTCCGTTCGTAGTTGGTGCAGTTGGGTTAATAAAAACAGACGATTCATCGCCCGCGATATGGACGTCACTGAAAAGCCCCCCGACCTCTTCTGAAACAGATGGCGTTATTCCAATTCTCTGAATAGAAAACGGATTAGAAATATCTAGTATCTCAAGACCATCGTTATGTATTGCTGCTGCACGGCTCCCATCGCTAAAGAGGCTTATTCTTCCACCATCTCCAAATGAATGTGGCGTAAGCGTGTGGTCAATTACGTATGAGCCAACTGATTGAAGTGATGAACCCACAGTAGCATCAAATTGTGAAGTACCTGAAGCAACACTTGCAGCAAAGTCGTACGACTTAAAAGAAAATACATCCGATACTTGTCCAGAAAATCCTGCAGTTGGTTCGTAGTGCAGCCGGGTATATCCATCATCAAGCAAAACGGTTCCAGATGCTTCGCTGGCTGACGTGATTTCAGTCCATGTCGATCCAGCATTAGTCGAGTGCCATAGTTTCCCACCCTGCGGATTGAGTGATGTAATCACCATGCCCGGTGCGGAATCGCTCTCGCTTGAAAATGGAGTAAGGTCGTCTTGTGGAAGAAAGAAATTTGTAGGTGCACCACTATTCGCCAGTGCACCCGGACCATAATCCGTAGGAAAGGTAGTACCTGCTGCAACATAGTCAGCATTCATGGAAATACTGAGACCATCTCCGTCTAATGCGTACCGCTTTTCAAGCGATTCCAGTTTGAAATGGTGACGACGAGAAGACCTTTGTTGACGGCGACGATGAGTGCGACGAGACGATGCCATGGTTCACCAGAGATGTTGGATTTTACTGGGATAAGACGCTCCCCAAGACCACTACAGACTAACCCAGTAGGAGGGTTTCCTCAACGTTGTCTGATGACCGATAGAACAGTGTGTTTTAACTGGCTTTATATGGGCTAAAGCAATGTCAGATGACTAGTTGCTGGAGATTATGAGTCAATCAGTGCTGGATTAGTCCACAATGACGGTGATTTAATTAGAGTCCAAGTTTCAAATCTCAGAAAAAATCCTAGTCATGTATCTGATAGTACTAAGGGCGGCAAAAGGGGGCCCCACTATGTGTCCTTCATTCTTTAGTAACTGTGTCGTCTTACCTACTGTCGTTCGTCCCCGATAAACCTCTGCAGCGGACGCAATCAGAAACCTAAACGGGGATTATCTTAAGAATTGCCAAAATAATTTGGTTGCGTTACAACGCTGGTAACCAAGTGGTTTTGGATTAATAGCAGCAAGGATCCATAGGCGGCTGGGGGCCGAAAGGTCGCAGGTTCAAGTCCTGTCGCCCCGACTGGTTCATTCAGTTTTTGTGCATATGGTACGAAACGTATCCAATTGCTACCCACTGAGAGTCATGGGTGCCACTTGGAAACAGGATTTGTCGGAGACGGAATGTGTTCTGATCATGCTTGCTTCCTCGAGTTTGTACACTTCAAACTGCTTGTGCAAGAGTGTCGACTTAAACAGTCGACTTTTAAATGAGTAAATAGCCTAGGTGTGAAAAGTATAGTTGTGAAAGCATGGGTTCTGTCATCGATCACTTCAGCCAGCGTGGTGAGCGTCACATTCAGGTATGGGGAATCGTCAGGCTCAGGTTGATACAAGCCAGGTCGTTGTCCGTCGTGTTGGGGAACACGCCCGAATACTTTCTCTAAGACCCGATCGATCCATCAAGATTAATATCGAGGTTAAAATCTATCTCTGCTTGTAAGCCTTCTGCACTGCCATCAATAAATGTTGTTGAAGAGGACCATTCCCAACTTGAGTTCAATACCCACGCCATGCCATTGAAAAATTTATCGTGAAGTAGAATGTAGCTCACACCACCAATGATTTCAGCACCGACTACCCTGTAGCCGGGCTCAATGGTTTGGTTTGCCCCATCACCATTCTTCGTTACCACCCGAAGTGCCGTTCCATTGTCAATGTAGAGAATGCCTGCCACGTCTCGTCGTAGACTAATAAGGCCGTTTACCTCAATAGGTAATCGAAGACCAGCATCAGTTTGTGAATCATCCCCAGGTTTTACAAGTACTGGAGTTTCAGCAGAACTTAATCCGGCAAGGTGTAACGTCCATGAAGCATTCGCTGGGAATTTTACAAGCCGTCCGTAGGCTTCCATTCGAGCATAGACGAAGTTGTTGCTATCCACCGTCTCGGCTTCAAGAAGGTTGAATGATCCGCCGAGAAAATCTGTTTTTGCGACACCAGCAAAATATGTCACTGGTGTTGCAGGATTAATGTAAGAATCAAAATCATAATCTCTACCAAGTTTCACTGGCCCGGAGAGAGATTCGTTTTCTAGCCATTCGATCGCAGACACAGCGTCAAAGTTAATAGCCGACTGAATATTTGGCGTCAGTGATAACTCAACATCAGAAACAATAGAAGCAGTAGGGTCGTCATACCAAAGTGTGTTGCTTCCACCCCCACCATCGAGAGTACCAGGGAAAATAACACTCGGGCTCGTCATCACAAAGTCGTCATCAGCTGAGCCCCCAACAACTTCTTCGATATTATCACCTGAGTGCGTCGCGGTAGAGATTCCGTCGCTTACCGAGACACTCCCAAGCTCAACTTCTAACGCTACAGACACAGCTGAAAAATTCATCGAGTCACTGCTTCCTTCACCAGGATTTTCAATAATTACATCATTACCGAAAATATCTGTGAAGACATATGTGTCGTTGTCCAATCCACCAGCGAGTGAGTCCGCACCGATACCGCCAACGAGCGTGTCTTCACCCGCAAAGCCTTCAATACTGTCGTCACCAATGAAACCCCAAAGAGCATTATTGCCGCTTGAGCCGAGTAGTGTGTCAGCCCCATCACCTCCATGTGCATCTTCTACATTAAGGATTCCTGCAAAACCTGTAGCGATGCCAGAGTCCAGATTCACCGTGACAGCACTACTCCACGCCGACCATGAGCCATATCCGCCTTGATAGGTCACAGCATCAGAACCACCACCTGCGTCAACAGTTGCAGCTGTTGAACTCCCGGCTTTCATTTGAAGAACGTCATTCCCGTCACCAAGCAAAATTGACTCGATTGTGTCAGAAAGCACTTTTGCTTCGAAAGCACCGGCTCCCCCTACAACTACGATAGGGGCTGGCTCACTTCCATCACCAACCGCTAAGGTCAAACTGCTTGAAAATTCTGTAAAATCAAGGGTATCAACTCCACTTGGATCGTTGACTTGATCTTTGGAAGCGACGTCTGCAAAGTAATACGTGTCATTACCAGCTCGACCCTCAAGGGTATCGTTTCCAGCGTTTCCTGACAGTGCATTCGACCACTCTGTTCCACGAAGCGTGTCGTCAGCATCCCCGCCCTCAGCATTTTCTACATTGACGAGACCACCAAATCCAGTTGCTGTTCCGGCTTCTAGGTCAACCGCAATATTACTACTCCAAGCAGACCATGCCTGGTACCCGCCCTGGTAAGAGACTAGATCCGTGCCATTACCGGCGTCGATGCTAGCAATAGTAGATCCGCCATCTTTAATTCGAAGATCATCATCTCCTGCACCAAGTTGGATTGTCTCCACTTCGTCGTCAGTCACCTTCACAGTAAGCAGCCCTGACTGTTTCTCAATTACAAGTGCCTGTGTTTCTGTTCCATTCCCAACCGCTAGCGTCAGATCAGATGAAACTGCTGTTAAGTCAAGTCGGTCATTCCCGCCCGCTGCTGACTCAAGTACCGTGTCTGTTGCCGTAATATCAGTGAAAAGATACGTATCATTATCACCTCCGCCGGTGAGGGTATTCGTCCCAGCACCTCCAGTAATTGTGTCATTACCAGCATTCGCCGTGATTGCGTCATTGCCGTCACCCCCTTCAATGACATCTGTATCTGATCCACCACGCAAAACATCGTCTTCGCCATTTCCGCGAATTATCGTGGGCCCTGAAAAACCGGCAGCGTCTATCGTATTTGCAGACGCTCCGCCAGTGAGGTGCGCTACTTCAATATTCCTGACGGTGTGGCTTCCATAGGCAGACATCTGAAGGTTTATATTGGTTAATGTGACATCAATGTCATCGTTCACAACAATCAAGTCCTCACCTGCTCCTCCGTCGTATGAATCAGAGATACCACCCGACCATGGCTGTTCTGAAAACTCTGCACCCAAGGAAACATCAACAACAAATAGCACATCATTACCAGCATTCCCAACCACCTCGTCTCCACCATCACCACCGATCATCATGTCATCACCATCACCCCCACTCAGTCGGTCATCATCGGCACCACCAATGACAGCATCATTTCCGCCTAATGTTGCAATTACATCGTTACCAGCCTGACCCAAAGCAATGTCGCGATCAGCACCACCCGTAAGCGTGTCATCGTCGTCACCACCTTCAATTCGATTAGGCTCAGATGCTCCGCCTGTGATGGTATCGATACCAGCATCTCCGTAGAGATAGTCTCCCTGAAGCCCACCATAAATTGTGTCGTCACCACCTCTCCCGCGAATCCGATCATTCCCACCTTCTGAAACAATCCACCAATTAAGATCTGATCCGTCGTCTCCGTGTAACTCATCTGCTTCAGTGCCGCAGCCACCGTCAATCCAATCATCTCCATCTGGCAAATACTCGTAATCTGGTTCATCACCAAAGCCGATGTCTACGGTCTCTCCCAATCCCAACTCAATGATAAAGTCAAGCATAGAATCATCTCGTATCAATTCCGAAGGCATGTTCGAGAGGCCGCCGGTCTGGAAAGTACTCAGCCCATTGAGACCCCCGGCCGTAATAGGCGTTGCTGGACCAGTCGTCGATAACGACCACAAATCATTCATGTCATCAAGAGCAATCAGATTCCCAGCGTGGTCTATTTCCAAACCTACTAGCCGATTGATAGGGTTTGGAGATTTCTTGTATTCCTGAAGTGTCACAGTATTCCCACCAGCAACTGTCAGGTCGATTCGTCCAAGCACCTGTGACGTACTTACGCCACTCGTTGAAGGCTGTTCAATATCGAGAATGGCATAAATCTCATTAGCAGATACAACTGCAATATCACCAACTGGATAGTACTGCCGTGGCTGCCTTGAATCACGAATAAGCCCATGACTTAGCCAACTGCTGCTAGCCGTGGCATAGGTTACAAGCATGCCACTCGCTGTAAGGCCAACAAGTCGCTGATGATCAAGCACATCAAGTGATACAACGACTTCTCCACCAAGTACTGGCCCAAGATCCACTACTGACCCACTATCGAGATCAACACGCCAAAGGCCGCCTTGACCAAGCGGGGTAACAACTCCTGCCCCTGCAGAAAGTAACGAGGCACCTGTTGCGTACACAGACCCGTTACCAATTGCTGCAACGTCCCATACAGCAAACTCGCCGAACGTAGCACCTGTAATTGGCGTTGCCGTTTGTGCTGTCACATCAATCACTGAGAATGTGCTTTTGTTTGTAGTTATACTGTAGGTAGCCGCTATGAGATCCTGAGCGGTCATTCTTCCACCAGGAGTCTTCTGCACCCACGGATTTGCTGGGTCCTGAGAAACGGTATATGTGTCTTCTGGAAGTTCAGTGAATTGGTACCGTCCTATTTCGTTAGCACTAATTAGACCATTACCATTCAGATCAATATCTGCCGTTATAGCTGACCGCGAGATTCCAGTATTTTGTCCAAGGACTGTAACCTTCTGGCCATTTACCCCTTGCTCTGATGCCGTTCGTTCGAGGGTGGCATCGTCAGGATCATGCCACCAGACAGATCCTTCGATAGTAGATGTCGTAACAACTGCACTCGCTGAGGCAGAGGAAAGTCCGCTAGCCCTCGACACTCCATGAGCTTCAGGTGCTCGTACTGAAAATTGAAATGCGAAGTCGCCACCAGCGATACCGTCACCGCTCACGTAATATGACCCAGTTGGATTGACTGCTGATGGATTTATCCATTCTCCATCTAATAACTCACCATTCAGATCCCTGATGGTGGTGTCCCCGATACGCAATTCATAGTTGCCAGTCTGGAGGGCAACTGGTTGACTCTTTGATCCGACCACGAAAACAACCCGATTGCCAACAGCAGAATCATACTCAAGCCCGACGGGAGTTTCTTTTTCCGAACTATCGAGACTGACAAGTTCAAAACCTGCTGAAATAGATGCTAGTCCGGCAGCACAGAAATCAACTGCAATGTGATCTATTGGGTGGTCTGGTTGGAGTGGTTGCGTTTGCTCCGGACCATCAGGAACCGGTTGCCAAACCATAGCCCCAGTTTCATCACTCCCAAGAAAAACATGCTCAACAACGGGTGAATTATTCATGGCGATCGTAATTGGTGCCACTTCAACACTCGCGCCACTGGTTACTGTCACAAAACTTGGGCGAGGAGATACGACATCACAGGAAGATTGCGGAACAACAAACACACCATACTCGCCCGGCGATACATTTGAAAAACCATACTTGCCTTGAGCATTTGTATTGACCGACTGCTCAGTAGCGTCAAACTCTCCATCACCATTCGCATCAAGAAAGACTGTTTTTCCATCTGCTGGCTGTTGTTCATTCTGGCCAACTTGCTTCCTGACGTTCCCAGACACATTACCAAGTTTGTAAAAGCCAAGGTCAAGAGAGCCGGTTGAAGGAAGTGTGACTGAGTTAATAATTGGTGTTGTCGCAATCCATCCGGTAGGAAGACCAGTTACGATAAGTCGCATAAACCCATCAGGCAGACTGGGCTCAACAGGAACCACAAACTGGCCACCGGGCTGCTCTGCTTCATAGACGTGGGTCCATGAAGACGTGGCTACTGCCAGCTTCCAGAATTCATCATCTGGTGCATCTTGCTCGCCACCATCGAATATGCCATTCGCATTACGATCAACAAAAATTCTCCCCGTCAATTGATTTGGTGTGCTGGGATAGACCTCTGGATGAAATGAAATTTCTGGTTCACAGGTTTCTGCAGCAACAACAGCAGAAAATCCACCGTGAAGCGGGTCGATAATCGCTCCGATTGCTTCGTCTATTTGGCGTAACTCATAACTACGAGAAGTTGAACCGCCATACACTGTGTCAGAACCACGTCGAGCAAACACTTTGTCGTGGCCGGGGCCACCTTCAATCCAATTGTCACCAGAACCGCCGTCAACAACGTCACTACCATCACCAAGATAGATCTCTGCGTTCCCAGCCGTCACGATAACAGCATCGTTGCCCGGTCCAGCGTTGACAAAATCACCACCATCACCAGTTTCAATGTAATCTGCTTGAAAACCTCCAACCAAATAATCTCGCCCGTCAGTGCCATAGATTGTGTCTGCTCCGTCACCACCATCAACGAACGACGAAAAGTTACCGGAGAGAAAGCTTATCGATCCTTCGTAGGGCTGAGTTAGGCCGGAACTCCCGGTAACTCCATCTGGCTCACTCGTTGCATAGATAATGTCGTACCCTGGGCCACCGTAGATAGTGTTGTAACCCTCGCCGCCCTCGATCAGGTCAGCATTAACATTCACATCACCATCAGTAAGAAGACCCGCCGCATCTTCGCCCCAAATCTGATCGTTTCCGGCGCGCCCATAAATCTTATCATTACCCTCGCCGCCTTCGACATAGTCATGCCCCGAACCTGCGTCGATTGTGTCGGATCCATTTTCCCCTTGAATGACATCGTCACCTTCTCCGGCGAGAATTGTATCTCCATCATCTCCGCCGGTAATTGTGTCTGCGCCTGGGGCACCGAGTCCGAATCCATCAGGTGCTTCTGATAAATCACCTGCTTCATCATCTCCGATCAGTTGATCAGCACCAGCATCACCAGAAAGCGTATCACTACCACCATACCCAACGAGCACGTCGTTTTTTCCACCACCGTAAAAGGTGTCATCGGACTGTCTACCTTTGAGTTTGTCACTGCCCTCAGTGCCTGCCACGGCCCCCGCATCCCCGTATAGAACATTCGGTCCGCTGCCACCAATAAGGCTGTCGTTTCCAGGTCCACCATAGCCAAGCACAGGAATGTTAACCAACGATCCAATCTCAATGCTGTCGTTACCGAGACCAGCGTCGAACTCAATCTGATTCACCGAAGCAAAGCCGAATCGTTCTTCAAAGTCATAGGCTGTAACAACATACTGATTTGATGCACTGTCGTACTGAACACTAAATTCCTCATCGTCATCTTCAGTTTCACCTGGCAAGACCTGTGTTGCTAGTGGTCCAGAATGTAGAACGAGTGTTGTCCCATCGAGACTTGCAATATCCGGCTCAACAGGTGGGCACGTGACAAAATTCCAGTCATATAACGTTTCATTGACTAGTTCGAATCGATCGCCCCACAGGGTTAGAAACCCAAAAGGAGTTGAGAGACCAACTTTGATGAATGCCTCAAAAAAGGCATCGACTGATCCTTCCAGGTCAAAAATGCATTCCGGCCCACTCCGAAGATTTGTGACCAATTCATCAAGATGAACCTTGCCATCATCATTGTTATCCTTGAGATTTGCACCTAAGGTTCCTCGCACACCAGCATCGACGCCGGCCTTAGCAACCACAACATTTAATTCGGCTCCAGCCCCAATAGTTGCGGTAAAAGTCAGTTCGGGCTTGTCATGTCCTCCAGAGTCAACGTCGCCTAGGAATACACCGTTGAGGATTTTGCTGGCAACTTTGGAGGCACTGAGGCCACCCTCCATGGCCTGCCGAATACCCCGTGTGTCGTACCCGAGAGAAAAGTCGGTGGCAAACTCAAAACCACCAAAAAACTTTGCGAATAATGGTGGGAAAATTGGAAAACTCTGGCTAAGGCTGAACCCGGCTACAAGATCGGGCATATCCCAATGCACGAGTGTTGGATTTCCGCCGAATAGTAAATCTACAAGAACTCCTGTTGGGTCATCGAAGATCGGGAACGTGAATTCCCCACTGCTTACAGATGAATACGCGTCTGCAACACTTGAATCACCAGACTCTGGATGATTGTCCGTTGGTGACACAACGATGTCACCACTTGCAACGGCCTCAAATGTTTGAATGAGTCCCTCTGCAGTTGTTGAAGACGACGCACCTAAGAATGCTGCTTTGTCTGCGGTACTAGATGGAGCCTCGATTCTACCCAAAGATACTTTGCTCGTGCCGCTTACACTTGCCAACGAACTGATGGTTCCTGCCACACCATCCACCGCTTCAATAAAGTCTACAGCTCCGTCATAGTCACCGTTTCCCATCGTACGAATCGCATCCAATACGGTGATTCCACCCCCACCAACCATTTTGGAGATATCAGATAGAACAGGTATCTCACTTGTTAAAAGGTCAAGAATTGGCCGTAGTGGCTCAATCATGGCGTCAACGGTACTAAAGATCTCACCAACAGGGCCAGACAACAGGCCACCAAGATCAATGTACGTATCTGTTATCTCAAAGAAGAATTTTTCTGCATTCAGCGCAGACACATCAACAGCAGTACCACCAGGTGCTGCCGTGTCATTGAATCCCATCGCTAACGAGATCCCAATCCCAGGCCCACCTGATCCAAAAATACTCGCGGATAAATCAGCCCCAATTTCTGAACGGACACTCCCTGCAATGGTTGTGTTTTGGAAAAGATCTGTCAGGTTACTCAAGCCATATGATTCAGAACCCAAATCAACGCTTAGTGCGGCTTCCAGTTCAGGTTGTCCAGCTGTTCGGTCATAGCTAAATACCAATGGACCAAATCCTAAAAACAGCTCATCTGGCATCGTAACATCGAACTGCGTTGTAAATTCATCATCGTCATCAGTCTCAATAAAAAAGCCCCTTGAAAGGCCTGCTCCAAGTCCTACATCCAAAACAAATGTTGTGGCAAAGTCTATTGAAGCATCGCCCTCAATCTTTAAGCCCAAAGAGTCCACGCCAAAGTCAATGTCTTGCGAACCAAGTGTCGTGGATGTTACCGAAGCTAACCAAAGGTCTACGATCAACTCGGTGTCACCTGTAAGCAGTTCCTCAAAAATAGTCTCATCCGCCTTATCAAGTTCAACAAGCGTGCCTGAAGGACTAGACCTCGTGTAAAAGGTGTAGAAATAGCTGTCCTCAGAGATCGCTGCATCTGCGGCTGGCTTTAACTCAAGACTCGTGTAACTCAAATCATTTTGTAGTTTTTCTGCCAACCAAACATCCAGCTCAGCTGCGGAGTTATAGCTACCAACAGTCTCAAAAAAACCTTCAAGCTGACCAAGCAAGCCGTTTTCTGAAACATCTACTTTGTTTATAAGTGGAAGCCCAGACACCAAATCGTTGGCGAGTGTTGTTCGCATAAGTCCAACGAGTTGAGCAGCGCCATCAATCCAGCCATCGATACTAAAAAAAGCACCAGGGTGACTTAGAACATCAATTATCGACGTGTACTCACCACCGTCACCATCGTCAGTACCACTGCCGTCATAGGAAAAGTTAATTGAAAAGTCTGTCGAGGGATTCAAAGCTAGTGTTGCTTCTAAATCCATCGCACCCGCATACACCTCAGTGCTCAACAGTTCGACGTAGAATGGAAGGTAGGCTTCAAACACGGCCGTCGCAGAGGCAGTACCGTCACCCGTTACAGAAAATGTTGCGGCAGGAGCCGGACCAGCACCAACAACTGATCCATCAGACAATCTTACCCAAGCCTCGTCTGTCACCTTCCCCAAGGACACGCCTGCTAAACCACCAAGATTTGCAGCGAGTATGAGACCCGAGCCAGAATCAATTGATGCCTCAAGGTTTATTGAGGAGGCCGAACTGTCAAAAGAAACGGAACCAGTTCCTAGATCAACGAGCACTCGCCCTTGCATAGAACCAGTGAACACCATCGTCAGATCACCTGACGCAGTGACATCAAGTGCAACTCCGCTACTGATATCGATTGAATCAAGACTTTTCTGGTATTCCGCGCTGGCCAGGGTGATCGCTAAATCAAGCGCTAACGCTTGACCACCCAGATCGAGTGTTGTGAGCGATGGTGTAAGGCTTACTGAAAAACCAGCTGGCAGACTAATTCCATCAGGGAGATAACCACCGCTGGCCTGAGGTACAAAAAGTTGACCAAACTCGAAACCAAGACTTTCAAGCCCACCAAAGTCGAGGCCTGCAAAACTTAAAGTACTTGGATCCAGAGCAGTTAGCCACGTCAAATCGAGAGATGTATTGAAAGCGGAAGGGTCACTATTCCATGCGAACTGAGGAAGAGACAATAGTCGCCCAAACTGCAACCCAAAATCCTTACCGTGAGCTGAGAATGTCGGTAGCTCCGGTAGGACCTCAGGGAATACTAAAACTGCTTGCGAAAACCAGGCACGTAAACGCCCAAGGAAATCAAGATCAGAAGTCACATCGCCAGGCGTCCATCCTTCCCATTCAACAATGAAGTCATCAAGCTCCCACGAAAGTCGCTGAAGATCAGGAAAACAACCCAGGCCCGAGAGGTCTGGAAGTGCCAACTCAATTGCATTTAAAAAATCAGTCCCGAGATCACCCAAGCTGAAATCAGGCCACTGCACGGTGTCATCGATTTCACTGTAGGTTGGCCTGCCAAGTAGTTCTCCGAGATCAAACTCCGGCATGCCTTCAAAAATATCAGCAAATTCAAAAATCTCACCAAAGGAAACATCGAACCAAGGAATCTCGAATTCCCAAAGACCTGATCCCTCTAGATAGCTGCGGAAAGAACTCAGCATCGACGGCAGATCATCAAGTGAAAACTCACTCAGCCCAGCAAGCACAGATGACAATTTCTGACTAGGATCGATTGAAAAAGACCATCCTTCGCCACTTATATCAGCATCGAGCTCGAGGTATGGCACAAGTGTGGTGTCTGGGACTGTTGAGAGAGTTGCCGCCCCGCAATAGTCAACATAGTCCCCGAAATCAATGTCGAGGGCTGTTTCAATTTCTTCAGGGGTAACGCGCAGTTGGAAAATGCCATCGAGCGTCGGTGCAGAAACGGTGTAATCAAACAGGCTTACAATATCTGCATCCATTTCAGACAAATAAATTCGCCCATCGTCGGCAGCACCGACACCAGGATCGACAAGGTTCATGGAAACTGCAGCATTTCCTTCTGCAGTGCCGCAGTACACGGAAAGTGATAACGGACCAAGAGCCGCACCTCCTTCTAGATCAGCCGCTACTGCAAGCGTTAACGAACTCAGTTCACCCTCCTGAATATACAGCCGATCACGAGGAGAAAAACTTTCGAGCGAGGAACCTTGAATAGTGCTTTCGACCGTCGGCAGAACAAGAAGACCCAGCGCAATTGGAGCCAGAGACGTCTCGACGGATGTCGTATTTCCAATGCTCACATTTACACTTGGGCCAGCCACACTAAAAGTTGATGAGTCCGATGTAGGAGTCGTAAGATCAGTTGCAACGAGAGCACTGGCATCCAGCGAAAGTGTTAAATTGCCACTTGCGTCTACATCGTTATTCACAAGAGTGAGGAGGTCTCCTATTGATGCGGTACCATTGGCAACCTCCAGGCTATCTAGATCAACACTCACCACAGTTCCATCTCGCAAATTAAACTGCAAATCATCACCCGTCACCAACATTCCACTTGTTAATCCCAAACCACCATTTAGCTCTGAAAGCAGTGTCGTATTCTCGACCGGATTGACATTTGCTGAGGATGTAATGGCCACACCCGCTGTGATAGACAGGCCGGCGGCAAGTGTGAAAGTTGCCTCTCCATTTGCTGCAACCGAAAGAGGTAGATTGCCTGGAACGAGTTCACCTGACTCAAGATCTGCTGATTTGGAAAAACTATAGGACAACGGAAGTGTCCACTCGATAGCATTAGCGCTTGGGCTCCAATTCAACCCAATCGACGCTGTAAAGCTGTCAATAAAAAAGTCATCGAGTTGCTGGATCGTCGTAAAACTCCACTCACCTTCAGGATTCTTCAGGCTATCGAATAAAGTGCCAAAATCGAGTTCAAATTCGCTGCTAAAAAGATCCGAAATGTCAGAGTCGATAAGGGGCAATTCAAATCCTGAGCCAACATTTGGAATCCACAAGCCAAGGTCGTCTAGGAATGCACCGATATCGTTAATAGAAAATTCACTCAGTTTCTCAAAATCAAAAGGAGTTTCACTAATATGAATTGTTGGTAACGTCATCTGAAGGCTGCTTGCATCGAGCAAATCAGAAGAACTAATACCAATTTCTAGCTCATGACCAGACTCATCAAAGCCAGCAATATCCAGTTCGAATGGAATGCTTACATCAAATTCAGTTGAGATATCTGTCTGGGTAAAAATATTACTCAGCACATCCGTATTGAGTGCCCCCAATGAGAGGCAGCCGTCGCTGCCCTCTTGTAGATCAATATTTATTCCAAGGCTGAGAGCTCCTGTCACATTCGCGCCCCCATCATCACCAAGACGAATAGCCCCAAATTGAGCATCGACGCCTGTGATCGCTGCACCAGCACTAAAGCTTGCTTCGGCTCCGACCTTAATTGAATCACTTTTTATGCACACCATCTCATTTGCAGAAAGACCCTCTGTAAGCGTTAAGCCAATACTGAAAGCTGCTTCCAGAGTTGTCTCAAGATCAACGGCCACGGAACCAATAGACAATTTCTGGGCTAACAGCAAACCAGAAGCACCATCTATGCCCGCCTGCCCAAGATCGAGTTCAAAGTCTGGGAGCGTTTCTGAACCTGTTACATTCAGCTCAAGCCACAGTACATCCTGACCAGATGCATTCGTGGCAGAACTAGCCGTGACCGTTACATTGGAGAGAAAACTGGCAGATGAAACCGCTCCTTGAATTGCTGTTTCAATTGCATCAACATCAAGTGGACCCGAGAGTGCTGTTGCGAGCGGATCAGTGAGACTCGTCCGTAACTCATCCCCAAACGAAATAACGGTGCCAAGAGGCTGGCCAATACCGGCAGCTGATGAAGCCAGCATGTCAGCAGCCTGAGATTCTGTCAGACGCTGAGCAAACGACGTCAATCCTGACGACAATGCATCAACCTGTGTTGTTGAGAGGACTACCAACGACGGATCAACGCTCAGAACAATCCGTTGCTCAAGGCACTCGAAACCAACTTGAGGAATGGAATGCAAAGGTGGTTTACGAATTCGTTTTTTATAATTGGAATGCAAAGATCTCTGACGTTTACGCCTTGGAAAAAACATAAGCACTTATAGCCTTGTGTTTGTGGTAAATCTCTGGTTCCTTCGAACGTCTGCTCGTAACACTCTTAAATCAACTACCAATTGAAGCCTGTGGCACTTCCTTAACACCTTGTAAAAATTAAAGATGTGTGCCGAAATTGTTCCTATAATTCTCCACAAAAAATCAAGAACTTTGTGGTCCTCATAAAAAGCTGCTTGAATGTGCCAGCAGTTGGTAGCAATTCTCCCCGCAAACCTGCTGAAGGTTAACGTTTTTTTTGTTGAAAGGGCAATGGAGAATCTGGCCTGTAACAATAAAAGCCCAGTTTTACTTGTTTCTGTTTATATCGCTTGCCAGATTAAGAATTTGGTACTCGAAGAACGCCTCAGACATACATGACAAGTAAAGTCACATTGTGTGGGGCCGAAAGGTCGCAGGTTCAAGTCCTGTCGCCCCGACTGGTCTGGTGAACCTTCGAGCAGAAGTGCAAGGCACTGGCTTCTCGCATATCAGCGAATGACTATGGCTGGTTCCCGTGAGTTGTCATGACCATCACGCAATTCGTTCATGATGTCAGCAACGCTGGCGACACCAGCAATCGTCTCAACACTTTTCCCGGCCTGAAAAAAGTCTTTGTAACGTGATCCTCTGAGGCTGGCATTTTTAAGTTTCATGCCCGACACAATCGCGTAGAACGTACGCATCCAGTGTTTGGTTAGGCGACCCTTCAGCAGTTTTTTCGCCAGCCAGCCGGCCTTGAGTCCAAGTCGTTGGATATACGGTGTATTGATGACTGAAACAGGCACGCCTGAGATTCTTTCGGTCAGTACGATGTCCGTCGCCTT
>WLWG01000214.1_pt1 | contig 62173 bp, 75 predicted proteins | sample 6712871 | NCBI WGS metagenome assembly WLWG01 (sample SAMN12718693, study PRJNA515312) | sponge metagenome | isolation source: marine sponge | host: Mycale hentscheli | place: New Zealand: South Island, Marlborough, Capsize Point | collected 2003-05-01 | reverse complement strand
GACCTATATGGTCGTGGAGCTGGATATACGTGGGGTAGAGGTGGTTCGTGGTGGAGTAGTGGAGTGAGTGCTATGACTTCAATGTGGGGTAATAACAGATTAGCTGATTCAGATAAGAAAGTTAGAATGTTAAAACATAAAAGACATTTAGACTCTCTTTGTAAAGTAGTAGACCCAACTGTGAAGCATACACTAAACTACGCTACTGATAGTAGTTACTCTAGTATCAATCGTGGGCTGATATATGTTGATGGTTCTCTGTTAGAGAAAGATGATGACAACTTAGATATTGTTGCTGGTCTCGCTATACACGAGAAGTTACACTTAGTTCACACCAAACCATTACTTAAGTGGGAATCTATTTACGCTCAAGATAATCATCTTGCTGGATATCAACAAGGTTTATTACATAACATAGGTAATATTATAGAGGATGAGTATATCGAGTCTCAGTTAGCTAAGACTCATGCTGGTTTCGTTAGTTATATTGCTAAGCTTAAAGAACATTACTTTGGTAAACATGGTAAGAAGTTAGAAGTTGAGGGTAATGAGTTTGGTGAAATACTAAATACACTCTTAGCTTTTGTTAGATATCCCTCAGCTCTGAGTGATGACCGTAAGAAGAAACACGGTAGACACATTCAGTTCTTTGCTAGAGCCTTAGCTCCGGCATATAAAAGCCGAGAGAATTCCTTAGTTGCCATACAAGCAATCTATGAGTATATGTATCAAGTAGCTAAAGATATAGCTAAGAAAAAAGGTAGTGATGAATCAGTTGAAGAACTTATAGATAAAAAAGTCTCAGACCGCTGGGATGAAATTATGGATAAGTGGGGTGGTGAAACTGCTTTGGGTGATGAAGAGAAGACACGCATGAAGGATAGATTAACTGAGGACATAAGAGCTGATGTAGAATATGACAAGCGTCACTTATTACGTGACTTAGTTCATGCTGGTTCTAAACAGATGCCATCTGAGTTAGCTGATTACACGGCTGGAATGGACTCTATCAGTGAGCACCTAGACAGAACCATTAAAGATTTAGAAGACAGTGACTACAGTGAAGAGATGTGGGATAAGTCTAAATCTCTCGGTTTAGCTAAGAAAACTAAAGTAACATGGCGTAACCAACGAAGTAATGAATCTAGCAACTATGAATATAATGATGCTCTCAGTAACATGAAGTCAGCTATAGGTCAACTGAAACGTCGTATACAATTATTTGGTAACACAAACATACACACTATCCGTAACCAACGAAGAGGTAAACTAGATAAACGTATGTTACATAAGATACCACTCGGTCGACCCGACCTATTCAAGAACACTATCATCGATGAAGATAAACCATTAGATGTATGTCTCTTAGTTGATGAGTCCGGTAGTATGGGAACATGGAAGATGAAGAAAGCTAGACAGACTGCTATCGCAATACGTGAAGCACTCAAAGATAATCAAGCTCTCAACTTATGGGTCTTTGGTCATACCGCTGATGGTTACGACTGGGATGCAAAGGGTCAAACCAATATGTCTTGTTACTGGTCACCTACACATCAGACAGATATAAAAGCTATGGGTGCAATGAGAGCTCGTTCAGAGAACCGAGATGGTGTAGCCATCTTAGCTTCAGCTGGAAGAGTTCAAGCTGAGTCACCGTCAATGGGTAGTAACAAACTAATGATTGTTATCTCAGACGGTGAGCCATCAGCTGATGGTTATAGATACCATCAAGGTGTGCCTCATACTAAGAAAGCAGTTTCTCATCTTGAAGGACAAGGTTGGAGTATGATTCAGATAGGTATCAGTGGTGCACGTGAGTCAGCTATGCGTGAGATGTTTACCAACTATGTATTAGTTGAGAACATGGATAACTTATCCAACACAGTGAGTAAAGTAATAAGAAAGGTAATTAAAGTATGAATGATGACAATGATATGCAAGAAGCCCAGTGGTTTATATTAATCGCTGGGTTCATAATGCTATGGATGGTCCTATTAATGATGTTTGGTTAGGCAGATAGGGCAGAAGTTGAGATGTTATTGTTTCTAATCTTGGTCGGTTTACTCATTGTCTCAGCTTGTGTCCCTGCAAACGCACGAACGATTGAGTTTTGAATCTCATATGTATACAGGCCACGCTTTATATAATGTAAAGAGAGTAGGACAGTTATACAACCGAGAACGTCGCATAGCGATGAAAGGTTATGAGAAGCCGCTCTCAGTTCGTGCACCAAAAGCTTTATATACTATTTGATATATATTGAATTATAATGAAAAGGAATTGATAATATGCAAACATTTCTACCAACAAAAAACTTTAGAACATCAGCCAAATTACTAGACTATCGTCGTCTAGGTAAGCAGAGAGTCGAGGGCCTTCAGCTCATCAACTCACTCAGTCCAGACTACGATAAGAAAGGTTGGCTTAATCATCCTGCACGTTTGATGTGGGTTGGTTACGAGAACGCACTGAAACATTATACTAACATAATGATAGAAGAATGGGTTGCACGTGGATATAACAACACGATGCAACTATACAAAATAGAACAGCCGATAGTATTCCCTCAATGGTTAGGCTATCCGGAACTGCACAAGTCGCATCGAATGAACCTATTACGTAAGGATTACGACTTTTATAAACTGCACTTCGATGCCGATGCACAAACGGACCTCGCAATCATAAACGAGTATGAATACTATTGGCCACAGGAAAAGAAAAATGATTAGAGAATTAATAGTTAAACTAGATGCTATATTTGGATTTAGCAAAAAGAAGTTAACACTACGACCTAGAAAATATGGAGTAAAGAAAAATGAGTAAATACACAGACAAACTGCTAAGTGCAGTTCAAGAGATAGCTGGACTAATATACTATCAAGCACCACTGGAAGAACAAGACCGATGGTTAGCTGAGTTAGTAGAATCAGGACTATGGGAAGTCCCCGAAGATGAGGGAGGGTTCGATGGCTACCAATAAAGCTGAAGCAATCCACTTCATGAAGATAGTGATGGATTGGTGTTCACCTAAGGTAGCACGTATGATGATGGATGATTTAGATTTCTACATCGCTGAGACCACAGACAACGAATCAATCAAGAAATCAATCAAGATGGTCCGAGAGATGATATATGCACGTGCTGAGGAAAACCTTGAGTTGGAAGCTGAGGAATCAGAATGGAAAACAGCACAAGAAATCATTGACGAGCAGAGAAAGTTAGGCAAACCAGAATGAGATGTCTAAGATGTGGGGGAGACTACGTGGGGATGAAGAAAGTTAATAAGTTTAACTGTCCTCATTGTTCTTAGTATGTCCCTCACTCAACGGAACTGCATCAATTGCGGAAAGAGAATATCAATAGCTGAAGACGGATTCGGTCAAGGTCGTTGTATTATGTGCAACATGAAGACTATCTAAGCACTAAGCCCCATTTAGCAAAGCTTTATATATCACTATAGGGTGATATAATATAGCATGGTTTATAGAGCATGATTAATTATAGCTTTATACTAACCACTACATTTGCTAAGTGAGGATTAATGGGAAGAAAAGATACAGGAAAGAATTTCGAGAATGAGATACGAAGAAGCCTTAAGGGGAGTAGACACATATGGTGGTTCAGGATACAAGATACAAATGATATTAATAGGTTTGTTAAGATTGCTGTGGCAGAAAAGCAACCAGCCGATTTCTTCACGGTCTACCGAAGCAGACCAATTATGCTTGAGGCTAAAACTTCTAGGAACCTTACTTCTTTTCCTCTTTACTATGGTAGTAACCCTGCTATCGCTAAGCATCAGATAACAGAGGGTGCTAAGTTGGAAAGAGCGGGTGGTCTGAGTTTCATATTAATACGAAGAGAGGAATACCGAAATAAGAAATGTTATGCTATTACACCAGCACAAGCGAAATACTTATATAGTAAGGCATACAATAAGAAATCAGTGAAGTGGTCTTGGTTCGATGAACACGCTTACATTGTTGAGCGTCTCAAAGCACCGTTGAGATGGAACTTACACAAACTATACGAAGAAACATTATGAAAAAAAGAGCAACTAAAATACCATACGAAGGATATACCTTACCTCCCTCAGCAGAGAAGGGTGGTCAGTTTATAGACTTTACACAGGCATACAAAGAAGCACCAACTAAGGTGCCTAAAAAAAGAATAATAATAAAGAGAAGAAAGAAATGAAAGAAGTAATGGAAAAATATAGCACCACGTTTTTTGAAGCGATGGATGCATGGCCAGATAATTTAAAAGAAGATATATATAAGTTATATGCATACCTCAGAGTATGTGATGAGATGGTAGAAGGTGCCGAACTGGGTGACTTTAAAGAATGGAGAGAGGTAATAGAACAGTTCTATCAAGTTAGCGATAAGTATCAGTTCGATGGTCAATGGTTAGCTGACTTTCACGTTAGTATGTATCAAGATTTAGTGAAGAAAGAACATTCAGTTGCTTCTATGTTGGAGTATTGTAAAGGTTCAGCTGAAGCAGTAGGTATGATGATGGCTAAGATACTAGGATGTAATCCACGTGCTGAGCCACACGCTAGGTCTCTCGGTAGAGCCTACCAAATAATTAATTTTATAAGAGATTATGATGAGGATGTTGCTAATGGTTATCATTACATAACAGATAACTTCAGTGCATACTTAGAAATATTCTATCAAGATATAGAAAATGGTATGGATGGGTTAGATTTTATACCTAAAGACTTACAAGAACCTATAATCAAAGCTACACAAAAATACATGGAAGTAGCAAATGAACACAACTAAACCACCATACTACAAAGCACTGTGGCACAACTGTAACATATGTAGAATACATTACATGAGTGAAGACCCTCATCTTAAAGCATATTTATGTGATGAGTGTTGGAACAAAACACCTCAGTTCGTGGTGCAAACACCAAAAAAAATTCAGCGGACGGAAACTAATATAAATATGAAGACAATAATTTTATATACTATAGGCAATCTATTATGTTTAGGGGTAATCGCATATTATTTGTGGTTAAAATAAAAAAATATGACAATAACAGAATGTCCGAGATGCTTTGGAAGAGCACTTTTTTATGGTGCAGATGGTAAGTCAAGATGTGTGGTGTGTAACCCATACAAGGAAGATAAATGAAACAATTAATTAGATGGATATATTTATTCACAGGACTATATGTATTAGCTTTATGGATATTATACCGTTAGAAATCCCTATACGAGACCAGTTTAAGGTTCTCAGTTTACAGCTCTCAGTATGGATAGCGAAAGCTTTATATACTCAGTAGTTATGGAACAAATAAGAGTGATTAAAATGAATAGAACAGAACAAATCAACAGTCTGATGGATGCTGTAAAGCATTACCAAAAGACAGGTAAGCACAAACAGGTTAGTATTCAATACAACCCTGAAAACAGAACACAGTTCGACTTTGCTTCATGGAAGCACAGTTCAGATAGTGACTCTGTAAGGAATATCCTACCCGAAGATATTAGAATTTCTTCAGAAGGTAACTTCTATGTAGTAGGTAAAGACAACAGATATAATCTTAAGCAATATACCTCTCAACATAAACAACACGTGAGAGCATATAGATTAGATAGATTGGTGATAAAATGAAACAAGTAAGTAGTATAAAAAGAATAAGTGAATATAAATCGATATACATTCCAGATGCAATTTTGGAAGATATGAGCATGGACTCCGGCGACAATGTAGTTTGGTTCCAGAATGATGAAGGACATTACCTCATCAAGAAAGTTCAAGTAGATATATTGGATTAATCATGAATGAAATGTTAGAGGGCTTTTTGAAAGCCGCAAAGAGTGACAACGATTTAAGTGTCAAAGAACTTATGACTGATGAAGAACAATTACAATGGGAAATATTAGTCAAAGCTATGGATTCTATAGATATAATGCAGATAGGTGTAGACTTAGAAAAAATATCTAAGACATATCAATTAGAAAAATGGCAAGAAATGTCTATCTTAGCATATATTAAAGTATTAGAAATCATGGTTAAGAAGGCTAAAGAAGCTTCACCTGAATCTTTCAAGCCTAAACCTCAGCCCGAGCCCGAGCACGAAACTTACACAGGAAGTATGTTCGGATGAACTGCGGTCTCTGTAAGTGGGAGTTAGCTCCAGAGTATGTTAGATACAGAGATATTAACGGTAACCCATACTGTCAACAGTGTTATCAAATTATTGGAGGACAGATATGAATGAAAGATGGGAAGCCTTTGACCGTATATGGGCTAAGGGTAAAACTAACAAGATGGTTCAAAGACTCAAAGAGAAATGTATAATGAGAGGATTAGAACCAACTGAGGAAAACTGTCGTGACTATTGGATGGGATACATTCGATATTATACTGATGGTTGGACAGGACAGGGTCATCATGTGAACCCACGTAAGAACAAAATACTCATGAAACAACTAAAAAGGAATCAAAACAATGACAATAGAAGAAGACAGAAAGGCGGAAGTAAACCACCACACAAGATGGGCGGAAGAAATACGTCAAAGAAACGCAAGGTATAGTGAAGAAAGTAATTGGTTTCCATTTGTTCAGAACGTGGAAGATGTCTTAGCTAGAATAGATAAGATGTCACAACGGTTTGATGATTTGGAAAACAAAATAGGAGAAACACAAGGAATGGTAAAGAACCTAAGGAAAATATTAATCAAGTTGGAGGTTATTGATGACAGATTCATCTTCTGACCCCGACATGGTGATATCAGAAAAAGCTATGGGAGACCTCATGGCAGCAAAATACGGTGGAGAGAACAAGATGACACATCTGTTACGCATCGGTTCATTTCAAATGGAGGTTGCCCCTAACGAGAACATTGATGTTAGGGAATTCTTCAATGAAACAATAGATAAACTTATCTCAGCATATGGTGAAAAACTATTAGAGATAGATATCAAAACCGGAGCCATGCACGGTAATATGCATGGATAAAAAAGGAGGAAAGAATGGCAGAAAAAACTAGTTTAGAACTCGCAGCCGGATTGTTCCGGAACACAGACAAAAACGGAAACATCTACTACTCAGGAAAGAATGAGACTGGAGATGAATACGTTATGTTCAGAAACACATACTGGAAAGAAGGAAGTAACAAACCTTATTTCAGGTTAATGAGAAGAACAGATGGGGCATCAACCCCTACAGTGGAGGACTGATGTTCTACCCAGATAGAAACGCAGAACGCATGATGGATATGTGGGTAGATTTACTCAGCCACATTGAAGATGGTGCAGATGGTAGACGATATAGTCGGACTCACCCTAAAGTAGGAACAGTTGAAGAGAAGGATGATAGCATCACTCTTACAGCTGACCTTCCCGGTGTTGAGAAAGAAGACATAGAACTATCAGTTCATACCGAAAGTGTAGCATTCAAAGCTTCAACTGAGGACAGAGACTATGATTTTGGTCAGAGTTTCGATTTTGAATTGAACCCCGACAAAGTCAAAGCAACCTTTAACAATGGAGTTCTTGATGTCAAGATAGAAAAGGTAGCACCAGCGAAAGGAAAAATTATAAAAATAGAATGAGTGAATACGACGACTGGGTGCAGTCACCCCGAAGCGATAGAATATGGTTAGAAGATTCAATGACCGCTTTGGGTCAGTTCGCATTTATATCACCTATCCATAGAGTCAAGCATTGGAACCCTACTACTAGGAAAAGGAACAAGTGTTGGGCAAAGGAAGGTGAATGTGTATTTTGTAAAAACAATACACCTAAGATAAATGAATTTACTTATGGTCTATATATTAGTGAAGAGAAGAAAGTAAAGTATTTGACGCTTACAGTGGGTGCTCATACATTAGCTCAACGAGCATTTACCATCTTAATTGAAAATGGCTATAACCCTACAGATAAAGTTTTTGAAATTAAGAAAGGAAAGGTAATGACCTCGTCAGGAAGAGAAGTGAATGGATATAATTTAAACTTAACTGAAATTACACCGTTTGTTGCTGAAAAGTTCAGACCAAGTTTAGATTCAAGTGAAGAGCAGAGTTATGTATGGGCAGTTCCCGAAGAGATAGTGGGATTCTTAAAAGATAAAGATGGAGAACCAATGACTATGATTGATTTGTTTTTACTTTTGAAAGATAATTTTCCTGCTGTCTCTGAAACAGAACTAAAAAAGTATGCAGTCAAACTGTGTGAGCACAACGTTCTTAACTTAGCTAATGCAAGGACAAGGTGGATATGAAAAAGAAATTAGAAGTATATGATTTGTTGCGTTACTTCCATAATGCAAAGAAACCTGATGGGACTTTGTTTCCTATACTCGGTGAAGATGCTCTAGCGTTGACAGTAAGTTTGTCTTATCTTTTAGAAGATACTAACTTCTGTATCAAAGCTTATAGTGGAACCGGCAAAACAGTGTTGATGGAGGCCATAGGAGCATTACTACCAAAGGATTGGATACATACGATAGAACATTTATCTGAGACTGCTGTGTGGTATGATATGGAAAACATCAACAAAGCTCGTTTTGTTGCTATACCAGAAGCACAGAAGATACCCGAAGGTGTTATGGAAATAATAAAGACGTGGGCAGATGGTCGTGAAGCTAAACGTAAACGCACAGACATAACTTCTAAAACCTCACCTACTATGGTGCATTGGTTGGAACCTAAATATGTATTGATGGCTGTAGCTGTTGAGAATGATAAAGGTTCATCTATGTTCGATGCTGAGTTAGAGCGAAGATGTATGATTATGCATACTAATCCTACAGTAAAACAAACTGAGAGGGTAGTAGAATATAAACTATTACAGGCAGCTCTACCTCCCACCAAGTTATCAAGTATGACTAACGAAGAGATAGATGAGCTGAAGGCACACCTTGTCAAAGCTATAAGAGAGCGTGATGATGACGACGCAACAGTATTGAAGAATCCCTGCGCACCTTTCTTAATGGAAGCTATACCATCAGCATTCCCTGTTTCAAGGTCTAAAGTCCAATACTTACTTAGGTTGATTAATGCTATTGCTAGGTTTTATCCTGATGAAATCATAAGAACAGAGAGAGATGGCGTAACATATGGTATGGTTTCACCTAAACATAATTGGTTAGGGTTACGAATATATCTTAATTCATTTGTAGAAGAATGTTTACATATGCCAAGTCATGGGACAGACATATTAAAGTTATTCCCTGAGACTAGAATGGATAAGTTTGGTTTTGCAGATAGTGATACAGTTAAAATGTCTGAAGGTGAATTGAAGAAGGCAGCAAAGGCTGCTGGTTTACCATTTACCAAACTGAGACCTGTGTTATCAGCATTACTGATGACAGGTTTTTTAGAAGTGGAGGATGATGGTAAAAGACAGATGTATTTCAAAAGTCCTCTTATAACAGAACCAGTAGCTAAAATAGACTGGGGTGATTTAATTGAAGAAACAAAAAAGTTTATACGAGAAAACTGGTCTGAAGTATCTGACGAATACATTAGGCGCAGTTGTAGCAGTATCAAGATTGTTGACCCGTTTAGTGGGGACAACGTTGAACTGGGTGAGAGAGCAAAGAGAGCGGTAGATGTCGACAAGGGTGATTACCCTAAAGTTTTTAAAACATCAGCGGACTCTAAGATTAAAGACTACGAGTCTTTTCTATTAAAAGCAGAAGGAGATTACAGTGACAAAGAATTCGAAGCAATCAGAAACCACTTTCAAAAGAAGTAGGCTTCCAAAGCGAGATGAAATGTTTGCTGTTGTAATCGAAATGTCAGGGGGCTCTAGAATGAAAGCCCTCTGTGCAGATAATAAAACCCGCATGATTCGAATTGGTGGTAAACTAAAGAAAAGAATGTGGTGCAGAGAAAGGGATTTGATTATCGTCAAACCATGGGTTATACAGAGTGATGCTAAGGCTGACTTAGTATACAGGTATCTCCCAACTGAGAGAAAGAATATAATCTCAAGAATACCAAAGGAGTTAAATATATGGTAAAAGGAATAGAAGCAAGTTATACGGAGTTTACCCGTAAGACAGCCAGATACCCCAAGAGAAGGGAAAAAGAATACCTAATGTTAGGTTTAATGAACGAAGCCGGTGAAGTCGGTGGTGCATTTAAAAAAGAAATAAGAGACCGCATAGACAATACAGACCTCATTATAGATGAGATGGGTGATGTGCTATGGTATCTCACACGACTTTGTGATGCATATGATATTAAGTTATCAGAGCTCATGGTTAACAACATGGACAAACTATTTAACAGAATGTCTCCAGAGCAACTAGAAGAGTATAGAGGTAGCTAATGTCTGATTTAGATAACTTAGTAATTAATAGTAATGATGAGAGAGAACAGTGGGCCTCTTTACTGAAGGGAGCTAGTGACTATCACTTTGATATGTCAGGTCAGTTTGAACCAGACCCTGAAGTAGACCCTGATGATAAGAATGATATGAAGACAGTAGCTAAAATCCACAGAGCGTGGGGTAGAGCTATTGCAGACGCAGTGCAACTTATTGCTATGTGGGAAGTTGAAGAGGAGATAGTCTCTGTTGATACCTCTCCACCAGCTAAGAACGTCACACCAGATGAGGAAGAATGAAAGTCCCTCTAATTGGTAGCATAAACAAACGCACAATTAATCTTAAAAACAATAAGCTAATGGTCAAGCTCTTTAGGAACGGAGAAATGGAGGCTGTTGAGTCACCATACAGTCCGTATTTCTATACTGAGGAAGACCAAGGTGAAACAAAGAAGTTGATTGCATCTAACAAGACAGTCAACTTAAAGAAACATGAATACACTCCGGGTAAGGACCACCTCCCTACCCACGCACTCTTTGATGGTGGTAGAGAAGCGTTACTCGAAAGGCTATGTATAGAACATCCAAAGTTCTTTGCAAACTATCCTAACGACAAAGACGTAAAATGCCTTGTGTTTGATATTGAAACACATTCACCCGATGGTAAGTTCCCTTTTGGTGAACAATACCCTATCGTAGCAATCGGCATTGTATGTTCCACTGGAGAGCGCAAAGTGTTTTTATGGGATAATGTAGAAAAAGATGACAAGCAACTACTATGGGACTTCGCTAATTTTGTACAGGACTATGACCCTGACATTATTACGGGGTGGAATCTTGTGGGTTATGATATTCCACAAATTCTACACAGAGTTCGGTATAATAAAATAAACGAAACCCAATATAAAAAACATCTCAACCGAGATGGGTCTGACTGGGGGTATGAACCTCCTAAGGACAGCCGTGAATTAAAGATGAGTGCTGGTGGAAGAGTTATTCTAGACCTATTACGATGGGCTAGATTAGATTATTCTCTATCAGGTTTACCACGTGGTCTTAAACAAGTATCTCAAGCATTCGGTCTCAATCCTATTGAGCTCGACTTTGCACACAAGACTCTAATGGATTACTCTCTTGAGGAAATCGAAGAGTATGTCTTATCAGATGTAGACTGCACACTCTTTATGTATAACCACTACTTCCCACAAATTCAATACGTAGCAGAGACTCTCTGTGTACCTCTAGCGACCTATGTTAACGCCCCCAGTAGCTATATCACGAAAATTCTACAGGGCAGAGCTCTCTTTGAGCAGGGCATAGTGGCGCTTGATAGAAACAAAGAGCGACATACAGATATATTTAGGTTTGATAAAGGTAATTATCAGGCTGCTCACATAGAGCTTTATCAAAAGGGTTTTCAAGCTGAGAACTACAAAGTTGATTTCAGTTCTTACTATCCTTCTATAGCAATGGCTCTCAACTTAGGGCCTGATACGACAAGAATTGTGGGCTATGATGACTATACACCAGACATAGAGTTTAAGGATGGAATCCTCTATGTTCCTGACAATAAGGTTAACAAAAGACTTATGGTTCAGATAGACCAAAGTAAGAAAAGTTGCCTATATCAGATGTGTAACCTATTTAAAGAGATGCGAAAACCTTATAAGGCTGGGAAGACGAAGGAAGATAAGAGCAAGTCCGATGCTCTTAAAATAATGGTGAATACATTTTATGGTGCCAATGCTAATCCTTACATTTCTTACGGCGATATGGGCGTCGGTCTTACTATTACAGCAGTTGCCCGTTGGCTCCTACTATCGGCTGTCGACATCATCCGTTCTAGGTATGGAAAGGATTCTGTGGTATATGTACATACAGATGGGATTAATACTAATGTGGATGTGGATGAGCAGTGGTTAACTAAACGATTACAAAAGCTTATTGAACACCACCTACCCTTCGTAGAATCTAAACATATAGATATGGATAAAGATGAATTCTTAGAGGGTGTATGGATACAAGTAGGTAATTACATATTGCGTAACTTGGATGGTAGTGTTACGAAGCATGGAAGCACATTTAAATCAAAGAGCCGCTCTATATTCTATAACAAGGTATTAGATAGGTTATCAGACGCCTGTTTAAATAATACCGTTTCCTCTGACTTTGTAGATTCTTTATATGATTTCGATGAATATAAGTTAGAAGATTATATAATGCGTCGTTCTATGAACAGAGGGTATGATGATTATAAATCAGATACTGACCTTATGGTTAACCTAATGAATCAAGGTAAGATTATGGGTATAAACCCAACTGAGGGGACTACTTACTTCTATGCTAGATGTAAAGAAGGTTTTGTTTTAAAAGAATCTATATCTACAATCGAAGCAATTGATATGCGTTACTACTGGGATGTTGTAAGTAATTTGTTAATAAAGTTTGGTCATAAAGATTATGTAAAAAGAAAACCACCATTAACAATGTTAGATAAAAAACAAAAGTCATTAGCAGAGTGGATATAATGGTAAGTCATTATTTAAAAAAGAAAGGTATAACCTATAAAGACGAACCAAGAATGGGGATGAGCAATGCTTATTATAGTAAAGAAGATAATCTTTATGCTTGTTCCTGTGATAAATGTAGAAATGAAATGTGTTGGCCCGGTGAACTGTTTAATAAACCATCACCCGCACACTACAATAATCCAGATAGACATGGTGCTCTGCTTCAAAGAGGTCGTATGCACAGAACACAACAGTGTATGAGTAGAATGCGAGCTGAGAACTATAACAGAAACTTAGAGTGGTCTTTGTATATATATCAGAGGGAATATCTTAAGTTAGAAGGTATACCAGTTACAACACTTAAATACAAACGAAGTATAGATAATATGAGAGAGGATGAGGGATATAAAGAATTTCTTACTCTCTTTGATAGCTTGATAAAAACTAAACAGGGAGAATACCTCTGTCCTGTATTTGGTAAACCTATGGTGAGAGGGGAGTTCAACCCTGATGCTCACTCCCAATGGAATGATATGTCACCAAGTCTAGATAGGAAAGACAATAACAAACCCCATACCACAGACAATCTCCAAATAATATCATGGAGAGCCAACAATGCTAAAGGTGTATTGTCGTTTAATGAACTGGTACAAATGGGTAAATGGGCGGAGAAAGCTTTAAATAGACAAACCGATTAATATAAATAAGGACAGCACGTTTGCTGCTCCTACCCTAACGGGGAAGTGTAATTATGGATGAAAAAGAAAATAAACCGTTGTCTGCCTTTTTGTCAGACGCAGAAGTCAAAGTGGTTTGGCGTGAAGAAGAAAGAACTAAAGTAGGAAGAGGAATGATAACTAATGATGATGAAAATTTTGTTTATCTTACCGGTGAAAAAGGTACAGTTATTGTTAACAAGAGAGATATTATAGCTATAAAACAATAGGTAGATAAAGATGAACAAGCAAAATACCGTCGGTAGATACGGCGAAAGTAAAGATTTTATGTCAGAGACTCAAGATGGATTGAGAATAATGCCAGTCTCAGATAGTCCGTGGGCACCCACTGGATTTGGAACTAACACTAAAAACGTAGCAGCAATATTACATACTGAAGGACACAGGATAGGATATGGTGGATGTCAAAATGATAAACACGCTCAGTGGTTTACACCATGGCCATTAGGTCAAACCGAGAAAGAAGTTTGGTTTGAGAATTTACCTATAATGTTTCCCGGTCAAGAAAGATTTGGAGAGAAGTCCTTCCCTTATTGGGTAAGAGAATTCAAACCAGATGTAGTATTGGGTCATTTAGATTTTCAGATGTTTAAACACATAACTGATTCAAAGAGTCCTCAGAATATAACACTGCCTTTTAGAGATGAGAATGGAAACATCTTAGATAGAAAGTCAAGAATGAAAATGATGAACGATGCCTTTAAACAAATATCAAAGGGGGTACCGTGGAAGCTAGCAGTCGTTATACCCTATGATGGTGAACCATCTGTACCTGAATGGAAGTACCAACTAAAAGATGTAGACTATCCTTTAGCAATGTCTCGTTATGGACAAATAGGACTTAAAAAAGATTTTAATGTCGATGCAGTTTATATGCCGCATGGAGTAGATACTGGTTTATTTAAACCTATTATGAATCCTAAGTATGGAAACGAAGAAAAACCAGATGCTTTTATAGTCGGTTGCGTAGCACGAAACCAACATCGTAAAAACATACCACGTTTAGTAAAGGGCTTTGCTCAGTTTGTAAAACAAAACAAACTAGGTCCAGACCAAGCAAAGTTGTTATTACATATGGATTGGAACGACGCTATGGGATGGAAGTTCCCAGATTTTGCTAGACAATATGGTGTAGAAGATTATTTAATGAAACCACTTATGGGTACACTAGATGCAAATCAAGCTATTGATGAAAAGGGAATGGCAAATCTATATAACTGCATGGATGTTTTCGTATTACCTACGGGTGGAGAGGGGTTTGGTATTCCTACACTAGAAGCTATGTCTTGTGGTGTGCCTATATGTGTAACAAATTATACTACTGGTTATGAGCTAATAAAGAGTAAAGACCCTGAAACAGATGACATACCTATGTATCCGTTAGGAGGAGCTCATGATGACCCTATGCCTAATGGTCGAGACCACTTAGAACCAGAGGACATATGTGAGAGAGGTATATTAATACCTTATAAAGATATGTGGTGGGATACCCCTGCTAGAGCAGCACCACAAAGAGCAATAGCATCAGAAAATGCTATATGTGAAGCTATACAACATTACTATGACAACCCAGATAAAAAATTAGAAACAGGTATTGCAGGTCGCAAGCATGTTCTTAAAGAATATAGTTGGGAAGTAGTAGGTGACAGGTGGATAGACTGGGTAAATAAAATAGAACAGGAAATAAAGAAATGAATTTAGTATTTGGAATGGATGGAATTATATGTACTCCATGTAATGACTACACTGAAGTAGAGAAAGCACGACCTCTAGCTAACGTTAGAGAATTTATGATATGGTTGACAGAAAATAACCATCAGATAACAATATGGTGTAAAAGACCTAACTCGTTGGATTGGGTTATGGCTACCAAAGATTGGTTAAAAGTAAACCAAATACCATACGATAGAGTTTTGTTTGAAAAACCATACAATCCAGTCATGGTTTCTGAGACACCACCTAACGCTAAGTATTATAAACATGATAATGATTTAAGTATTGTTGCAGGACTATTTGAAGATTGGAAGGATAACCTTGTTAGACAACACGGATAGAGAAGCTGAGACGCTAGGAAGCGTTGGACCTTTTGTAAAGGTTACATGGAACGATGCAGCTAGTACATTTAAATCTTACAGGATTAATGCAAAAAACCCATCAGAACATCTTACTGTTTGTGAAACAGTGGGTGAATTAGTAGCAAAAGACGACAAAGCTTTAATACTAGTGATGCATGGGTCTCAATGTGATGGTTGTGATATCATGGCTATCCCGACAGATTGGTGTCAAAAAATAGAAGTGATGGAGATAAAAGGAGAATGTATTACAGAGAGTTTGGAATCCCAGCCAGAATAGCTAGGTGTTATTCCGTAGAAGAATTAGAAAGTCAAATAATTAAACACAATGGTGAACACAATTGTTACACAAGTGTATACGTATTTGATGACCACAGAGAAAACCCAAGTATTAAAAGTGATTGGGCAAAAACAGATTATGATTCAGCTGCACTTAATACGTTGTGGTTTGATTTTGATGATGAAAAGGATGTTAACAAATGTTTAAAAGACGTAAGAAAATTTATAAGACAGTATTGCAAACCTCGCGAGATAATCCCACGGATATATCTTACAGGGGGGAAGGGCTTTCAAATGAACATAGACCTTTACTCGCACGTGGCCTTATCGGATGGTTTGAAAAGAGACATGCTAAGAAGTTACTTAACATATATAAAAAACAAATACAAACTAAAGACCCTTGACCAAGCTTGTATTAACAATAGCGTAGCATGTTTAAGACGACTACCTAACACACAATATATATCTAAACTTACTAGTGAGCCTACAGGTGTGTGGTGTATACAACTTACTGTAGAAGAAGTCATGAAGATGAGTATAGAAGAAATCTATGGAATGGCTGTAGAACCACGTGAAGAAAAGATAGAACACACCAGAAGTAAAAAGGCATTTAGAGATTTTGTTGAGTATATGTGTGATAAAAAAGAAATCAAGCATAATGTATCACAAAGCATAGCTAAACTTTTAGATAAAATTAATGATGTATCAGGCCCTACTAAGCATGATATACCAAGCAATGCTTATATTATGCCCTTACGTAAATGCATAATGGAGCTCATAGAGCGTAATATAGAGCGTGGACATAGCTCCCATGAAGACAATAAGATAATAGGTATGGAACTGATAAACTCAGGATATTCCAACCATGACATTCATTTTATATTCGAGAGTATATATAACGAAGATGGTGGTGATTGGGGATGGTATACAGATGACCCACACACCGCAGGACATATTATAACTAATATGCGAGAGAAAGCTTTAAATAGGTATTCAAAGGATAAATTAATAGAAATGAAAATATGTTCAAGTGATTGCACTTGTTCATAGGAGATAAACAATGGCAACATTAAAAAGACTAGAGAAACGTATGAACGAAGTAGAAACATGGGTAAAAACCTTTGAAAAAGGTCAAGGCCCTGCTCAAACAATGGAAAACATGAATTGGCTATTGGCCCAAGTTCGTGGAGCAACCGAGAGACTGCAACAAGTCGAAGGTCAAGCTGGACAAATGCAAAATGCTATACAGCAGAACGCAGTAATCGTAAACGATTTCATGGAAGAAAACGAAATGGTTATGCAATGGCAAGCGCATATTGCAAAAATACAAAAGGAGAACGAAGATGCCCTTCAAGAGCAAGAAACAGAGAGCTTGGATGCACAAGAACAAGCCGGCGATGGCGAAGAGATGGGAGAAGGAGACGCCTAAGGGCGCCAAACTTCCTACTAAAGTCAAACGTAAGGCAAAGAAAAAAACTACGGGACGCCGTAAAAAGAAAAAGTGATACCATGGTAGATAAAAAAGCTAGCAAAAAAGACGATGACGTCAAAAAAATAGAGAAGGTAGAAAAGAAAGCCGCTAAGGTTTCTTATACCGATAAAGTAATAAATCGTAGAGGTAGGGAAGTAACAATAAGAACCTACACTGACGGTAAGGTGGAGGAATTATAGATGTGCTGTTGTAATGACTGCTCTTGCTCATGTGATTGTAGCAAGGAGGAGTAGATGAAAGTTAAAGAACTTAAAGCAGCCCTAAAAGATTTAGGACTATCCACAAAAGGTAAGAAAGCAGACTTAGAAGCAAGATTAGCAGAAGCTGAATTACCTGAAGAAGAAGAGATTGAAGAACAAGTTATCGAAGAAGTAGTAGAAGAAGAAATTACAGAAGAGATAGCAGAAGAAGAAGAAGAAGAACCAGACTTAGTCATGGAAGACTATGATGGTGACGATGACGAAGAAGAAGAAGAAGTTGTCGAAGAAAAAGAGGATGAAGTAGTAGACTTAGGCAAAGGAGCATTCCTTGTCAACGGTGCTTATACTGTTCCTAAAAGACCAAACACACCATCAATGAGATGGAATAAAGAATTGTATGGCAAAAAACCAAATGGTGGCCGTGTAAGATTTGACGGTGTTCATATCGATGTTCATGGTCAACCTGTAGAAGAACTCAAAGAGTAATGGCTCTTTTGACTACAGAAAGTCGCTGTGAGTGTAAGGAAGAAAATCCTTGCACTTGCGGTAGAAGAATATTAATTGATTTTAAAAATTAGAAAAAGGCTTTTATAGTAGCCCAAACTATAATAATGAACCGCAAAGGAGTGGTTAAATGTTTAAGAACGAAATATCAGAATTTATATATAAAAGAACGTATTCACGTTGGCTAGAAGAAGAGAACAGGCGAGAAGATTGGCCTGAAACAATAGAAAGATTTATTAGTTTTATAATTTCAGAAAGACCTAAGATTCCTGAAAAGACAATACATAAAATTAGAAAGTATATGTTAGAATTTGCGGTAATGCCATCAATGCGATTCTTATGGGCCGCAGGTCCAGCAGCTAAAGCAGATAACACTTGTATTTATAATTGCTCCTTTGCTAAAATAAATTCAGTAGAAGCTTTTGCTGAGTGTTTATATGTTTTGATGTGCGGAACTGGGTTTGGTTTCTCAGTTGAGAAAGAGGAGGTATCTAAACTACCTCAAGTACCAACAATAAAATCAGGTCAGGGTATAGGTAAGGTTGTTATTGATGACTCTAAAGCAGGGTGGGCAGATTCTGTTAAGACTCTTATGAATAACCTTTATCAAGGACAAAATATTTATTTCGATTACTCAGCGATTCGGTTAGAGGGTGCTCGGCTCATGACTATGGGTGGACGTGCTTCTGGTCCCGGACCGTTGGTAAAACTGCATGATTTCATTCGTGAAACTATGCACAATGCACAAGGTCGAAAGCTTACAACACTTGAAGCTCACGACATATGTAATCAAATTGCAGAAATAGTGGTTGTAGGTGGAGTTAGACGCAGCTCACAAATCTCTTTGAGTGACCTTGACGACACAGAAATGCGTCACGCTAAGGATTGGCCTTTCCCTATTAAACGTGCTATGGCTAATAACAGTGCTATATTTAGAGAGAAGCCGTCCGCAGCAGACTTTTTAATTGAATGGGGGGCATTAGCTAAATCTGGTACTGGAGAAAGAGGTATATTTAATCTTTCCTCAGCTCAAGATAAAGCCCCTTCAAGACGTTACGCTCCACTCATACAAGGAACTAATCCTTGTGGAGAAATAATGTTGCGAGATATGCAATTCTGTAACCTTTCGGAAGTAGTAATAAGAGAAGAAGATGACCTTGACACCTTGTTAGACAAAGTTGAGACAGCAACATGGCTTGGTGTTATACAAAGTTCCTTCACAAACTTTCCATATCTTAGAAAAGAGTGGAAAAAGAACTGTGACGTAGAAGCGTTGCTAGGTGTTAGTTTGACTGGACAGATGGATAACCCTTCGGTCTTAACATCGGAGGCATTGAAAGCCCTTAAAAGCCGTGTTTTGCGTATATCACGTAAAGCATCAGTTGTTTTAGGTACAAAAATGCCAGCAGCAACCACTTGTGTAAAGCCATCAGGTACTGTTTCACAACTTGTAGATTCGGCGTCTGGGGTACACCCAAGATATTCTCAATACTATATTCGTCGTTATAGAATAGCAGCTCGTGACCCACTTTTTGAATTGATGAAAGCTATGGGAATCAAATGTAATCCAGAGAACGGACAGACAGTTAAGGATGCATCTACATGGGTATTAGAATTCCCTGTTAAATCTCCTGACGGTTGTATTACTCGTAAAGATGTTACTGCATTAGACCAGTTAAGTCATTATAAAAATCTACAACATAATTGGTGCGAACACAATGCAAGTATGACTGTATATGTTAGGGATGATGAATGGTTTGAAGTTGGTAACTGGGTATACAAAAACTGGGATATCATCAACGGTATATCGTTCCTTCCTTATTCTGGAGGTAAGTATGAATTAGCACCATATGAAGAAATAGACGCTAGAACCTACGAAAGGCTTATAAAGGCCCTACCCCTAATTAACTATGCATTATTGTCAAAATACGAGCACCAAGACAATACTCAGGGAAAATCTGAGTTTGCTTGTGTTGGTGACAAGTGTGAAATATAAGGAGTAAATATGGAATTTGATACGGATATAACGGGATATGGCCGCAAGATGGGAATGGACGCAGGTCTAACCTCTGATGGAATGATTGACAATGTTGTCAGACTCGGTGATGAAACAGTAGAAAACTATGCAGGAATGCAACCAGCTGGTACAGTTCCAGCTAGAACAATTGCTCCCGGTAACACTGAATCCTCTGGTGGTTCAGGTGAAGCAGGAGATTTCGCACCAACTAACGGAAGGACAGATATGCAAGTAGGAAACCCAAGAGGATAAAAATATGGCAATAACAGCAGACTCAGTATACTCAGGCTCCCAAATGACTCAATATAATCCATTACCAATGGGTTTTTATTTTAGCGGTCCGGTAGCTTGTACAAACGCAGCAGAAACAATCATGGATGACGCCATGAGCACCACAGCCGATGTGAAAGTAAATGTAAGAGCACATCCAAGTGTTAGAACAGTAAAAGCTTTTGACTTTATAATATATGTAGATGGCACAGCCGTCGGTGTTATTACAAGTGACACTGCATATACTAGCAGTAATTCAGAAGGATTAGATTTTATTATACCAAAAGGTAAAAATTTGAAAGTAACAGGAGACAACCAAACAGATGGTACTTCAGTTAACTGTCAGACATATGTTTCAATATCAGAATTAATAGGTTCAACTTCAGCTTAATTATCTTGTTGAGCTATATACTCAACTAAGGTTGGTGGACTTCTATTTATATTTACACCTACATCAAAGGTAGATGGAGTAAAAGCAATCTTTTTTCCACTTACTCTATATACACCAGAGAAACGTCTGTCTTCAGTTTCAATTCTTACAACATCATTTTCATTAAGGTGTGCTCCTTCCCAGCTACTTAGTGTATACTCGTACTGAGTCTCTAAGTTAGCTCTAAATATCTTCTCAGCAAAGTCTTTACACTCAGCCGGGGATTTTAATTTTTCATTAGTAGCTTCTAAATAATTTCTATCATAAGCAGCCATTGCTGTTTCATGACTATATGTACCCTTTACTCCATTGAATCCATTTATTATAACAACAGTAGGTACTTTCTTATTAATTAATCTTAAATCTATTATATTACCATACTCTGTAAAAACATGCTTTACATCAGTATTATCTAAAATACTTTGAGGTTCTATTATAAGCTCTGATGTGCTTCCATTATCTATCAAGCGTGCTATATTAGGTCTAGGAGGGGAGCTAGAATTATCCACTGCCCTACCAAGCAAGTCCTTTATTATATCTAAAATGGTCATAGTACCTCTTAAAGGGGGCCTAGAGGAGCTAACAAGGGGCGTTGTATCGCCTATGTATGTAGTGCTTATCTTAGAGCTTAGTTGAGCTTTATCAATAGCTTTTCTAATAGCATTACCCGCAGTTAAACCATCTATATTATCAGTGTCAGTCAAAGCTATTTTAGCATTCTCTGGGTTTCCCCCTAATACCAAATAACCTAACATGTCTTGAGCCATTATTGTAATTTGGTCAAAGTCCTCTTTTACTCTTTTTATATAACCACGAAATATAGGTTTACTATCTCCTTGTTCAAAATAAAAAGTTACTTCTTTATTCCAAAGATTACGATAACCATCATAGGTTAGAGGTAATGTGAATTGTAAAGAAGCAGCTCTCAGTAATCCAGTGGAGATATAGGCTCCTTTGATAAAGGGTACTTCTCTTCCTTCTATTTCAATCTTAGGAATAGATTCTCTCATTCTGGATTCCTCCTATTGGGAAAAGGTCAGTCATTAACTCTCCCGTACCATCAATCAAAGCAATCTCTCTTATAGTTATATTAAAGCTATAGTTAACAATTGCTCTCGGTCCACCTGTACCACGTGTCTCAGTTAAATCTGTAACATTACCAAATAAACGCACGTAAGTACCATCTTTTTGTATTTCATCCCAATATATAGGTACATTATCTGCTTGTATTCTTCTTATAGTATGTAAGTGTCCATATAAAGTTGAGGCACCATGGTCATCAAAAGCACTCGATGAGTTTTCGTCACCTAAGGCAACACTACTCATACCAAAAGTAGATAGTTGTACACCTGTCTTTTGTACAAAGACTTTACCTTTCCTTGTAACGGCCTTAAAATAATGCCCAGCTCTACTCAATGATATATCACTTGTTATCGCTAAACTATTTAAATTGTAACCTGAATCATCTACAACCCTTACCAGAGCGGAATCTCCTTGATTTGCATCAAACACATTCTCGAACTGAGGAACTGCGTTATCGGCAGCAGCAGCAGCAGTCTGTCCTTTTAAACCTATCTTTAATAAGTATTTAGCTGTGGTGGCTAACGCACTACCTGTAGCATCTGCTATACCTAAGTTGTAACGGTTACCAAAGTAAACACTATTAGCTCTAAATGATTGACTATCTACAGTCATTATTTTAGCATCATTTACTGTAGTATTACCATTTACATCTTGGAAAACTTTTGATACACTTGGGAAAGCATCATATGCATTTACTCTACGTATTATTACTTCTACAGTATCACCATTGTTGGGAGTGACAAGATGCTGAGCATTAGCAGTACCTGCACCAGCGCTAGAATTATTACTTCTACCATATTGAAATGTAACAGCACTACTTGTGGTGCCTAAACCATTCCAACCATTGGTAGATGTACCAGAAGCTACCCAAAAAGCAGCACCAGATAAAGTAGTTCTACTACCGGATTTAATTATACCTATATATCTATAACTTCCTACGTCATCACCAGTTCCTAATAAAGCCATTTTATCAGCCAAAGGACCTGTAGCTGCATTAACTACAGTAAAAGAATCACCACTGGCAGTTGTACCTAAATTATTCGTACAAGTACCAGTAATTATTACATCTCTATCGGTTGTTCCATCGGGTTCTTTACCAGCATCAGCTATACATGCAGGTAAACTAGAAGCGTTTGTATTGTAAACACCACCACAAAGATTTGTTATATTGGTATTTTCCCAATCTAAAGGCATATCATAAGATATATAACCAGATTTACAGAAAGAGGCAGCATAATATTTATAAACTTCATCACCATCATCTTTTAACTCAGTCTCATATCTTGTAGTATCTTTAAATTTTAATGGTTTCCAGTATACATTTTGTGTTTTTGTACCAGAACCATCTATAGCAAGGTAATCTACACTAGCAATAGAAAGAGCACTATCTGCATTAGCTGCATCTGTCATTATATTTTGTGCCCAATTAGCCATATTGAAGCCTACTTTATTAGTAGGTGATGTAAAAGCTAATATTATATAAGCCTGTTGTCCGGTAGCATCACCAAAAACAGGGTCACCGAACATATCAGTACCTATAGTGTTATTAATGTTTTCAGCTATCCAACTAGAACCAGAGGCATTATTTTGCATAATAGTAGAATAATCATTAAGTACCAACCTTGTTGCAATATCAGCACTATTAAAAGTTAAATTAGGAACACAATAGTTTACAAGGGGTTGATTAGAAGTTATAATACTACCTGAATTAGAGGCAGCTAAGACAGAAGTTCTAACAGTATGGTATTGGTCTGGTATACGCCCAAAATCATCTATAGAAATTAAATTATCCTGAACTACATTAGTAGTATACCACAAACAAGTACTAGCATTGTTTGTAAATAAAGACCTTCTTGTAACACTTCCTGTCATATTTATCCCCTTTGTTGGTGTTAAATAAGAATAATGCATTCGTTTGGTGTTACCAGATTGTAATGGCGTACTGAGTGTGTTTGTACTGAGAACCCAATTATCTACAGGGTTATATGTGTCCCACATTTTACCATTGTCATATCTATAATTAGATAAACTAACATTGGATGCAGCAGCTCTACTTTGACTAAAATCCATTACCATATATCTGTCTTTATCATCTACTGATTTGACTGGCATTCCAGCTGAGATATAAGTTATAGGATAAAAAGTACCAGTATTACTAGATTTAGCCACTAAAAACATTTTTAAATTATTTAATGAACTATTGAGTGCATAGTTATTCTGAGGTACTACAGCAGCCGAACCACCCTGACCATAAGATTTACAGCTTATATATTTGAATTCTAAAATTTTTGATACTTTACCAAATATTGCGGTACCATTACTTATAGGTGACGTAGTTCCAGATAATATAGAATACAAATTGTTTTGTTTAGCTGTCGCAGTTCTTAAATCTACAATTAAATTTAAATCTAGTTGTGCGGTTTGTGAAGCCATATTAGTAATATCACTTGCTGTAGCTCGGTATTTACTTATTTCTACTATACATTTTACTCCTATTTTTACCTGTCCTAACGTATTTAAATCAGCTTGAGATAAAGTAGGTGCTATACCAAAATAAACATCAGCAGGACCTTCTGTCTCCATTATGGAGTTATCAATACCTGAATTTAAAGATGTATTTTCCACACGCATAATGGCAGTTGGAGAATCATCACTAATACTAATGTTGTCTATGTTAGTGTTACGCTGGAAAGGTTGTATACTAGCAGAGTGGTCAAATCCTGACATGTATTTTGAGGCGAAACCTCGTGAATTAATAAACTGTAAAACGGGACCATAGGTTCCTGTTGCACTGTAGGTGTGTGTAGCGGTGACTGTAGTTGGTGCATCTGTTATTTCTATCCACTGGTAGTTGGCTTCATCTTTTTTAGTAGAAGCACCATCTGCCCAATCTATATAAATAGCACTAACGTCATTATCTTTTAATGTAAAAGTACCTGTCACCTCAGTATTTACCTTTTCGGTAAGTGACGGAGTCCACGTAAATCCAGCCATTATATCGTAGTAGTCCTCCATGATGTTTGGTTAGACATAGCTTGTTCTGTAACATTGTATCCTCTAAAATTATGATAATCTGCCGCAAATATGCGTGCAGTATGTGTTATATTTTCTTTGTTTAGTGAAGTATTTCCAACTGCATCATAAAAATCATCTAAATTATTTGTTGGCATTGTATATGTATCGCCTTTATCTATTACATGTAACTCCTTAGTATAGATTAAAATTTCTTCAAACATACCTGCACTACCAGATTGACCTACTGCATAATATCCACCGACAATAAAATCTTCATCACCCTGTACACGAGTTTGGCCAGTGCTTCCATCTTGCCATGAACCATCTATATATAAGTTAGCTTTGTTAGGATTGGAACTTCCACTATTATAAGTCATAATTATACTTGTTGGTGTTTCTCCATCACACACAACAGCCTTAACAGAAGCTAATGCTACACCAGTACCCATTGTAATCTTAATTGTATCATCAGTATCTTTATAAGCTATAAAGGCATCTGCGGTTGGACCCGGGTAAGCTGTCGTAGCCATTTGAGTCACAATATACCGTTTGTTACCAGCGTCAGATGCTGCTGGAGTCCAGTGTATAACTAGAGAAAATTCATCAAGGTCTTCTAAAGCTCTATAATTAGCTGCACTTGTTACAGTTATTTTACTGTTTGCGGTACTACCACCTAAAACAGGAGCATATCCTCCTTGTCCTTCTAACACTTGTCTTACTTCAGAACCAACAACAGCGGAAGCATCAACACCCACGACTGGGTTATAAACCTTTAAAGATGGTGCAACACCAAAATCAGTAACACTTTCGTTTAATGGTAATCTCATAGTACATGAATGATATTTGTCATTAATGGGTTGATTGTCTACAATGATATATCTATACCACACATCATCTGCATTTTCTTCTTCCCAATTAAACTGAACCGCATTGAGTGTTTCGGTACTTAAATCATATAAATCGGTGTCTCCCTCTACAACATTTGCTTCTGGCGATACGCTGAGGTTTCTTAACCTTGGAGGGGCATCAATAAAAGACCAATACATTGTGGGTTTTTTAGTTGTATCTGTAGTATAATCATCACTAAAGAAAGTAGCAGACCTTTGTTGTCCATTACTACTGGTTAAATTTAAAAGTAGTGGTATGTTGTCGCCCACTTGGTAATTGTTTGAAAGAGCGTTCAATGGGTAAAAGTTATAAGCAGCTGGCTTTACTGCACCATATACCATATACCCTCCAACTCCAGATTCTGCGTCCATAGCACCATATCCATAATCTACCTCTGTCATTAGTGTGCTGTTTCCTGCTCTAGGTACTACATCCCACTCATTAACATAAAGTCCGGATGCACCTCCCGTAGTAATTGCTGATGCATTATAACTATATTGAGCTTCAGCGTAAGTAGTTCCAGAAATAGAACTAGCACTACCAGCTCTACTTGGTACAGAATTTATAGTACAAAAAGACCCGAAAGAACGTTCTGTTGTTGTTTCATCAGTGTTAAATATCATACTAAGCCAATATTTTTGAGGCCCTATATACAGCTGATTTATATTATCTTCCACGAACAAAGGAGTTCTTGCGTCTGACGAAATAAATAAGTCTTGAGTAAATGTTACTATGTTACCGCTTGGTTCTTCAGCTAATTTGAGTCCACCTTTTCTGTAGGTTTGGATACCTCCACCAGTACCAGCAGTGCCACTTCCTCCCATTAGATATGCTACATATCTTTCATTAGGGTTATCAAAATTAAATACTGAAATATCTTCTACCTCTAATTGGTTTTTGTTTAAAGTTTGAAAATGTTCAAAACCTGAGGTTTTAGAATTCTTAGTATCAGATATATTTTTTACTTTTGTACTTACAAGGACATTTTCTCTAGTTCCCCATCTAGTACGTGGGTATAGGTTACCAGCAGTAGGCTTAGCTGTTCCACTACCACTTACATTTACATACATAAATCCTTTTTGACGGAACCCATCTAGTGAAAAGTAGTCATTAGTAGAAGCAAACCCACCTCCAGAACTTATTCCTAAATTAATTTGGTCACCAGCTACCGCGGCAGTAGTGCCTGAATAAACATCAAACTGAGCTCCTGATATATTATTAGTATAGGCAGTGTGTTGTTGTACCTCAACTGAAGGACCTACTACTAACAAATCTGACCCCATCCTATTTTCGAAATTGTCAGGAGGAATTTCACCATTTCCAGCTGTAGTTCCTGTTATTTGTTGTGAAAAAATGGCTCCTCCTACATTTGTAATGTACTCTGGTAACTTATCTGGGTAAATAGCGTTAGCACTATTTTCATCCCACGAAAATGTACTGAAGTCATTACCTAAAATATAACCTGTAAAACCAGTTCCAGAACCCCCAGTGCTTGGGGCAGTAGAAGCTAAATGAGCTGGGTTATCCCAACCCATAACTACAAACATACCTGTATCATATTTCCTTAAATTTGCACGATTTGCAGATGGTGTTTGAGTACCACCACATGTTATTACTGCTGCGGGGTCTACTGAACTAGTAATACCGGTATTAGTAGTCATCTCAAATGATAATCTACCACTAACATAATCTAATGTCTTGCTTCCTGCAAAAGCACTGGATGTTATCGTCACAGTACCATGATTATCTAAAAACGTACCATCAAAATGCTGATTATCAGTAATTTCAACAGTTTTGTCACCAGTTGTAAATTCTAAAGAACCAGTCAAAGTAGTAGGATTACCTGCTACCCACCCACTACCATATTTAGGTCCTGTAGCATCATATCTCTTTTGTAGGGGAGAAAGATGAGTTTGTGGTTTGAAATTTAAAATTTCTCCAGCATTAATATTTTTAACAGTAGGTTCAAAATTAAAAAGTTGTACATTGTCAATAAAAACTTCTGCTTCTCTAGCAGCACCTGAAGGATATATACCTTGTTCACCAAACTCGTATGGTTGAGCACCATCACTTCCAGAAACCCAACAGTAATTTTGCACCCATATAGTCATATGTTTAGGGAAATTTTCAGGCTTTTCGAACCAATTATATTCTCTTAAACTATTATGAAAAGAATTATCGGCTGCTGGGAAAAATACATCTAAAAATGGTAAATTTCGTGTATCGGCTTGTACACGTGACCCACCATCTACTAATACAGGACCACCAGCATTATTATCATATACAGTCTGCAAGGCATTAGCGCCCTCAGTATCAAAAATAACACGCATAGGAACACCACGACGTGGTGGAGATTGAGTATCTGTAGGGTTAGCAGAACTGGACGGTGCATAAGGTCTCTTTGTACAACTAAATTGGTTGTTATACTGCATAATATCAAAGAAACATCTCATATTAAAAAAGCTATTCATAGGTAAATTAACATAAGGAAGCTCGTTATCCGCAATAGCAGTAGCAACTGAAGCATTTTTAGGTGCTGCTGGAGAACCCCATATTAAAACATCAGGGTCAGAAAGTGGACCACTTCCGGTCATAACCTTTCCCATACCACCTTTAGCTAAAGTATAATTAGAAGTGTCTGGTAGTGTTGGGATGACCTGCGCAATTTTCATAACAGGTAAAGGATAAGCGAACATATTATTTGCTGCTGACGTAGTTGCACCATCTATACCAAATCTGGTAAAAACTATTCCACCCACAATATTATCACTAGTCCCACTGCTATAATAATTACTCAAACCATAATCTAAAAACTTATCTAAAGAAGTGTGTTCTTTTTTAGGTTTGTAATTTGAAAAAGTTACAACAACTGAACGTAAAAAAGTATTTTCAGTATTACTATAACTGCTGTCAGCTGCATCAGTACTATTATCTGCTAACCATCTTATATTACCAAAAGAAGTACCGTCGTTTACATTTAACATAACATTAGGTTCGAGCTTAGAAATGTTCATTCCTACTCTCAGTTCAGGAACCACCGAATGTGGGTCTCCTAAATTATTTATACTTTGAAAGCGGTCACCACCCCACTTAGCTGCTGCTACATCAAAAGGTAAACTAGGATAAGGTATATTATACAAAGAAACTCTTGCACATTGTGGGTTTAAATTACCACTAACTTGTATTTGATTTTGAATAATTTCGTTTCGAGTACTACTAACTGGACCAGCAAATCCCCAATTGTGGTAAATACGTAAAGATTGACCTCCGTTCAGTGCTTTTTCTGAGCTTAGTTCTATAGTACTAGTAATCATAGGGTCATCGGTAGTACTATCGAATGGATTACTAAAATTACGAGTAGCGTAAAAATCACTAAATATTGTATTTCCTTTATCTGCTTCGGGATTTCCTTCTACACTTGAAGGTGCTGTCACTTTAGTTGCAAAATCGAATTCACCCGGGAAAATAGTATGTTTACCAGCTGCAAATTTTCTGGCTGTATTGTCAAGTTTTATAAGAGATGCGGTTTGTCCTAACAAACCAGTATTTTTAAATTTAAATTTTCTAGTGCTTCCGGACACAAATACAATATTATATCTTTTTTCACCCACAAATATTGTTTCAGATTGCTTTGGAATACTTAGAATTGCACTACCAGTTCCACCATCAACTCTTCCACTAGTATCTCCGGTTGGAATTCTTATGTTATAATTTTCATTCATAGGAATATGTGCTCCTTCAGAATGATGAGGTAAAGTAATTATATCTATGTTTTTTATACGTTTATCATCATGTCTATGCCCTTGCCTTTTTAATATTGATATAAGTGTTGCTTCGGTAATATAAGGGTCACTCATAGATATTACGTTATTGTTTCCCATTCGGGTAACATTTTCTAAACCATCTGGAGAACCTTCAAAATCTTCTACTATCTGAGGTTCCTCACTAAATGGATATACAGCATACATTCCGAGATGCTGACCTACTTTAGGATTGGTGGCCGTATTACCACTACAAGCAAATGTAAAAGCCCCTTCTTTCAATTCTATATTTTTATCTATACCATATCCTACTATTTCAGGTAGTTCTCTATTATATTCCGTTTCTATCGCACTTGGGTATAACATTAAACACCCATACTGCAACTCCCCTCCACCATAGGTTGGCTGGTCTGGTACTGTACCAGATAAAATAAAACTGTTTTCACCAGCGGTTTGGTCAGATAGTGTAAAAGTAGTATCGTTACCGTTTCCTAAATCTGGAAAATTAGTTGTTATATTTAGACCTGTTTCAATTACGTTCTTTTTAAAGAAAGTGTTTTTTCTATACTTTATGGTGTTCATACAATACCTCCAAAAGAATCTACCCCAATTGTTACATTTCTCATAACCACGTCACTACCTAATATATTATTGGTTTGACCATTATTTAAAACTTGCCCTGATTGACCCGGCATAAACAACTCTGGTCCATGTTCTCCTACCATAACTGGGCCACCGTTTGCGCGACTCATGTAACCACCGTTGGCCATTCCCGGAATATCTGCATAACCTTGGTCATCTACGAACTTCAATGCCTCGTAAGCCATTAACGCAGTTCCTATACCACTACCTAGGAGTAATCCTTTGGAACCAAGCCTTATAGCCCCTTTTAATAATTTACCTCTACTTTTACCACCGAATGATTTAGTAGCAGCACTAATACCTGTTGCAGAAAATACACCAGCAGCAGCTCTTCCGGCACCCTTTGCTCCAGCAGTTCCCATCAAAACACCTCCAACGCTGCCCAACATACCACCAATACCTTTTAATATACCCGGAATACCTAACATAGCGAAAGCTTTCCAATACAAGTAGAATTCAAGTAGTGAAGTGTTAGTTAAAGGTAAAGTAGTTTCTGACATGTATTTTAATATATCTGCCATTAATCGTAATGGAATTGTTAACATCCTAAAGTTTTCTGCTGTAAAGAATCCAGTATCCATCAACTCTTTACCAGCTTCTAGTAAGCGGTCAAGAGATTCAGCAAATCCATCAACTGCTCCGGTTGCAAAATCTTGTATTTGTTTACCAAAACTAGTTAATTGTTGTTCTGCTCCTTCTCCTTCTACGATAGCTCCCTTGAAACCATCAACTAAATCAATAACAGCTTTATGAAAGCCATTAATAAATTCAGTTCCCTCAAAAGCAGCATCTCTCAACGCAAATATAGAAAATACATTAGTTTTTAATATTTGTATTTGTGCCATTAAAGATTGATTCTGTATTCTAACCATCTCATCTAACTGTCCACCTGCATTCCTTGTATCTTCTACTGCCTGAGTAAATTCATCAGAAGCCTGAACCAAGTGAATAAATGCCGTAGCACCTCTAACGTTCAAGTCTTCAATTAATGTAGTCAATAATTCAGTATTCGAAGCAGTCTCTGGTCCAACCGCAGCAGCGAACTGAGCAGCTATCTCAGTTAATTGCATCATTTCACCTTCAGCGTTTAATATCTCAACGCCCATCTTACGGAATCCTACTTCAGCATCCATAGCGCTTTCAGCAAATTCAGCCAATGCTTGTCTAAGACCCCTACCTGCTATACCAGCCTCTAAAGCTCTATTAGTCAATATCTGTAAAGCCCCTAACAATTGGTCAATAGATTGCCCTGTAGAGGTAAAGAAAGGTAGAGCAAACTTAACAGCGCTTGATAAATCTTGATACTCAATAAGAGACTTCTGTATAGCAAAAGCGAACTTATCGGTTATCTCTGCGGCTTGGTCCATCTCCATACCGAAACCAAACAAAGTCTGTGCGGTAAGCTTAGAGATAGTATTGTGGTCTCCTTGTACAGCCATAGATAATTTGAGCGTCTCAGGTAAAACTTTCATTGCCTCATTTGCTTCCAAACCTGCCGAAGCAAGCTGATAGAGACCAGTAGCGCCGTTTTGAGTAGCGATACCAAATTCGTTACCAAAATTTATAATAGTGTTAGACACTTTGAAAAGTTCATCATTTGTTAAATTAAACACAGAATTTGCATTTAGTAATTCAGCTTCGTACGCCATCAATTCTTGGGTGTTTTGAGTCAGTTTGAAACCAACTGCTGTCAATAGCATTACAGAATTACGTAGTGCTTCATTAAATTTAGTACGAACTGCATCTGCGGTACTTAGTATTAAGGTAGAATATTTTTTTTGTTTTAGTATAAGTTTTGAAACAAGAGTATCCATCTTATCTGCTTCTTTTACTTGTAGTTTTAACCTGTCTAAAATTTCTTGGTCCATGACTAATTCTTCTTTCTTTTTCTCAATCAATCTGACAAGTCTATTTAATTTGACACGTTCTTTTGTATCGTTTTCATCTAATAGTCGTGCTTCATTTTCCATACCACGGATACTACTCTGAGTAAGTTCTACATTCTTAGCAGCAGTAGCTAATACTTCTCTTCTATTTGCTGAACCCATGTCATATAAGTTCTTAGTTTGTTGAATTAAAGCTTTAGTTCCTTTCAACCCCTCCATACCTTGACTTAACGAAGTTGTAAGTGGTTCAGACATAAGAGTTTTCATCTTTGTAAAAGATTTAGCTGTACGTGCAAAAGATTTTCCCAACTGAGAACCAGCGGTGTGGTCCATTTGGGCTAAGTTTTGAGTTAAAAGTTGATGCATTTCTTGATTCATTTTTTTAGTAGAACTTATAGTTCTTCTATTAATATCTGCTAAATCAGAAGCATATTTTCCAGCAACCAATCCTGTACCACCAGTTGCACTTGCTTGTTGTACTTGGGAAACTATACCTTGTATACCCTGAGCAAGCATAGAGCCTGTTTTTTGTAGAGCCTGTGGACTCGGAACTGCTAATCCAATAGCAATGCGAGTCGCAAACAACTGGCCTGTCATGCTCATTTGATTTCTCTAAATGTTTTTTTCGGTTCTTTCTTTCCTGCCAACTTATCGTACTTACGTCGAGTTTGGAGGTAGTTATTGTATTGCTGCCTCACCTGTGGCTTGTTTTTAGCCATTTCACTGACGTCTTCGGACGTGTAGCCATCCATCGAATGGTATGCCTCATGTTCGTATGAAGCGCGGCGTAATGCCTGCAATTCGTGACGTGGCGTATTTTTAATTTCGTTCCAACTCATACCCAATTCTTTCATTAAAGGTATGTAAATCATTATCGCATCAGGCGATTCCAGCATCAATCGCGAAAATTTTCTGCTGCTTCTTCCTGCACACCGATGATTTTGTTAGATATTGCGTATCTTAATGTGGTGGGTAATAGTCCCCAATTTTCTTCTGAAATGCTAGGTCCATCAGGGTTTTTAGAATTAGCTTTTCCTAGCATCATCATAACTCTCTGAGTTCCTATTTCTTGAAATAGTGCCATCTTATCTTCTTCTGGTAGAGTTTCGTCTACTCCTGTAAATTTAGGTTCTTCTTTTTCTGTTAATTCACAAAATTGAAATTCTACTACCTTTCCTCGAAAATCCACTTTTTCTAGCTGCACCTCATCAGTAAGGGCTACTAATTCGTCCATTGTCCAAATCTGTTTTTCTTTCATTTATTTCTCCTTTTTTTATTCAAGGCGCCATGTATTATTTACACGACGCCCGTGTGTAATGATGTTTCTCAACATCTATACTCCTTATAGGTCTGTAGTTTCTAACTTAGCTTGGTCAGCTGTTTGACCGAAACTTGGCGTTAGTGGTGTAGTAAACTCGAGTGTTTCATCAGCAGAGCCATCTACGTTTGTAGTGACTGTGTGTGATGCTAAAACACAACCGGGTATACTCATTACTTCAGTACCATTTTGTAATTGTATATGTACTCTAAAACCTAAGTTAACCGTAGGTTCTTCAAGTCCAGAGTTACCTGTAGTACCTGAACAACCCCATCGACCATAAGCTGCTGATTCGTTATTAAAAACTGAATCCCACACTAATGATTCTTTCTTTCGTGTAATACTAATGGTTGTTTCTTTTTTGATTTCTGCTTTGGTTGTTTGTCTGAATCCGAAATATGTAATATCTTCATCCATAGTTCCAATTGAAACATCTAAACCAATTACATTAGTTAACTGAGGTACACCTTTCACAGTACCATCTCGATAATCAAGACTTCCTGATAAAGGTCCTGCAAATATGTGATTGCTTCCTGTCGTTGCCGACCATGATATTACTCCTGCATCACTGCAAAGACCGTATACGTCAGTTGTTGCTGTGTTTTCTGTTGTAATAAACATAGCAATATCTTGTCCCATAAAATAAACCATACTTACATCTCCCCTACAGTTGTCATTGTTGTGTCAAAAGTATTAGTTGCACCAGTATATAGTGTTGGTAATACTGTTGATTTCAATTCTAAAGTTTCTTCTGTAACACCGTCTGCATTTAAGGCAACTGTGTGTCCTGTTACTGCGGCGTTTCTAACGGTGTATACTTCAGCCGTGTCTTTCATTCTAACGTGAACCCTGTATCCGTAATTAACCGGATTAGAAGGGTGTAAAGCATATGTTGCACCAGATACAGCTGATTTAGGATTAGTTCTTCCCATTGATATTAATGGCGTTGAACCGGTATACATTACTCCAAATCTTGCACCTTGATGTAAATATGCTGGTAAGTCTAAAAATGATACTGGAACGGTTGCAGTAGCTGTTGCGGCTGCTGACATTGTTACGGTATTTGCGTCTACAATAGCAGCTATAATTGTTCCTTTTGGTATACCTGTACCTACAATGAACATACCTACTCTATAACCGGCAGTGGATGTAAGTCCATTAAGTGTAGTGTTACTATTAGTGTCACCAGAAGCATCTGTTTCGCGACCTTCAAATTCGAGCCCATTACTTGGACCATTGTATATGGCGTCCCACAATTCATCACTCTTCTTGTGTGTTAGTGTGACAGTCATATCTTTTCTTAATTCTACATTCTGCATTGAAACCTGACCCATAAACGGACCAACTTCTTCATCAGATGTAGATATAGACAGGTCAACTCCTGTCAAATCGTGTACTCGTGAGGCCAAGACAGTAGAATCATTTTGCATAGTGTTAGCAAAAATGTTCGTATCAGGACCAGTAGCACCAGAAGTAACCAATGCACAAACTGGGATAGTTGTCCCTTGTACATCTGCCTCTAAGCCTACAGCAGTTGAAGCGGTTGTGGCTTCTAATGTGACGAATACGTCGACGTCTCTTCCTAGGAAATATGTCATCTTTTGTTTTTCTCCTTATTTTGTTGTCTAGACAAATTGCGTTGCATTACACTCGTTACCTTTAAATTAGTTTAAGTTACTATATAAAGCTTGTGTCTAATCACCATAAGATGACTGAATGTCAAGATTAGAACTTAATGCTCTTCGAGCTTCTAATATAGGAGCAACTGAGAAGTTATATCCTTTACCACTTCCCTTCCATGTATCCTCAGTAGGACTACTCCAAACACCTATGTATTTTTTACGTGGTCCATCCCACGCCTTACCATATTTAAATTCATCAGATAAAGGTTGTCCTGTAACTTTACCTACTAATGTAGAAGAATTCCTAAACCAAGATTGAGTCAAACTATTACTTGCTATTAAAAGTTTTTCATAGAAATCTTTAAACCTTCCTTGCATCTCTGCTCCCTTAAAATAAGATTTGATATCAGCTAACATTTTTCCAGCTACCAAATTTTGTATCTTATGTACTTGGTCTGGTCCGTCAGTATTAAGTACGGTTGTTATATTACCTGCTACATCTAAAGAAGTCATAGCATTTGAATATTTTTCTAAAGTAGTGATACGTTCTTTTGTCAACACTATCTGTTGATTAACTATTCTTTTAACCTTAGCGACATGCTTAGTAACTTCCTGTTTACTAATCCCATCTAAGTTTTTGAGGTAAGAAGTAAAACCAGCTTGTAAATTAGCTGATGTGGTAACGACAGAAGTTGCTCCTCTTGCAAATTGAGGTATACCTTTTGCATTAATTTTTGGAACTATAGCTACCATACCCCACCTATCTGGCGCAAGTTGTGCTTGGAATATATAAGGTTTCATATTATTACGAGCAAACCTATCTAATATCTGTCTAATATTGTAATTGTCACTGAGAGAGTTTGTGTCTCCAGCTGTAGTAGCTATGCTTCTAGCATAATCAAAAGAGTCTGCACCTCTTAAAGCTTGAGTAGGTAAGAAACCACTATCTAGTACTCCTTCGTTCATAGAATACATTTCTGTTATTTTATCATTATATCTATCAAAAACTTTATCTATATGTTGTTCCCATTTGACTTTATTAGTTTTAGTAACTTTATCTGCACCTTTAAATGAAGATAACACTTTAGTTTCTGCTTTAGTTATTTCCATATCATTAAATTTATCTCCTGCTATTGATTCTACATAATCGGATAACTTTTCGTATTTAGTTAAATCAATATCAAACCCTCTTCCACTTCTATCAGTAAAGGTAGGTCTAAACGAGTCATTAAGTTTTTGACCTAAGCCACCTTTTGTACCGGCTATCTTATCAAACCCTTCAGCAATCATCTTCAATTCCATTTCTGTTTTATCTCTAGAAGCTGCTGGATTAAAACTTGGGTTTTTAGTTTTATAATCTACATTTAATAATGACGCAAGTTCTCGTCCTAACGCACTTGTCATTGTAGAAGTATCTGGAAGCACACCTTTTACATTTTCTTCTCTGTTTTGAGACTCTGCCATCTTCTGTAGTCTGCCTGAACCAGTTCCACTATAAAGCTGACGTCGCGTAGTCCACTTATAAGAACTATCATTACCAGTACTATCAGGATTCTCTGAACCTTTAATATCTCTTGGAGCTAATCTAAAATAATTAAGTTTATTGGGGTCGGCCACGAGCTTACCCCCTCCTGCATTTTGTAAAGCCATTTCATAAGCAGCAGTAAAAGGAAGATGTGGTTTAAAAGAAAAATGAATTGTTCTTATTGCTTCTTGTGTTTGAAATCTATCATCAACATTATATTGAAAATTTGACATCGTTACCTACTATTCTTAAACACTACTACCATCGAACTAATAGCGTTCCATGTTTCTAAATCAGGATTATAGCCAATATCCCTAAAGCCACTAAAATGCCGCTCCACTACGGTTGCAGGCACTGTCGCTTCTGGAAAGTCTACATCCATAAGTACATTAGCGCTATTAAGCATGAGATAATTAAGCAACCTTCTCTCTTTATAGACCTCTCCCCCTACTGTGATAGAGCACTTACTATCCACTGATACATAGATATTAAAAGCTACTCCATAGAGCTCCCCAATAGCATTAGATGAGCCACTTGTTAAACGTTGACCCATAAATTGAGTCTCAATTCCATTAGCTGCCATCTCTGTAATTATACATGGATACATAGTTTCTACCGTGGTTGGAAATTGCCCATAAACGGTCACGTCTGCGTCTGTCCAAGCAGTGGCTGTTGCAGATGTGTCTGGGGCTGTAACAGTATTATATTTTCCTAAACGGAGATTGTCAATTAGAGCTCGCTCAATATCGTTTAGATGGTCTATTGCCATTAAGTATCCTCCGCTCTCCTACGTGCGTCGTCTCTTCCCGAAACTCTCACACAATCAAATATTATGTAACCATCAGTCATATCTTTTAATGAATGTACGTGCCATGATACTGATTTATAAAATTCAGCTTGCCTTATTTGTACTGTGTCTGTTCCTGCTGCTGGACCAGTGTAGTTAAATGTTATATTTTTTAATCCTTTTTCATAATCATAAGATGCAGCTCCTCCTAAATTAGCTGCTGCTACTCCAACTGCATATCTAGTACCACCTTGGAATATACTTGTATTGTCAGTAGTGGTTCCTGATATATATGGTAAATCAACAGATAACCATGTATTTTGGGTTACTGTCAAAGCAGTAGGTGTGTAAGTAAGTGTGTGGTTGGATGCGTTTGTTACAACAATTGAGGTTAATACTAAATTGGTATCATTTGTTTTAATCTTAAATCTAAGTCTATCTGCTTCTAGAACATTATTGTTTACTCCAGCAGCTACTGTTGGTGTGTATGTCATAGAAGTTGATACACCAGTGTTAGTTATAGATTCTCCATCTGAACTAAGAGTTCCAGCACCGCCCTCAGTCCAAGCATATCTATTACTACCTGAAGTCATTGTAGTCCCACTTGTCCATACATTATAAACAGTTCTATAATTTGTAATTAATCTATCCCAACCTTCTATTTCATTAAAGTTAGCATTATTATTTTGATTAAAATTACCGTTGCTTATACCTGCGCTACCACTTAAAGATACACCTTTGATTGTATTCATATTAGGTGTGTATATCCTAGCAGCTCCTATAATATTATTTCCATCTCTTTGATGTTGAAAATTTGCAGTAACTGCTGGTCTTATAATAGCTGGTAAATCTGGTAATAAAAGTTCTTCTGTTAAAACTGCACCATTTGGTACACCATATGCATCTGTTGTATAAATAGGTGGCCTATGATATGTAACAGTCTGAGCTTGTTCTGTTCTGTACCTAAGGGCACGGAATACTCTTCCCATATTTAAGGCTCCGGGACGAATGCCCTGAGACCCAATCAGACCGGGCATTAATTCTCCCTTGTCCCTCTAGGACTTGGGTACATATCTTTAGTAGCGTCGACACCAGTAACGTTTTTATTCCAGTTAACTTTTCCAAGCCATGGTGCTGCATTGTACTCAGTTCGTTTGATACTGAGACTTTGTTTCATTACTAAACATTGTTCAGCTAATTCTTTGAGATGTATAAATTGGTCATCCTCGTAATATACAGCTAAGTCTCCTACTTGTATTCGTTCTATACCCATACCATTCTGAGCTATACAGGCAAGATAACAAGAATAATACATAACTGCGTTATCATAAGCAGAATCATCTCCGATAACATAAGCAGTGCCTATTTGAGATAAAAACCACTCAGAAGCTACACTGATAAGAATATCGACAGTGTCATTATCTAACTCCTCCTGTTCTATACCGGATATAAGTCTTACCCGAGTTCTAAGACTCGGTAAATCAGTTATTGCTGTTATTGCCATTTTACATCATCCCCATTGCACCTGCTCCACCCGCTGCCGTAACTATTACAGCTAACCAGCGTTGTAAAGATGCTTTTATATCATTTTCCCACATTTCGTGGTGTGATAAGTGATTAGTAAAAAGAGTTTCAAATTTATCCATACGATTGTATATTGTCTTAATACGCTCATCCATTCGGATTAGTAACTCCTCTCGTTCCCAATCATCCATATGTAATATCACCTCTTATTCTATTTAAAGCTTTCTGTGTCATTGTTAGTTTTATGGTGACCATGACGGCCAAGCACGCGTTGCTCCTCCTACAGACGCGGTTAAATATCCATTTGGTACTCCTACGGTTGCCATATCATGCATTTCTACAGGTGCTCCTGAAGGGAAAAATGTTACAGGACCTGTCGGAGCCAATAGTGCTGAACCACCTGCACCTGCGTGTGAAATAGTAGTTCCTCCACCACCTCCTCCACCAGTTGCACCAGTTTGTCCTTGTATACCTTGTGTACCTTGATTACCAGTACCTGTTGTACCTTGTCTTCCTTGTGTACCTTGTGCGCCAGTAGAACCACCTGAACCAGTACTTCCTGTAGTTCCTTGTTTACCTTGTACACCTTGACGGCCTTGAGTACCTTGAGTACCACCACCGCCTCCTCCACCAGATGAACCTTGTTTTCCTTGTACACCCTGTCTACCTTGTGTACCTTGACTTCCTGTAGAACCAGTTGAACCTGTACTTCCGGTTGTACCTTGTCTTCCTTGTGTACCTTGGTCACCTACACGACCTTGTTTACCTTGAATACCCTGACCACCTGCTGGTCCGGGGTCACCGGGGTCACCATGATTACCAGCAGTTCCTTGTTTACCTTGAATTCCTTGTGAGCCAGTAGTACCTTGACGGCCTTGAGTTCCTTGAGAACCACCACCGCCTCCTCCACCAGATGAACCTTGTTTACCTTGTACACCCTGTCTACCTTGTGTACCTTGACTTCCTGTAGAACCAGTTGAACCTGTACTTCCAGTTGTACCTTGTCTACCTTGTGTACCTTGGTCACCTACACGACCTTGTTTACCTTGAATACCCTGACCACCAGTTGGTCCGGGGTCACCGGGGTCACCAGCGTTACCTACGGTTCCTTGTTTACCTTGAATACCTTGAGTTCCTTGGCGGCCTTGAGTACCTTGAGTACCTCCACCACCTCCTCCACCAGTAGTACCTTGTTTTCCTTGGACACCCTGTCTACCTTGTGTACCTTGACTTCCAGTTGTACCTTGTCTTCCTTGTGTACCTTGGTCACCTACACGTCCTTGTTTACCTTGTATACCCTGACCACCAGTTGGTCCGGGGTCACCGGGGTCACCAGCGTTACCTACTGTTCCTTGTTTACCTTGAATACCTTGTGAGCCAGTAGTACCTTGGCGGCCTTGAGTTCCTTGACTACCTCCGCCACCTCCTCCACCAGTATTACCTTGTTTTCCTTGCACACCCTGTCTACCTTGTGTACCTTGACTACCTGTAGTTCCAGTACTTCCAGTTGCACCTTGTGTACCTTGGTCACCTACACGTCCTTGTTTACCTTGAATTCCCTGATTACCAACTGGTCCGGGGACAGTAGAATCTGAGCCAGTAACTCCTTGTCTACCTTGTGTACCTTGTGAACCAATAGTTCCTTGTTTACCTTGAATACCTTGTGAACCAGTAGTACCTTGACGGCCTTGAGTTCCTTGAGAACCACCACCACCTCCTCCACCAGTATTACCTTGTTTTCCTTGTACACCCTGTCTTCCTTGTGTACCCTGAGGGCCAGCAACTGTAGAATCTGAACCTGTTGTTCCTTGTCTACCCTGTGTTCCTTGGTCGCCTACACGTCCTTGTTTACCTTGAATACCTTGTGTACCCTGTTTACCTTGAATACCTTGAGCTCCTGTACCACCCGTATCACCTGTAGTTCCAGTAGTTCCTTGCGTACCTTGACTACCTGTAGTACCTTGACGGCCTTGTGTTCCTTGAGAACCACCACCGCCTCCACCACCAGTATTACCTTGTTTACCTTGAATACCTTGACTACCTGTAGTTCCAGTAGTTCCTTGTGTACCTTGAGCTCCAGTAGTTCCTTGTTTACCTTGAATACCTTGACCACCTGTAGCTCCAGTAGTTCCTTGTGTACCTTGAGCCCCAGTAGTTCCTTGTCTACCTTGTGTACCTTGTCCACCAGTATTACCAGTAGTTCCTTGTTTACCTTGAATACCCTGAGCTCCTGTAGTTCCTTGAGTTCCTTGACCACCTGTAGTTCCAGTAGTTCCTTGTGTACCTTGACTACCTGTAGTACCTTGTTTACCTTGTATACCTTGAGCTCCCGTAGTTCCTTGTCTACCCTGTGTTCCTTGGCCTCCAGTAGTTCCTGTAGTTCCTTGAGTACCTTGGGCTCCGGTATCACCAGTTGTACCTTGTTTACCTTGTATACCCTGAGTTCCTTGACGGCCTTGTGTTCCTTGAGAACCACCACCACCTCCTCCACCTGTAGTACCTTGTTTACCTTGGATACCTTGGGTACCTTGTGCACCAGCTTGTACAAAAGTAATTACACAGTCATCACCATTACTAAAAGTACCATTACTATCAACAAACTGTACTTGTACTTCTTCATAGGCTGTAGTTCCTGCTCCACCAGCAACATTTGCTCCTGTAATATTAAAAGTAACAAAGACTGTAGAATCAGTTGTTTCAAAAATTCTTAAATGTCCTCGTACTGAACCAGTACCATCATCAAGCGAATCTACCCAATCACTAACATCAGTAGTATTGATATCAAAATTAGATATTCCTACTTTAGAAATTAAACCGTAATTAGGTAAACCTCCACCACCGGGTAATGCAATATTGAATCCAAAATTAGTTTGCCCCGGAGAACCAGCGGTAATGTCAAAACTACTATAATTAAATTCTATACTGTTACCACCAAAAAGACCTAATGTCCCTTGTTTGCCTTGAATACCTTGTGTTCCTTGACGCCCTTGTGTTCCTTGACCACCTGTAGTTCCAGTAGTTCCTTGTGTACCTTGACTACCTGTAGTACCTTGTTTACCTTGTATACCTTGAGCTCCCGTAGTTCCTTGTCTACCCTGTGTCCCTTGGCCTCCAGTGGTTCCTGTAGTTCCTTGAGTACCTTGGGCTCCAGTATCACCAGTTGTTCCTTGTTTACCTTGAATGCCTTGTTGACCTTGAATACCTTGTGTACCTTGTGAACCTTGTTTTCCTTGTACACCCTGCCTACCTTGAGTTCCTTGTGAGCCAGTAGTACCTTGACGACCTTGTGTACCTTGACCACCTGTAGTTCCTTGACGTCCTTGACTACCTTGAGACCCTGTAGTTCCTTGTCTACCTTGAGTTCCTTGAGTACCACCACCGCCTCCTCCACCAGTATTACCTTGTACACCTTGTGTACCTTGCGTACCTTGCGTTCCTTGCGCACCTGTCGCACCTTGTGAGGTTAGGCCCGTTCTCTTATTAACGGCGTTGTGAGGCATACTCTTTAAAACTTTATTATATCTGGCCATATTATCTTAAAAAAAGGATAGCAGGGCTCAGCCCCACTATCTTTGTTTTGATGTTTGTGTTCTACTTACGTAGCTCTTTAACAGCTAACTTAAATGCACAATTCAAATGGTCACCACTTAAGCAAGCGTCGCATAGAGTTCCATCCTCTTTAGGACAGAGGGCTTCTCCTACGAGTAACTTTTGTTGTGCTATTTGTATTTTTAAACCTTCTTCTGCACTCATGTTTATGCTCCGTTAGTCTCCACTAAAGTAACCTTAGCTACCCAGTTGATGTTGGTAGCTGCTTTACCAGTAACTTTAATATCTAAAGTGTCATCTGTATTATTAGCTACAGCTGTAACATCCCAAGCTGCATCTGCTTCTGCAATAACTGTTTTAGTAATTGAACCTTGTAAAGCAGTTGTTCCATTATCATTTTTAATACAACCTAGAATTTCATATGCAGCACTCTCAGTTTGAGTACCTGTCCTTCTAGCTACAATGTGAATTTTCATCAACATCGACGAATCTTGCCTAATAGGGATTGCAGTACCACTTCCGGCGATTTGGTTTACCATTGTAGTTTGTGTTGCGTCAGTTGTCTGACATGCTACTACAGTATCTAAAAATTGAGCACTTCCTGTTACAGAACCCAATTTTCCTCCACCGTGAACTCGATTAAGAGCTACGTTAGAGTATGGATAATATCCACTCATTACAGCATAATCTCCAGTCGTTGACCCAGCACCAAAATGACTTCCTCCAAGGAACATTCTATAGTTAACATTCGTTAGTGTATTACCATCACCGAAACAAGAAGAATTTTGAGAACCGAAGTTATTACCACTACCCATTATAATTCCATCTGAAAAAGTACCATTTCCTACATTAAGTGTTCCACCTATAACACAATCATCAACACCAGCGTCAAGCGAATTTGCCGTACCAGCTAGTATAACAGAATCTGTAGCCGAAGATGAAGATGAGGCGTTACCTAACAAACCACCTACCATAATCAAACCAGTAGAATCTTCTTTTACTTTATTCATCGCCCCACCAAGGATAACAGACCTCTTTACGCTATTAGAAGACCCTTCTATTGTATTACCTGAACCACCTATTATAGCATTGTCAGCTGAACCTGAATTAATTGTATGATTCTGCCCTGCTACAAGATTATTTGTTCCGTCTTCCTTAATTGTATTACCTGTACCCACTATTAAACTTCTAGCTGCTGAACCAGATACTGTATTGGTGTTTCCAACAATAAGAGTAGGTTCAGTTAAGTTGTTCGTTGTGTTGCCACTACCAAGAACTGCGTTTTTTCCTAATTTATATCCTGCCATATTTAACCAACGACCTCAGTCATTTCCATACGACAAACCCAATTGACGTTTTTACCTGCTGCACCTGTACAGAGAACTTGAATTCCTCCGTCACTAGTATCTGCTGTGGCATTAACATCCCAAGTACCATCGTCTTCGTGTATGACTGTCTTCGTTACTGAACCTAATAATGCAGTAGTTCCTGCGGTAGCGTTTCTGTCTAAAGCTCCTACAAGTGTATAAGCTGCACAATCATCGTTAGCACCTGTATTTCTTGCAATAACTGTAACCTTAAAAACACCTGCACTGTCGTTTGGTATGTTGAAACCTGAAGTATTACTAGAATGACCAGCTACTGCTTCAACAGGTGTTGCGCTAGTAGTTTGACATTTTACAATTAGGTCACTAGTTTGAGCATCACCAACAGCAGAAAACTGCCTTCCAGCTAATACTCTCTGTCCATAAAACCTTGCATCTGCTCCATAACCACTTGCAAAAATAAAGTTACCTTGAGAAGTAACAGTACTACCTACACTGTGATAAGCACCAAAAGCAGCAGAACATGTTGCGTTATCATCTAAGGTAATTGCTTCACCCCATACCGCGTTTGCAGCTGCATTATTTTTAATAGTTGTTTCATACCCTCCTGCAAGATTGTAGTTTCCTGAAACTACACATGATTCTCCATAAACTAATGAATAATCTCCTCCTGTTCCTACAGTGTTACCAGTTCCACCAACCAGCAAAAAACTAGCAGTTTCGTGTGTGTTACCTCTACCTAAAGTTATTGAATAATCTGAACTAGCATTATTGCCTGAACCTATCATTAAAGCTCCAGTTGGTGAAGCACCTCCACCTAACGTGTTACCTCTACCTACGACTAAACACCCTAAGGAACCTCCCAATGAAGCTCCTGAAGCTATCGAATTTCCAGAACCAACAACCAAAGACGCATTTCCTGCGTTTGTGTTACCAGTTCCTATTGCTACTCCTCCAAACTGTACACCATTCGAGGTGTCTGATGGAGTAACTGTGTTTGCGCCAAAAGACGCATATTTTCCAAATTTATATCCCATATTTTATCTCCTGTTAATTAAAAAATTATAATTGCCATAGAAGACCTTTCTCAAGGCTTGCAACCATAATTGTTATATTAATCTAAGTGGGGACTTTAACCTGCCCCCAAAGGTAAGTATTTTATCCTATACTTAAAGGGTCACTAATAGAACTAAGCTCCGTTAATGAACAAACATCCGACTTCAGGTCTGATGACTTTTAGACCATATCTCATAGACATGTACGAACCGACGATTCCGAAACCGGGGTTTGCTTGTTCTACTGTGAGAGGTCTTCTTTCTACGTAAACCATAGGTTTAACGGAAAGGTCAAAGATACCAAATCTGTCTGATTGGACGTATGCGTTGACGACTACATCTAATCCATACAATGAACCGACGACACCACTGGAAGCTGTTGTATTAACTGGACTTCCCGGCATCATAGCTGCTTGTGTTGGGTTAGCTGCACCACCAGCTTCTCCTTGTGCTGCTGTGAAAGCAGTAACAAAGTCACCTAAATCTAATAAAGACTTGTAGTGAGCTGGGGAGATGAAAAGGTGGCTTGCATTGTAACCATGGGTTGATATGCGGTCGATACCTTGTGTGATATCAGAGAGAGCTAAGTCTCCTGCTGTGTCACCTGCGGCTCTTACGTATGAATTACGGATTAATCTGGTTGAAGATTCGTTTCCGTATGAGTTCAAACGTGAACTTCCGCTGTCGATATCAGCTGCTGTCATACCTGCTCCGAAGAATCCGGAGTATGGGTTAGTTGCAAAGGTTGTGATTGTAGCTTCAGTTGTGGTTTCATCAATTGCGATGGTTCCTAGTGTAGCATCGGCAGCCTTAGCACCGAACACAACTTTGACAACACTGTCAGTTATGTGACGGTCTACAGCTCTGCGAGCTTCATTCAAAGCCATTTCAACTTCGTTGAACCTTGAATCTTCAATCATTCTTCGGGTAACACCTACTGCTATACCCCACTCTTTAACTGCTACTCTCTCGGAGCGTAGTTTTGTGTGTTGGTATTCAGGAGTTGTTCCTTCGTTTATTTGCTCAAGCTTCATGCTTGGGCGGGCCATTGTAATATCAATATTACCGCCAGTATCTGTGGTCATTGGTTCTGCAAAGAAAGACATTACAGGAAGTTCAGTGACTTTGTAGTCCATGATAGCTTCTTTGTAATCAATAAGTACTCTCTCTCCTAACCCTCCGTCCACGGAGCCAGTGTTCAAACTGGTTAATATACCGGGTGTTGCTGTTGGGAATTCTGTCATATTTCTTTATCTCCTTAGATGGTCTGACATTTATGTAGACCTGCTCCTGCGGTTGCTGCTGCTTCTAATACTACAGCTTGTGCTTTTGCTGCGGCTGCTGCATTAGTTGCTAGGATTAATTGACCCGGCGTTGCCGTTCCCATCATCATAGCTGAACCAGCTGCTACGTCTGCACAGTTGATATTCAATACTACTCCAACACCAGTTACTAAGGAACCGACAGCATTTGCTGCAATGTTTGTTAGAGCAATACCTGCGTACGCAAATTTTTGTAGCGCATCGCCTGTGTCTGCTTTTTGCAATTTACCATTACCATCAATGGTACATGCATCTCCGGCTGTAATAGCTTCAGCTGCGGTATACGGAAGTATACGTGCTGGAGCCCCACCGTCATTAATTAAAATTTCTGTTGCCATATTTAATCACCTTTCTTATAGTAGTCAGCATTCAATTTGAATCTGCCACTGTTGTCTTTTGTAATACCGAATTCTCTCTTGACTTCTGGTTCTGTATCTTCTGAAGCTACTTTACCTTTTCCAAAAGTTCTTTCGACATCTGTGTTCGGCTCAGGCATTGCTGCTAGAGCGTCACTAAATCCAGTCAATCTGGATTCATCCCAAGCGGAAAGCTCTTCGACACGTGCATCTTTAGAAGTTTCTTCGACTGTACCGAATAAAATTTCTTTAGATATAATTGCTTCAACTGCTTCTAACTTTCTTGATTCTGCTTCTTTAGCTAATCGCTCTTCTTCTGCTGCTTTGAAAGTATCTAACTCTTTCATAGCTGCTTTGAATTCAGACTCGATTTCCTTTTTAGATGCAGACATCTCTTCAAGTTGTGTTCTTAATGAAGCGAACTCGCGCTCGACAATGCTTTCTGCGTCGGATTTTACATTAGTTTCTACTTTATCTTCTGACATAGTTTGTTCCTCTGTATTATCGCATCCACAATCTCCTTCATGGCCACCACAACCACAGTCGTGGTCGTCTTCAGGTTGCTGTGAATCACATTTCGTTTCTATAGTACATTCCTTACAGACTGGGTCCATCTTTTCATTGTCAATGAAACTTACCTCTGTAGGACGGATATTAGTGGCATAAGTGTCACCCATGACGTCAATATCGTTTGAGAACCAATCAATACTAACATGTGTCATGTCACCCTCCTTAACTTTGTTCATTACTTCTTCACCGCGGCCATATTTATTAGATACTGTTGCCAACATCTTTACTGCGGTCTTTCCATTTTCCATCTCGATTAGCTCCGGATTAGCAGCCATGCCGATTAGGTCCTCGGCTGTTCTTTGATGGTCTACATATATCGGAAGTTCTGTAAAAGAAGTTAAATTATCTTTTAACATACCTTTCTCAATATAAACTTTATTCATATCACCATCGACCTCATATTCATGAAGTCCTGATGTTATAGCGATGACTGGGAATGAAACAGAGTCTATTCCCTCTTCGCTTGTAAATGTCACTTCATCACTTTCAGTTAATGAAAGCGCAAATGACCTGCGAACTGGTTCGGTGTCTTTACCCTCTGCAAATTCCCGCTCAACGCCGTTCTCTTGCGCCCACATGCTACACATGCCAGCTGCAATCTCTTCAGGGTTATCAAAACCCCTTTTCTTTAGATTTGCTTTAGTAGTCATCATACATTTTTCAAATGTCATGTTCTATCTCCTGTTGCGTTCGCGGAGGGTTTATTACCCCTGTTCTGTGCTCTGGAAGATTCTTCAATCTTATCTTGATTTTTTCCTCCAGAAATATTAGCATTCTTATCTCCCTGTTCTTGTCTGATTGGAGAAGCCTTGATGTCTTCAGAAGTTTCCATATCTAATGTGGCTACTCCTTCTGGGTCTAAACCTCTTTCCTCTCTAACTTCACCGGGTGACAAAACTCCTTCTGATAAGTATATCATATCAGTCTTAGCTTTAACGAATGAATCTTCAACATTAATTTGCCTAAACTTAAATTTAGCTTCACCTTTTTCTAATTGAGGCATAAGCTGGGCGTTAAGTGCACCCTCTACCATCGTTTGTAGATATCTTACATAAGGTTCAAAAATAGGACGTGCTTTATCTGGGTCAGTCCACATAGTCTTTGGTGTTTTCAAAGCTACATGTATTTTATCCATTATATCATCAGTGTATTTTCCATACTCAAAAGCTCGTTGTGTGCCTTGCATTTCTTTAATAACTATGTCATTACCGTGAATGATATCTTCACCGGGTGCTAAATTATTAAAGGCATCTACGATTTCATTAATTTTATCTGGACCATACGGCATGTCAGGTAAACCAGCTGAGACATCATACCTTGAATTGGCATATTTGTTCAAAGCGGCACCTATATCACGTTCTGCATAGTCTTTTAAATCAACGAGGTATAATATTGGGTGTATATCAGATAAACCATAAGCAAAGTCATCGAATTGATTATTCTTTAATTCAATTATCTCAGACTCTTCAAACCTTATGTTTTCTTTATCATCGCCTATCTTTTGATAATAATATTCTATTTGACCATGTTCGTTTCTTTTTACAAACATGTTTTGACTAGACCTTAACACTAAGTTGTCTCCGGTCCATTCTAAATATCCAGTACCAAAAATACGGGCATTTCTTAACCAACCATATAATATATGTTCAATATTTATATCGCGGAACATTTCTTCTACTTCTTCTCTTACATCTTCGTCGGCTGTAACAATATCAAAATTATCTTTGACAGCGTATAAACACGGTAAATCAATTAAACTTCGAACTATAGGGTCAGATAAATATACATTCATGTATGTTCTATTCTTACCTATGTGTGGTTCGTAGTCTTTTTCACCACCGGCGGAGAACCCACGGTTAATTTTCAGGCGTTGTATAACACCTGCTCCATAACTTCTTGGGTCGTCTTCTTTGTACGTAGGATTACTTCCAACGGAAGCAAACGTACGTCTAACTCTATCTATAAACGACATGGCTATTTATAATTAACTTTAATGAGTATATAAAGATTGTGTTAGATTCCCCTTAGGGAATGTTTGTTTAGGGTATGTTTACGCTGACTTGTAGTGAAAAGTGGAGTACCTGAGTGCGTTCCTCTGTTTCCAACTGCTGCGGAATAGTTTTTATTAATTGGACGTGAAACTATTGATTGACTAAAGTTACCAGACATCGGTAACATACTTAAGGTAGCATGGAGTGCCATAGCTGTACTATCACAGTAATCATCATGTTTACCACCCGGTGCTGAAATTTTTTCTGTCTTATTAGCTGCATCCATAGTATATTCTAAGTCAATGTGCTCTTTAGTCCATTTGTATATTAATTTAGCCTCATCTTGTGGTAATCGCTCAGGATTGGGTACCTTTACCCTTCCTTGTTGCATATAAGAAGTAAAATCTCTATACATTTGTGTTTTAGTACCTTTTGGTCCACCAGTAAACACAAAGGCAACAAAATGAACATCAGTCTCTAAACACGCCAACCGTAAATCGTGTTCAACCGCACCGCCCATCCCAGTACAATCAACAATAAGACGAGTTGCGCCCAGCTGATTGGTAACGTCCATGATACGCTTACGTTGGTATGGAATATCATGTCCACCAGTTCTGGCATTGATTTCTTCAATGTATATAAGTCTTGCAATATTATCATTGTCAGATGCTTCAAGGGACCATGCACTAATAACAGTAGAGTTAACAGATTTGCCAATGTCAACACCGACAGTAATATTTGTTCCTCTCTGGTCTCCCCCATCCAATCTAGTAAGTTCGTAATCATCATAGCACGCCTTAACTTTTTCTGGATTAAATACATTCGATACAGACTCTACAAACTCACACTCGTACTCTGTCCTCCAGAAGACGGAATCTTCACCCCACTCCATCATTTTATCTAACATTTCTTCATCAGTGTAAGGAGCTGAGTAAGCCTCCCCTTTCTTTACAGCGTCTCTCCATGTATAATGTAACCTTTTAAAAGTATTTGCATAACCATCATCATATAAATAACGATACATATGGTTATCTTTAGACTTGGGTGTACCAAGATTAATAAAAGGAGCTTTATTAGCTACAATAGCAGGCTCTACATTGTCAATGAATAACTTATCATCTATAAGTGGACTCTCATCTACAACTAAGAATGTAGGATGCTGTCCTCGTATAGCTTGTCCTTGGTTACTAGGCGCCAATGGAGCTCTACGCATTATTGTGCCCCCCTTAAGTGTTATGTTGGGCTTGTTATGAAAACGATAATTCTTAACTAAGCCATTTAAAAAAGTGTTATCAGCAAAGTGTCGATAAACATAATTAAAGATTAAAGCTGCTTGGTCTTCAGTAGGAGCCAGTATAAATACTAAATCTCTAAATCTATTGAAAAACATATATATAGTTACTGCTACAGACAAAGCGAATGATTTCCCACTGCCTCGTGGAGCTAAGATAGCTAATTTAGTTTGCTTGTCGTCAGTTCTTTCCATCAGACATTCTAATACAATATCTTCTTGTAATGGTCTAAGTAATAAAGGCCGTTGTTTTCCGTCAATAAGATAGGTTGTACAAAAAGCTTTGAGCAATTTGCGCATCTTTTCTTTATCTTGTCTACATTGTTTGAATATTTTTTCTAAACTTCTTGAATCTAGTCCACCTTTACCTGTCATCAGGCTTTTTAGATTCTTCTGTTCCTTCATCATCTGATAATTCTCCTAAGAACGAAGCAAATGCTTCTGTGTTTTTCTCTACAGTTGTTGGCACTTCAATGTTTAGGGCTCTGAATTCTGTATGTATGTCTTTAACGATTGTATTTCTTTGACGCAAGAGCTCTGTTCTAGCGTTAACATCCCGAATACATATAAGAATTTCCTCCCAAAGTATATCTTCAAGAGACAGATTACGCGCGAGAAGGCGGACAAGCTCTTTATGACGTTCATATTCAGCTTCTCCAACCCTCTGCCTTAATCTGTGCTCGTATTCCTCTACGTTCAAAGTCCTTTCCCTTCATCGAGGGCGGCTTTGACTTTAGATTTTACAAGACTAGCGAGCTCGTCATCTTTTTCGTCCCAAGCTGTAATTAATACATTGCGGACTAAAGAGTCTTTGACGTGCTTTTGTGCTTGTTCGTCTAGCTTTTCAAAAGCTTTCATCTGGGCTTTGCTTAGATTTCCATCTAACATCTTCATCAATTCAGCTTCGTTATTTTTTAAGTACTTGAATACTAATTCTTTAACTGCGGGTACTTGATAAGCTACTGCGCTAGCTAAAATTAATACCATAGTAGTTAATCCTGCTAAAATTGGTTCGTCCATTATTTGGTCTAACATTCCAGATTCTTCTACAGTCTCAAGAAGAGCTGTGATATTTCCATCGTCAGCTGTTTCATTGGTTGCTGTTTCATTGTTTGTATTGTTCATATGTTGATATCTCCATATATCGGGGGACCCACGATAGCACTTGCGATAAGTAACCTGTGGAGCAATGGCCCTGTGGCGGGTGCCCATACATATTTAGAAGCCCTATGTATATAAAGCTTACCATTTAACTTTATTAGCCCAGTATGCAGCAGACATTTTACCCCGTTTGATATTCTTAGCGTGACGCGCTTTAAAACTCTTTCTTCGGGCTTTGGACTTAGGGTCCATCTTCTTACCTGCTGTGCTAACACCTTGTTGACCAAATCTAATTAATTTAGTCTTACCTCCTTCTTTAGCCACAACCACGTGTGACTTTTTAGGGTGGTTCGGTGTTCTCTTAGGTTTATTATAAGCTGATACTCCAGCTCTAGTTAACTTAGCATCTTTTTTCTTTTTAGGTGCCATTAATATTTCCTCTTCATCTTTTTCTTAGTTTTTTTCTTGTATACCATTATTTACTTCTCCTTACTGCTTTTTTAATCTTCTTAGAATACTTAGCTCTACTACCTACTCCACCAGCTTTACGCTTCTTACGATTCGTTGCTGCTTTCTGTCCTTTAGATAGTTTGCTTCTTACATTCTTAGGTAAATATCGACCTCTTTTAGATTTTGGCTTTTTTGCATCTGCTTTAGTAACATAGCCCCATTTTTGTTTACCCCATTTCTTTAGGGACTTCTGAGACTTTTTAAGGGGCATTAGCGGTAGCCCCCACCTGCTTTCTTATATGCAACTGCCAACATCTGTGCTTTACGAGCCGACCACTGACCCGGAGCACCACCTTTACCGCCTGCTTTGATTCTATTAAATAATCTTTTCCTCATAGTAGGTTTGGTGTAATTACCAGCTTCGTTAACTCTTGATTTAGTTTTTTTCTTTTTAGCTGGAGCTTTACGTTTTGTTGTTTTTCTTGTGGCCTTCTTTCTAGGAGCCATATCTAGTTCCTGTATTTTGTGTTATGTTGTTGTTTCTTACCTACGTGGTGACCGTGGCTTTTTCTTTCTGCTATTTCAACTTCTGTTACATCTCTAATTTGGTCTAGAGCTTTTTTCTTAGAAATAGCTTTCTTTTCTAAAGCGTGGGTCTTTCCACCAGAATGACTGAAAACCTTTTCACCAGAACCACTCTTACGCATGGTTAAAGTTTTATCTATGTTTTCTTTTTTGTTAGTCTTGTATGGTGTCATAGCCATATTTATTCCTCTCTCTTGGTTATGCTTGCGCTATCGTTAGGTAAGTCTTTGACTCTTTCTAAATATTCAAGAGTATGGATGTCTGAGAATCCTTCCTTAGATAGTCCATTGCCTGAATCTTCATTCAATTTAAATGGCTTATCTGGTAAGCTTTCGTATGATGTGATTGGTTTTTTATAATTCATCTCATCTATTTCTGCTTTGGAAGGTTTCGCAAAATCCAACTTCATATCTGCGTTGTTAGAGTGAAAATGTTCACCCTCTGTTAAGTTCTTATATATTTTTTCTGTTGGCATATTTATTCCTCCTTTTTGCTACAATCACATTTGCAACCGCGGCTTTTTTGTTTTGTTTGTTCTATGGCTAAATCCAATTCAGCCTTCATTTGTTGTACTTGTTGGTACAAACTTTTTAGTTCAAAGTCGTTCATTTTTTATTTTCCATTTTATGTTCTTGTTCTTGTGCTTTACTTTCTATAGATTGTGCTTGTTTAAGTACATCGTCATTATAATCAATAACTGCTTGAGCTTTGATTTTATAGAAAGCAGTCTTCTCTGCTTGTTCTTGTTTCCAAACATCTAAAGCATCTTTAATAATAAGTAGAGCTGGTCCACCTAATATAGCTATCAAAGTTGTATATGCTTCAATGTTCTCAAGAACGGATGAGTTATTAAGTCCGGTATGTATAACGAACCCTGCAAACCCAACCCAAAGTAAAACTAAAGGCACTGCTATCATAAACATAAATATGTCATTGAATGTGACTCCTTCTCTTGCTTCTTTACTCATTGGTTTTTTCTCCTTCTTTGGTTCTATCACTTCTATTTTCGTGGTTTTTTCTTGTGAGAATAAGCGGCGCGCAAATCCCACAAGTACCGCGAAAACAAGTACACAACCCATTGCTGCCATTACGACTGCTAATATCTCGAGTACTTCTATCCATTCTATCACTCCTCTTCTCCTACTGCTTCTAAGAGTTTTTTATATCTACGTCTATTTCTTAAGGCTAAATGAAATAACTTCATTCTTCCTCCAGTATTATCTCTTCTATGTAAAAGTAGGTGACGTAGTCATATACTCCATCTCTATCCCAATCGGCATAAAGATTTACATATACCATATACCATCCCGTATACGGTTCTGTAAAGTATTCTGGACCAGAGGTTAGCTTATGTTCGTTGCCTTCCCATCCAGTAACATTAAAGAAATAATTGTTATACATATAGCCATTCCAGACTGTCTCATTATCATCATTCACTTTCATATGACCTATGTCATAATAAACCATAACTGGTAAAGTATCTTGGTTACAATCAGTATCAATATCAACTGTTATATTTAAAGAATTAGATTCTCTAGAATAGTTTCCAAACTCCATACCATTATAAAAATAAGTTCTATTAGATGCACATTCATACTCTTCATATTCACATGAACCATCATCTTCTTCTGCTCTATCGTTAAAGTTAGATGCATCTATATCCATACAACCATACACAGTATTATTTGTTTGTGTTTCGTTACCTGTACCATTATCTACTGGTCCACCAAGAAACTGACACCTACCATTATCATGAGTAGCTTGTGAGTTATAATTATCTGCATCGGGGTTAGTACATCCATAAACAACAGGAGGAGGGAATACACAACTACCATTATCGAAACTCGCATCTGATTTGTAATTAATAGCGGTTGGGTCGGTACATCCACCCCTTGGCTTACCGTCATCATCTCCTCCGAAAATTTCTTCAAACGCACTTAAATCTCCCCCACCACCAAAAAAGGCTAAAAGTAAAACTGTAAGTATGGAGCCAAGTTTTTTACCTAGTTTAGTCTCTCCTAGTTTATCGCCTGCTTTACCTATAGTTTCGAATAATCCTTCATCATCATCATCGGGTTTCGGCCTACCTCTTAATCCTAATGCTTCACGTTCATCATCAGAGATTACGGAAATAGCACCATAATCATCGCGCGCCATGTATTATTTTACATGACGCTAGTATTTAAAGATTACTCTTAATCAAAGTCTGGAAACTGTGATTGGCTCTCAACATCTAAATGTTTCTTCAAAGATGAATCAATATCTGAGTAATTTTCCTTTTTACGTTTCTTATATGTTGGTTTCCATTTAGGTACCTCAGCGTCACAAGGCCCACCGTTACTTTTATGGAAAGAGCACCACTTACATAGATTCTGAGGCTTTTGCTCATATCTATCTTCGTACTCTTCGCGTTCCTTTATACAGTCGTGTACCATCTTAATTAAGTCTTTAGCTTCATCAAGCACTTGCTGATTAACTTTGACAAAGAAGGTATCATCAAAGCGAAGGTAATTGACGCCTACGAATGTCGGCATCTCGCCCATCTCTAATGTGTATAAGAAAGCGTAAATAATCAACTGGCGATAATATTCCTCTGGTAAGTATGCTCCGTAGCGCTTACTCGTTTTATAATCAAGTAGTGTAGTACCACCATCGAAATCATTACATACAACATCAATAACTCCTACGATTGCATACTCTTTAGACTTAACCCATTTTTCTGCATACTTTGGTGCTACAGCATTCCATGCTTGTTGTTTGTTTTTGAATATCTTCCAATCAACCATCTCAGTTAGTTTCTTGTCAACTGAATCAACAAAGTTCTGTAATAACTCTTCGGTTTCTTTGTACATTGAATCCATCTCTTCGTTGGTGTGGACTTCCCATAGCCATTTATGTTTAGCTATTTTCTCTTCCCACCCATCTTCAAACTGACCTTGTACCCACAACTTTGGTACTCCTTTCTCCCACTGGGGTAACGTACGGAATTGTTTTTTAAATAAGTCTTCCAATACTTGGTGCACCAACGTACCACGGAACAGGTGTATAGTTTTCTTTTGAGGAAGCTTAGCTATGTAGTTGTAGTAGAATTCACGGGGGCACTTCAAGTACGTATTTATTTTAGAAGGACTAAGCCTCATATGGCTAGCGGTCCATGCTACATCACTCATTGTCACACCACTTCCCTTTCTTTGAATCAGAAACGAACACCCTAGTTGTCTCATAGCTCCACGGGGGTGCATAACCCTCGCCTTCTATTGTGCCATCTTCAGGATTAAGCTCTACTACGCAAACACCTGTATCTTGGCATGCACAATTATGCCACCCATGGACACAATTACACGTGGTAAATACTGTGGTCTTGCTGCCGCTACGCTCCCGCGCAATTTTGAGTAGAATTAAATATCCTATGAGGTCATCCAATGTATCCTCTGTCTTGTCGTTAAGCCCTGTGTTCTTTATTCTGCTGAGCTTGTCATCGATTCGTGCACAGATTGCCTGTGCTGAGTCGAGCTTACTAAAAATATTGTCAGGTTCTAATGCGCTATCACCATACGCTTTGTTCTTGGCTAATAGCAAATCCCTGATTTCATTACATGTCCACTTTATGGAGTTTTGCGTACTTTTTGTCATACGTATTATTTTAACCTTGGAGAGTATATAAAGGTTTCCTAAGCCCTACTCAGCACGCCCCAACTGAGAGCTCCCCTATATCTATATTATGCTATGCTATATAGAGCTTATTATATAGGGTTAGTAGTGTCCCTATGGTAAATAGCATATTCAAAAAATCACTCGATTTGTTTTTACCCCTACATCAGAGATTGCATGGGCGCCGGCTTATTTTTTAGACGGGGGGTACATATGAGAGAGAGAATAATAAAAGAGATAGCGCGCCCGCTCAAATTGGCGCCAGCGCATTTTTTGCATTTTTTTGCATTTTTTTGTCATTTTTTTGCGCTTTTTTTCCATTCGCGCGATTTTACTTATATACCCCCTCCTTTAAAACACGAAGCTTTATATAGGCTTTCTACACTGTAATGATAGAACTAAGAGGTAAAACATGAACGAAAAATACTACATCTATAAATTAGCCAGACAACAAGAAAAGACATCATATCATTTTTATGATGTCGTAATGGGAGACGGAGTAAGCTCTAACGCTGTTTACTACGGCCTAACTCAAGACCCCCAGTCAAGACTATCAAAACATAGACCTAAAAAAGGCCATGATATCAGCTTGATAGTTGTAGCTGAGTTTAATAACTGCTGGGAGGCCCTTGAACACGAGGCTTCTCTAGTGGCTCAACACTACAGGAAGTACAAGGGTGAACCTGAGCTTCAAGGAATGGCCAACACTGGCCACCGGGGGGCATAAGCGAAACCTTTATTAATAGGGTCGCTATGTGTAATACGAGGTAAAAATATGAAACAACTACAAATGATAAAATGTGAAATATGCTCAGACTCAGAAGCTGTATGCTTCTTAGACAATGTAAACGAAAACGGCGAAGTATGTCAATCATGCTTTGACGATGTATACAACGGACACGGGGGCTACCAATGATTTTTGAGGTAATCTTAACCGCTGTCTTTTTCACTATGTGGGTTTACTCAATGGCGGAGGCATTCGACTTATGAGCATGTTATACACTTACATCAGAAGGGCTGAAGAAGCCCCTTCTTTAAGTAACGAACAACTCAGAAATGAGTCTAATGCTTACAATAATCTCAGGTCCACTATAATGGCATGGGATTCATTAGCAAAAGACTCAAGAAATAAAAACGATTGGAATCACTTTGCGAAATATGTTTTAAAAGAGGTTCAAGAAATGGCACAAAAAATAAAGGAGGTAGAAAAATGAAATTCGAAATTGAAATCAATGGCGACCAATGGCGTGAAATGTGTAAAAACAGATATGGCCAAGGTAACGTTATAACTCGAAGCGGTATGCTTGATATTGTCCACGACATTATCGACCAGATACACGACCAGAGTTAAGACTATATATAGTCCATTCGCCGGGAAAGCGGGTATATAAAGCCCGCAATTTTTCCACACGTGTGAAAAAAATTGGCGCCCCAAAAAACGCGAGCGGGATTTGCCGCCTTATATACCCCTATTTAGGATTTTGAGGTTCACGACGATAGCCCCCACCCATACTAATATATGTTACCTCGCGTTGGTATATTAGCGAGGAAATAAAATGAATAGAAACGAATTAACATGCGAAGACTGTGGCCTAGAACATCAAGAATTATTTGGTGGACTCTGTGAAGATTGTGACTCACAGATGTTTATGACATTTTGGACAGGTGATGAATAATGGCCTGTGAAGAATGTAATAAGGGAGCTTGTGTAACTTATACACTTTTCAACTCTCAACTATGTTGGGAGTGCTGGACTGAGTTTAGGGGATAACCTTATATAGGGACACTCTATTGGTAATACAGAGGAAAAACATGAAACAAACACTAAGACAAATACAACTGCAAACTATCGCCTTGAGAAGAATAAGGAAAGAAATGGAAGAAAACCTAATGAGAATAGGTATGGAGGAAAACGAATGAATAAATATCAATCATCCTTACTAACATGGTTAGTAGGAATATCATACGCAACAAGAAAATTATAAATCAAATAACACCTCGAAAGGGTGGGGAAGATGAAAATAGCAAAATAGTATTGCACCCCATCCAAACGAGATTATGTTCCATGAGTCCCCAGCACCGTAAGATGGTCAGCCGTAGGAGTAGGCGCACCTTTTGGAAGAGGCAGGTGTATGAGTGAGTCTAAAAAACTTTCCAGCATGGGGACAATAGGAGACGCCTGACAAGTGAAGGCGAAGGGCCGTGTACTTAATGACCGCCCGAACGTTAAACGTAGCGACGTATCTCCAGCCCGGCCGTACTGAGGTCAGCCGGGCGCAGGTTACCCCCTCTCAGGAGGGGCGCCAGCTTTTCCACACGGGTGGAAAAACCTTTATATAGGCACACCCGTTGGTATATTATGAGTAAAATAATACACACTGGCATCGATATAAAAGGTAACACTTTTTCGTTGGTGAGAACTGCAAACGGCGGGACCAAATACATTTGGGACGCTGGACACGTTTGGGCTGACTTCAAAGGAAGCGACACCCGAAAAGCTTATATAGACACAACGGATGGTATACTATGAGTAAAATACAAGATATGAGAAACGACTTTCGTTTCCGGAAAGCACCACGCAGAACCCAACAAAAGAACACAGTAGACAAAGGAGTCCTAGACCAATTGACTGCTATCAGTTTGGGATTAACAGACGACCCACGCAAGGAAGACCCACTTAACATTCCTTTGACAGACCACCACAATAATGTGAGGATTTGGGAATGAAGAGCATCTTAGATATTTTAGATGACATGGAGGTGGAGTTCCTTGTCATACGATAAACCACTCAAACGCAGTTGGAAAAAAGAAACAAATAAGATTATCAAAAAGGCCAACCAATAGCTCGTTTGTTTTCAACCTCTAGGGGAGTAGGGCCTCTCCCCGCCGAGGTTTCCACACGGGTGAAAAAACCTTTATATAGGCAAACCCGTTGGTATATTATGAACTTAAAACAAGCCGAGCAAATAGTTGGGGGACTATCACAACCCTCTAAAATGCCCTCATATGCATGGAGTATATCCGCTAAACGGTGTAATACCGGGAGTAAATTAGCAAAAGTTAAAGGGTCAGTCTGTTTTAACTGTTATGCTCTCAAAGGGAGATACATGTTTAATAATGTACAAAACGCTTTAGATAGACGCTTTAATGCATGGAGTGGGGACCGTGAGAAGTTTATTAAAGCTATGGTTTTTATTATGCATAACAAAAAACATATTGTTAATAGTGGTGTGTTTAGATGGTTTGATAGTGGTGATATTCAAGGTATAGAAATGTTAACAGACATTAATAGAATAGCCAAAGCTAGCCCACACGTTAAACACTGGTTACCAACAAAAGAATATAAATTAATGAGTAATCACAATTTAGATATAGCTTTTAATCTAACCTTAAGAGTAAGCAACCCCACTCGTAATAAATCCTTTAAAGGTTCTTATGATTATGTTAGTGCTGTATATGATACTTCATTAAAAGGTTCTTATATGTGTCCAGCACCAAAACAAAATAATGAGTGTGGAAGCTGTCGGGCCTGTTGGGATAAGTCCGTGGAAGAGGTGGTATATAAAGCTCACTAGTTCGGGGCTTTCCACACGGGTGAAAAAATCTTTATATAGACCCCCACCCTTGGTATTATATGACAGAATACAAGGAGTCGAGCGAATACACGCCAAGCACGAAATACGAAGAATACAAAGTAGGTCGAGGTAAAAACCTATGCGGTAAAACTGTAAAGGTTGAGAACCCATATGAGATTTACAAGGGCAACGGTTTTGAATGGAGAGTATTAAAGAAATACCAAAAGCCACATATGGAAAAAGCCAATATGTATGCTAGATGGTATTGTGCAGTGAGAAGCCCAATGACCTATGGTAGTTGGGAATACGGAGACGTTTACGTCAACGATGTAAAAAAATACGGAGAAAGGGTTAAATAGACCCTCTCTATTGGTATTACAGAGAGAGTTTCAGGGGCCGAATCCCGACTCTCTCACTTACAGTTATCAGCTGTAACACCGTGACCTGACAAGGAAACAAAATCGAACCATACGCAACAACGAGACATTCACATAACAAATACTAGATGAACAGTGCTGACCAATCCCTTACCGGATGACGGCCGTTATAGAGACAAGAACCATCGCGAAGCTAACATTATGTATCACCTTTGAATCACTTTATCCCTGTTATAGAATCAATCCGTTAAGCTATGAGTATCACACCTGTTCATGCTTGTGTTCGCTTTTCGTGAAGGATATCCTTTTGACTAGCGACAGGTCACACCCACGTGTAGCACTACCTATGAAGATTAATGTGCTCTCGGGCAACCGCTCCCTGAGGTGTTTCTTAAACACGCGGAGCCTCAGGTGAAGTTGCATTTTATTTTTCCACTCGTGTGAAAAAAGCTTTATATAGGGTGGTGTCTTTGGTAATATATGAGCCAAGCAGTTCAAACTAAAACCGCTCTTCCTTGGAAGAACGGACGCCAGACTGCCGACTACTTTGTTGAAGTTGGCACGACTCCATACGGTAAGTATGGTTTATACAAGGAAGTCATTCCTGTAGGAGCCAGAGGCAGAGGTGCACATAAAGCTATCGCTGCTGAGATTAGACTATCTAATCCAGAGCTCTTTCAAGACTTACATCTAAGACAAGTAATCAGTAGGGACTAATCTTAAATAGGGACTCTCTGTTGGTATTGTATGACTAAAGCAAAGATGGATTATCTTTGGGCTCCTAAGTCCGAAGGTATAGTTAGCGACATACTTAACCAGATTGGTATCGAGAAGGTGGGAACATCTGCTCGGTATCCAACCGGTGTAAAGTATGACACTCTGATAGCAATATCAGATGTGCTACACAACAATGAAAAGTTTGCTAGTATGATTGCTTCAGCAACTCACAGCTATCAAGCCAAAAGAAAAGTAGAAGGCCGTGCTCCTTCAGTTGACTCACTCGTCTCTTCAATGAGTAGAATGAGTGAAGCTGATTTAAAGGAAGCTATGACTAGAGCCGGATTACTTAAGTAAGACAAACAAGCAGCTGGGCATCTCAGAAAACTGCCCACCTTATATTTATGGGAGTAGCTCTTCCGTAATCGGGTATGGTCGAATAAGTCCGCCACGGACTAAAACACAGGACTGCGCAAACCGAGAAGCGACTGCTGGAGGGATGCAAAACTGGTAAGGGTTCTACTTTGTAGTGGCATAAACCCTTTGGAGGTATACAATAAATCCTCCTACCCACCCCTATATAAACTCCTTTTATTTTTTTAACCAGATTTAATTTTTCCACGCGTGCGGAAACCGCTTCGCAACTTCTCAGCTCAGCTCAACTCAGCCCCCATTTCTTTTTGCTCAGTAGAGCCGTAAGGCTCCGTGAGAAAAGAGGTTCTCAGTTCAGAACCACAAACCAACAGTAGCACGGTAGGGCGGGGTGAGAAAATAATCACGCACCTCAGTTCATGCTCTACAAACCAAAACCTAACGGACAGCGGGGATGAGAAACTAGTTCTCAGTAGAGCTAAGCTCAACCAAGCACTTACGGTAGCCCCAAATGAGAAAATGCGTAGTAGGGCTTAGTTTAAACTACCAAACTAGAACCAGTTTAGGTTCAGTTGTGTTCGTTCGAAGAAAGTATAGGGATAGTATCTCTAGCCTATATTATGCTCTACTAAGAATGCTCTACTAAGACAATTAAGCTAAGCCTTACTAACCATTCTCTATAAAGCATGCTCTACTAAGATATAAGTAAAGGTCTTAGTATAGCATAACTAAGCTATATTCTTAATATAGTTAATATAGGGAGTACGAACTATATAAGGTTTTGCCTAAAAAAGCCCCCCGTTTTTTCTCTCAGTCCATATTTCGTGCGGGGCTCTTAGTTCAAGAGCCGAAACCTTTATAAAGGGCGTATACGATGTAGATTTGATGACTATGACCGACATCGACACAATCGCTAATCAATTAAAAAGCTTGACAGCCAAACAACTATCTCAGTTGTTAAGTGCTACCTCCAACAAAGACGGCTCACAAATACGAGCTAAGAGAAATGCTCGAACCCAAGAGTAT
>WLWG01000209.1_pt1 | contig 62579 bp, 96 predicted proteins | sample 6712871 | NCBI WGS metagenome assembly WLWG01 (sample SAMN12718693, study PRJNA515312) | sponge metagenome | isolation source: marine sponge | host: Mycale hentscheli | place: New Zealand: South Island, Marlborough, Capsize Point | collected 2003-05-01 | reverse complement strand
GGCTACGAGGACATGGGCGAGGACGGCGAGCCTACGGGTATCAAGGTTCCTTACATTGTCACGATTTCGCAGGACAACGGCGAGATTTTGTCGATCCGCAGAAACTTTGCTGAAGACGACGAGAAGCGTCAAAAGATACATTATTTTGTACATTACAAGTTTTTACCGGGGTTTGGGTTTTACGGGCTGGGTTTGATCCACACGATTGGTGGTTTAGCGCGTTCTGCAACATCATCACTACGTCAGTTGATTGATGCTGGTACATTGTCTAATTTACCTGCTGGATTCAAGGCCCGCGGCCTACGGATCAGGGACGACGACGATCCTTTACAGCCGGGTGAATTTAGGGATGTTGATGCTCCGGGGGGCGCAATTCGTGACAGTTTGATGCCTTTACCGTTCAAGGGACCGGATCAGACGTTATTTAACTTGTTGGGTTTTGTTGTACAGGCTGGTCAGCGTTTTGCGACGATTACGAACATGAAGGTTGGCGACGGCGACCAGAGTGCGGCGGTTGGCACTACGATAGCTATGTTGGAGCAGGGGTCCCGTGTTATGAGTGCGGTACACAAGCGGCTTCATTACGCGATGCGTTTAGAGTTCAAGATTCTGGCGCGTGTAATGGGTGAGAGTTTGCCACAGGAGTATCCTTATTCGGTTGCGGGCGACGATGCTACGGTGATGGCGAAGGACTTTGACGACCGCGTAGACATTGTGCCTGTTTCTAATCCGAATGTATTTAGTCAGGCGCAGCGGATTGCTTTGGCTCAGACTAAGTTACAGTTAGCGGCGCAGGCTCCGGAGATTCACAACATGCACGAGGTGTATCGTGACATGTATGAAGCGCTGGGCGTGAACGATGTTGACAGGTTGATGCAGGCGTTACCGGATGAAGAGCCGCGGCCTACGGACCCTGCTCAAGAGAACATAAATGTTTTGGATCAGATGCGTTTGCATGCGTTTACGGGTCAGGACCATCAGGCGCATATTGTGTCTCACTTGGTATTTGGTTCTAATCCCATGATGGCGCAGATGCCTGCGGTTGGTATGTCTTTACAAAAGCATGTTTTGGAACATGTTAAGATACAGGCCGAGGAGCAAGCGATGGCGCAGATGCAGCAGGGTGGTGATGAGATTCAGTATCAGGCGATGGTTGCACAGTTGGTTGCACAAGGTATGCAGAAAGCCAAAGAATTGTCTGGACAAATATCTGGTCAGGGTCCAGATCCTTTGATAAAGTTGAAGGAGAAGGAGTTAGAGATCAAGGCTCAGTCGGAGCAAGCGGATGCACAGGTAGATCAGGCCAAATTGCAGCTTGACGCTCAGAACCAGCAGATGCGAAGTGAGCAGTTCCAGCAGCGGCTTGCAAGTCAGGAAGCTCAGACGGACAAACGAATTGATAGCGCAATGCAGCGTGAATTGTTAAAACAACAGAGAGGGCAATAAAATGGCAAAAGTAAAGTTTAGAGGTTCTGCACCGGGTCCTGCCCCAAAGGCAGTTCCTTATGCTCAGATTGATAAGCAGGGTCGTATTCCTTATGGCAAGACGGCTGATGTTAAGGTTCCTACGTCTATGAAGCGTGGCACGGCTCGCGGGATGGGCGCTGCGATTAAAGGCGGCGGCTACTTAGAGTGTTAATTGATGGAGATGGACGCGCTTTGGAATTTTGTACTGACGGCTGGAGTGGGAGCTTTGGGCTGGTGGATAAAATCTCAGCACTCTGAATTGAATCGCGTAACCATTTTATTAAATAGAACTCGTGAAGAGCTTGCCAAGGAGTACACAACTAAAGTCGAGAGCAACGCATCCATAGACCGATTAATAGTTCGGTTGGATGCTCTCGATGCTAAGATGGATAGGATGCTAGAACGCTAAAACAAGAAAGCTCCCACTATGATAGATCCTGTTTCAGCCATCGCCACAGCTACAGCCGCTTATAAGGGCATCAAGAAAGCTTGTGAGGTGGGCAAGGAGATTTCGAGCTTTGCTGGTACAATTTCTAAATTTGCTAAAGCTTCAAGTGATATGGATTTTCTTGAAAAACGGGCTGCAAATCCTTCACTTTACCATAAACTGTTTTCTAATACTGAGGCTACGGCTTTAGAGATTTGGACTCAAAAGAAAAAGATGTCTCAAATGAGAGAAGACTTGCGTGAATACGTTAGTTTTGTGTATGGTCCATCAGCTTGGAAGGAAATTGTAGCTTTGGAAGCGGAACAAAGAAAGCGCCAGAGGGAACTGGTTTACAAAAAGAAAGAGTTTATTGACAACTGCATTAACGCCGTAGTGGTTACGGTATTGCTTGCGATTGGGTTAGGTATTCTTGGATTAGTTTTGTATTTTATAGGTGCAAAACAGGGAAAGTGGTAATTGAAGAATATAAGAACAAATGGGTGGTTATAGACAAAAACAATAAAATAGTCATAATTACATCAAACAAAAAGATTGCGGCGAAAGCTGCGCTGGGTTGGAGAAGACAGAATGACAGAGTTCGACAAGGCAGATCTAAACAATAACTCAACGATTGAGCGCACCGAATGGAACTTGCTTGCTCTTGAAGATCGTAGGCTTGAGATACATGACCAAGATTTAAAACGTAATGCAGAGCGTAGGTTTACGGGTTTTGCTTTAGCTGGCATGTTGATCTATCCATTCATTATTCTTTTTGCTTCTGTTCTTGGCTTTGACAAAGCTGCAAGTTTAATCACAGATATAGCCAGTGTGTATGTTATCGCTGCATCTGGCGTAGTTGCTGCTTACATGGGCTTCAATGCTTACAGCGCAAAGGCTGATAAGAAGGCATCTATATCGTATGAAAAAGAATAGGGAGATAGGTAATGTCTAACAAAAAAATTAAAAAAGTTATAAAAGGTTTGAAGAAAGCGTCTAAATTACACGCTGGTCAAGCTAAGACGTTGAAGACTGTGTTAAAGAAAAAGAAGAAAAAGAAATGAGTATAATATCTAGTCTTATTGGTCCCGTTTCAGGTATCTTGGATAAGTTTGTTGAGGATAAGGACCAGAAAGCGGCCTTGGCTCATGAAATAGCTACCATGAGCGACAAATATGCCCAGCAAAGTCTGCTTGCTCAGTTAGAGATTAACAAAGCGGAAGCGGCTTCGGGCAGTTTGTTCAAGGGAGGATGGAGGCCAGCGGTAGGCTGGGTATGCGCTTTGGCGTTTGCATATCACTATCTGCTTCAACCTCTCTTGGTTTTTATCTTAACGGCTTCTGGCGTTGATTTACCTGAACTCCCTAGCTTTGATATGTCTACGCTTCTCACTGTCTTAGGTGGACTTTTAGGAATTGGTGGACTGCGTTCCTATGAAAAGACCAAAGGGTTAACGAAGTAATGGAAAACGATATTATTATTGAACAGCAAGCGTCTACAATAGGAACCAAAACAATCAACATTGGTACAGGCGGTAGTAGTGATGTTGAGGCTGGCATCGAGTTTATATACCATATGCGTGAGCATTTAATCGATGTTACCGTAGCTACAGTTTATGGCCTTGTGGTGTTTGCTATTGTTCTGTGGCTAAAAAAGAAGTTTTCCAATTGATGTGGGTTTTGGTTTGGATGCAGTTAATATCAGGTCAACCTGTAGACCATTTTCAGTTAGCTGTTTACGAAAGCAGTTCTGAATGTGAAACAAATAGAAAACGTGCAGAGATTATGGTAACTCACAACGGTATTGCCGTAGCCTGCTTGGAGGTTAAGCTATGACCATGTTAATAAACCTATACTACAAAATTAAATACAAGCTATTTGGGGTTTTATACCACAAGGGAAAAACAAAATGACATTTAAATTATCTAAGCGTAGTCTTGACAGACTGATCGGAGTGGATGATCGCATGGTTGCTGTAGTTAAGTCAGCAATTCATAAATCTAAAATAGATTTTGGCGTCATCTGTGGAATGAGAACTTCCAAAGAACAAGAAGATTTAGTTGCCAAAGGCGCATCTAAAACCATGAAGTCAAAACATCTTCTGGGCCACGCTGTGGACCTTATGGCTTATATAGGCTCAAGGGCGTCTTGGGAGTTAAACTTGTATGATGATATAGCTGACGCAATGGCAGAAGCGGCTCGTGAGGTAGATGTTCCTATTCGGTGGGGGGCCGCTTGGACAGTGCCAAACATTGCTTATTTTAATGGAACTATGGAGGACGCAATGAATAGTTACATTGATACACGTCGCACTCAAAGCAGACGTCCATTTATAGACGGTCCACATTTTGAGCTAATGGTTTAAACCTAAGTCTAGTACAAATTGAACAAATGTGTATAATACGCTTAACAGGAGATCGCTGATGCCGCTACAAAAACTGCAATTTCGCCCCGGTATCAACCGCGAAACTACGTCTTACAGTAATGAGGGTGGCTGGTTTGACATGGATAAGGTGCGGTTTCGCTTCGGATACCCTGAAAAAATTGGAGGTTGGATTCAGCAGTCCTCTAACTCTTTCCTTGGTACGGCTCGTGCATTGCATCCTTGGGTGGCGTTAGATGGAACTAATTACCTTGGAGTAGGTACTAATCTTAAATACTTTATAAACGAAGGAACTCAGTATTACGACATTACGCCTATTCGCCTTACAACAAGTGCTGGTGATGTGGTTTTTGGCACAGGCGCTAACACGCTAGATGGGGCGGTTCTGGCTGCTGCTGAGTCAATTGTTCTAACTAGCTCTAATGGATTTCCTGCTTCTGGAAGAATTAAAATTGGAAGCGAAGAAATAACTTACGCTGCTATTTCATCTAATACACTAACTGGTTGCGCTAGAGGCCAAAACGGAACTACGGCTGCGGATCACGCAGATGATGCTGCTGTTACTTGTGCGACAATCACCGTAACCGATTCTAATCACGGCGCACTAAATGGAGACTTTGTAACCTTTTCAGGTGCTGCCTCACTAGGTGGCGTAATAACAGCAGCAGTTTTAAACCAAGAATACGAAATAACTAACATTGTAAGTGACGATGCCTATCAGATCGAAGCTAGAACTGTCTCTACGATTCCTTCAATAACAACCACAGACGGTTTAAACCCAACCTTTGTGTTTGCCAATACATCAGATAGTGGCAATGGTGGAGGTTCAATCGTTGGTGCGTACCAAATTAATACTGGTCTTGACACAACCATTTCAGGAAACGGTTGGGGCGCAGGTTCATGGGGCCGTAGTACATGGGGTTCTGGCGCAGATTTAACGGCTTCTGGACAAACTTTACGAATCTGGTCCCATGATAATTTTGGTGAAGACCTCGTTATTAATGTGCGCGATGGTGGGCTGTTCTATTGGGATAAAAGCAACGCAAGTGGCGTTAATGGTAGGTCTGTCGCTCTTTCATCACTAGCAGGAGCAAACAAAGTTCCTACTGTAGCCAAACAAGTTATGGTATCTGATAAAGACAGACACGTTATAGCATTTGGCTGTGACCCTGAAACAGCCGAAGGAACGCAAGACCCCTTGCTAATTCGCTTCTCTGATCAAGAAAACATTGTTGAATGGCAGTCACTTGTGACCAATACCGCTGGTGATTTACGCATAGGTTCAGGTTCCAAAATTATAACTGCTATAGAAACACGTCAGCAGATATTGGTGTACACAGATGTTTCTTTGCACGCCATGCAGTTCTTAGGGCCGCCATTTACTTTTGGTATTAATTCTATTTCTGAAGGCATAACAATAGCAGGACCTTTGGCTGCAATAGCTGTAGAAGATAACGTATTCTGGATGGGCGCAGAAGAGTTCTACGTCTATGGTGGTAGTGTTCAAAGACTGCCTTGCTCTGTTAGAGATTATGTATTTACAAACATTAACACAGACCAGCTAGAAAAAGTTACTGCTGGCGTAAACTCTGCTTTCGCTGAAGTAACTTGGTTTTATCCCTCCGCCTCTAGTACAGAAAACGATAGCTATGTAACATATAACTACCAACAGAAAATATGGTATTATGGAACACTTAGTCGAACTGTATGGCTAGATCGTGGCGTAAACGCAGACCCAATTGCGGCTGGTACAGATCATTACCTTTATTTACATGAGATTGGGTTTGACGATGGAAGCACAACTCCTGTCACAGCTATTTCGGCTTATATTGAAAGCAGTCAGATGGATTTGGGAGAAGGCGAACAATTTGCATTTATGCGTCGTTTGATACCAGATATGACGTTTAGAAACTCAACTGCAAGTACACCTACTGCTACTATGACCCTTAAAGTTAGAAATTTCCCCGGAGGTAACTATCTTGATTCAAATGCAAGTTCAGTGGCTAAAACTGCGAGTGTGCCAGTTGAGCAATATACAGATCAAGTGTATGTTAGGCTTAGAGGTAGGTCATTTGCGTTTAGGATTGACAGTTCAGACACAGGAGTTGCATGGAGGTTAGGTTCTCCAAGAGTTGACATAAGACCTGACGGGAGGCGTTAATGTCAAGAAACCTAGTTCTACCGTTTTTTCCTGTACCTCCAGAGGAGTACAATCAGGAATATATGACAGAAATAATGCGTTCGTTCACTGTATATTTAACTCAAATGCAAAACCCCGGGGAGGGCAGGCACACAGGATTAAACCTTACAAACTTGCAAACAGACGATCAAGGACTAGCTCCCGGTGAGTTGTTTAATTACAGAGATGCTAGTGGAATGATGGGATTTGTAAAAATTGCAGTTGCTGATATATGTAATTTAAGAGGCAATACTGCAACAGGTGGAGTAGGATCAGCAACGGTGACAATATCATGAGTGATACAGTTATTACACTAGAAGATGGATCAAAATGGCACCCATCTAGCAGCAAAGATACTGTTTCTTGCGTAAACTGTGAAAATGAGGTAGACACTCCAGAAGAAATTGCGTCCTACCCGGACGGTAAATGCCCAGATTGCGGTGAAAACTGGACAGGATCAGAGTCAAGAAGTACAAATATTCAGGTTACAGCCCCTGCGCAACTTTCTGGTGGAACGCTCTAGCATTTTAAAAGGACATTTGTTAACTTAAACTAAGTGGTCACGAGGTAACGCGATGCAAAACATGGAAAGATACGGCAGAAACGGTGATACAATGATGGGTCACCTTACTCCGGGCGAAACAGTTGTTCCTCAAGAGGTGCTTCAACAGAACCCTCAAGTAGCTCGTGGCCTTGGTCGTGCGTTTCAAGATGTAGGTGCTGATCCAACTCGTTATGTTGTTGGCTCTGGTACTAACAACATGAATCCTATGACAGGACAACCTGAGTTTTTTTTAGATAAAATAATACCATTTTTAACAAAGGCCGCTTCAAACCCAATGGTTCAAGGCGCTGTTGGAAATGCTATTTTACGCAAAGTACAAGGTAAAGATGTTGGACTTCGTGATCTTTTGCTTGGCGGTCTGGGTGGTGCTACCATTGGTAATTTTACTGGCAGAGGTACTGGTCTTGGAGACTTTGGCAGGATGTTAGGCTTTGATGTTGATTCTGCTCAGAACGTAGCTTCAACGGTTTCTAATGTTGGTAGAGAATTGCCAGTTTCTATGTTCCCAACTGATAAGGGTGGAGCAGCAGTTGATCAATCAGTCAAAGAACTTTTAGGCCAAGGAACTGCTCCAAAAATAGCGCGTGCAGAGGGTCTTTTAGGTTTGGGGGAGATGTTTAATACTGATACATCTTCAACTATTGGAAGAATTTTAAACACACCAGCAGGAGAGGCCATAGCTACTGGACTTACTCTTCAATTAGCTGATTCATTATTTAGTAAAGACGCAGACCCTGATCCAGATGGAAACATAGAAAGATTTAACAGAGGTTCTGGACAAGCTCCAATAACTTTTGCAGAGCGCCCGTTGCGTGATGAAGAATTTTACACTGACGATCTAAACCAAGACCTAGAGGTTTTATTAGCAAATAAAGGTGGTCCAGCATACTTTCCTCGCAGAAATGGCGGAATAATGCCAAGTGAAGGCTCTGGTACAGAAGATGACGTACCAGCCATGCTAACCGCTGGCGAGTTTGTAATGACTCGTGACGCCGTTAAGGGCGCAGGTGGTGGTAATTTAAACAAAGGCATTAACAAAATGTACGGCATGATGGATAGCCTAGAGAGGACAGCGTAATGTCAGATGTGACCAGCACAGTAATCAATCAAAGGCCAGCCTATATTCAAGGTTATGACGAGGCTTTACTACAACGTATCTTTGGCGCTGACACTCCTCAATTAGATGCTGACGGCAATCCAGTTCTTGACGCTGACGGAAACCCTATTAGTCAATTTTCAGGAGGTCTTATTGATGACCCTGAACTTTTCCAGCAACTAGATTACACTCAAGGTGTAGATGCAACTGGATTACAAGCTGCTGTTGCAGGCGGTCTTGACACAGATCAAGAGCGTCAAGACTTTATGGATCGTTACGCTCCTTACTTTACAGATGCAGAAGGAAAACCGCGTTTTCTACCAGAAGCTAAGGCAGCAATGGCTAAAGGCGAAGATACAATCTCTAGTGCTTTGTCTGATTACATTCCAGATGCAAAAGGTTATTTAGACAAAGGCGTGGGTTCGGTAGATGCAAAAAGAATTTTTGACACTGAGCTAAGTGGAGCTAAAACAAGAGCAGATCAAGGCACAGATGCTTTTGACACACAGTCAAGAGCAGAATCTTTGTTAGGAGATGCTCGTAGCGCAGTTAAAGGTGGTCTTGGTCAATTTGATGCTAGAGATTCTTTTGATCGCAGAACACAACGCGCCGAAGCACTTACTGACCAAGGTTTAGGTAAGTTCGATCCATCATCTGTTGATGAGTTTATGAACCCATACCAAGAAAAAGTTATGGACGCAGCCTTAGCTAAAATTGATCGTGAGGGCGCAAAGATGCGTCAGGCTGGTGCTTCTAAGGCAATTGGTGCAGGTGCATTCGGTGGATCTCGTTCAGGCGTTCAAGCCGCAGAAACAGAGAGAGCCATTGCAGAGCAAAAACAAAACACCATAGCTGGATTGATGTCTCAAGGTTACGACAAGGCTTTGAAGAGTGCTGCATCCGCTGATGAAGCTGCTCGTAAGCGTGCTTTGCAAGGTTCTAGTCTTGCTGGTCAACTTGGTGTTCGTGGCTCTGCTGCTGAACAAAAATCTTTTGAAGACGCTGCAAAGCGTGGCATAGGTGCGGGTCAGCAACTTGGTGCTCTTGGTTCTACACAGCTTGGCACAGAAGCAAAGACATTTGCAGATGCTGAAACTCGTATGCTTAAATCTGCTGAGATATACCGCAATATGGGCCTATCAAGCGCTGAAGCTCAAGCTCGTGCGCAAGAAGACGCTTTCAAGCGCAACTTAGAAACTGGTCGTTTAACTGGTGGCCTTGGTCAGACTGTAGGTCAGTTAGGTGGATCACAGGCAAATATTGGTCAAGGCTATGGTCAGTTGGCGGGTATGTCTTCTAACATTGGCGCTAACTACGCTGGTATGGCTCCTGCTGATTTAAATTTCATGTACGGACTTGGCGGCAAAGAACGTGCTTATGATCAACAACGTCAGGACTTTAATCGTGCAAATCAGAACCTTACTACAACAACTGCACTCGCTCCTTACAGTTATGGTCAAAACTTCTTAACAGGATCGCCTTCTGCATCTATGTACGGAAGCTTTACCCAAGCGCCAAGCAGCGCACCTAATCCTTTCCTTCAAGGTGTTGGAGCTTACGCTACATACCAAGGTATGAATCAATAAGGGGCTATCATGGCTGAAGAATCAGTTTTTAATAAAATTTTTGGTTTAGAAAACAACCCGGCTATAAAAAATATTGCGGAAGAATTTAGTTATGACAATGTTTTTCCACAAGGTATTATGGGCGCTTTAAAGGGTCCGGGGTCATTAAATGCAGCGAATGACTATGAAGGTAATGCCGCATCTGATTATCTTGACAATTTAAATTCTAGAATAGAAAATTATATGTCCAGTGATTCAGACACTCAAGGACAACAGCTACTTAAAAAAATATTAGAAGGATTTAGGACTCTTGGTGAAAAAGGATTTGATGTTCTTGAATTTCCGGGTGAAAAAGTAGAAGAGGGAATTGAATTTCTTCAAAGCCCTAGTGACCTTCGTTTAGCAGAAGCTGCAAAAGAAAATGAAATTGAAAATCAAAGAAGATTGTCAGCAGAAATATTAGACCCCAGTTATCAAGACTTATTGGACGATGCTGATCAACTTTCAGATTTTGGTTTTATTGATGTCACACAATTTGATGTAGAAAAACAAAAGAAAGCACAAGATGCTGCTAAATTTGCTGATGAAAAATTAAACTTACAAGGTCCAAACTTTGTTCCTGTAGCAAAAGATAAACTTGAACCCGAACTTGAACAAGATAAAGGCACTCCTGAACCAACTGTTGAAGATGGATTTGCTGCCGCAATGAAAGATTTTATGGCATCCGCTGGAAAAGATTTACCTTCAAAAAATGAATCTCGCTCAGATGCTATTGCTCGTTACAAAAAAGAATTTGAAGAAGTTACAGGAATTGATGCAAGTGGAAAAGTTGATAAAAGCCGTTTCCTTATGGCTTTGGGTCTTAACCTTATGCAAAATCAAGCAGGTAAAGATTTTAATCTCTCAAGAATAGTTGATGCAGGAGCAAAGTCTGTTGAAAAGGCTATGCCGTTCTTAGACAAAGCTGTGGCTAAATCAGAAGCAGCTTCACTAGCAGCAGGCAAATTTGCTCTTGATGAAATAAAAGCTGGTGAAAGTGCAGTGGCTGCATTTAACAAAGAAGTTAGAACTAATAATTTTAATTGGGCTTTAAAGAAATATGAACTTGACGAAAAGTTCAGAATAGAAAAATTAAAACAAAGAGGTACGTCTAACGAAATGAAGAATGTATCAAGAATTTCCATAGGTGCAGGAGATTTAAAAATTGGCATGGGAAATGTTAATGGTGTTTCTAAATTTTCTACTGCTCCAACTGATGCAGGAAAAATTGTTAATGCTTATAACAAATACACAGAAGGACAAATGGATATTACAAAAATGCAAGATGCTTTAGTGGAGCTTGCAAATAGAAAAGAAGGCTCACTTCCTGCAAAACTTATAGATAGTATAAAAACATTTTCCATAAAACTAGGTTTAAAAGACCCTAAAGATGCGTTTGGGGAAAAGGCAATTTCTCCCGCAGAAGAATTTGAAGTATATCAACAAGCAACTATTAACGCATTTAAAAAACTAATACTTCAAGAAAGCCAAATATCAAATCTTGATTTAAAAACATTGTTTGAATCTTTTGGTGATGCAGGATTTATGTCTTCTCCCGAAAAATCAAAACTGGCTATTGACAAGATGATGGATTATTTTAGTGCTAAAAAAAGAACTTTACAACCTGTTTTAAATGATTTCTCTGATAGAGATTTCTTTAGAAGCGAGTCAGATTTTGAAAAGACACAAGATAAACTAAAAGCTCTGGGTGGTTCATTTGCTGGACAAGCTATTTCTGGTGAGGACGGAAGACTTAAAATTGACCTTACTAGCATTCCAAAATTAAATGTTGAGGATTAAGGGTTAGTTATGGGTATTGTAACAGTAGATACAAAGTACGGGCTAATAGATGTTACTATTGAAGGAGATGAACCTACACCTAAAGAAATTTTTAAATTAGATGATATTAAATTTAATACAAAAAATTATCTTCCTGAAGATGTAGTAGCTAATTACGAAAAAACACAAAAAGGTCAAAGCGTAGATTTTGATTATGTAACAGGTATTCAAGATACTAAATTGCGTGCTATGCTTGGTCGCGCTGATTCAAAAGAAGATGAAGAAAAAGTATTGCGAGAAGGTTTTAACCTTTTAGAAACTGAGTACACTAGAGACAATCTTGGCAATCTTGCTTTAACTCCAGAAGGAGCATTAAAGTTTGGAGTAGAAACTGACAAACCTGTTTTAATTGATGAAAGAGGTTTTACTCGTCAAGACTTAGCAGATTTGTCTGGCCTTGGAACAACATTAGCTGGAGGTGTTAGTGGTGCTTTAATAGGACAAGCAGCTATCCCGGTTCCAGTTCTGGGTGCTGTTATAGGTGCTACGATTGGTGGTGGCGCAGGTAAAGCGGCTGAAGAAGGAATCGAAGCTTTCCAAGGAGTGCAAGCACAAACTGGATCAGAAATAACTAAAGACATAATCAAAGAAGGATTAATATCTGGTGCTGGTGAGGGAATATTTGGTATAGCGGGAAAAGTTTTTAGACTTGCTTCTGGAACAAGTCGAGTTGGTAAAGGAGTACCTGAAGAAAGACTCTCAGATATTGCTAAGGCAAATGAGAGTGGTTATATGCTTTCTTTAGGCACTATAGGTGCGCCATCTTTAGCTGCCAGACAACAAGCAATCGCTGAAAAAGCACTTGGTACTTCTAAACGTCTTCGCAATAACCACGCAAAAATTATGGAAGATTTAAAGTGGTTGCGTGGTGCGGATGGTGAAGTCGATGTTCAAGGTGCAGCAGACGCTCTTACATCTGCTGCTAAAATAGGGGATACCAAACTATCCTCCGCTGCTAGGCTTCAAGAAAAGAAACTTTTAACTCATATGGAAGATATAGCGAATAACCTTGGTCGCGCTGCTGATCAAGATGCAGCTATAACAGATGATTTATTTGCAGCATTTCAACAATCCTACAAAGCATTCGATGATTTAGTTGAAGCTAATTTTTTAAAAATTAACAATGCTATTGATGACGCTGTTGGAGATAAAGCAATATTTAATACTGGAACCATTTCTAAAGATGCGCTTCAAATGTCGAAGCGTTTTGAAAATGCTCAAGTTGGGACTAACCCACATAAAGCTGGTTTAGTTTTAAAAGAAATTGCACAGCTAGGAAAGAAAGCTTCTTTTGGTCAACTGTATTACGCTCGTAAAACTTTGCGTGACACAGGAATGTTCAACATAACATCTGATACAATCGGTGGTGTCGTAAATGACTTTTTGCCTCAAATAGATAATTTGCTTAATATTAAAAGTATAGACAAGTTTGTTGCTCCTTTGCTTAAAGGACCTAACAATGCAGCGAGTCTAAAATTAATTAGAGAAGCATCTCAGGACCTTGATAAAGCTCGTAGTTTTTACAAACAAGGTAGTAAAAAATTTGAAAGTGTAAACAGTGCTATAAGTAAAAAAGCTTTGATAAACGCTGTTCGTAATGATGCAGAGATAAATCCTCAACAAGTCATGAGATCGCTTATTCGCAAGAATAACCCAAAGTTATTGCAAGACGCAGAAAAAACTATAGACGAATTTAAAGGTGCAGGATCGTTTGCACCTTTAAAAGAACGCTTGGCCTCTGAATGGTTGAGGGACACATTAAGTAAATCTATGAATACCAAAACTGGTAATTTTTCAGGTTACAAATTTAAACAAAAATTAGACGAAATAGGTTCAACTGCTGATGAGCTTTTTGGAGCTAACGTAAAAGAAGTTAAAAAATTAGCAGAACAATTAAACGCTTTATCTCTGCGTAATATTAATCAAAAAGTTATTGATGATTTTGCGGCGGCTGGTGCTGATGGTGCAGGAATAGATTTATTGCAGAATCTAGCAAAGGCACAAGACGATCTTGCTAGGTTTAACAGAAACAGAATAAACAAAAAACTAGCTAGTGGAGATTTGACTGCTACAGAAGCTGCTGAGTTTATTGCTGATGGCTCTATGCGTGCAGAAGACATAACATCATTAAGAAAGTTCTTTGAAAATGATGCAGAAGCAATAGGTAAAATTCAAACCTATTACATGGATAATTTAATAGGTGATTTTGAAAAGAATTTTTTAATTGATAAAACACAATTTGCTAAATTTGGTGATAGGCTTTTAAAAAACAAAGCAAAAATAGAAGTCATCTACGGAAAAGAGATGGCTTCTGAAATGAATAACTTTGGCAAGATTATGAAATTGCTAGGAGAATCAACAAGTGGCGGTGATCTTGTAGCTGCAAATATAGCTGCAAGTCCTTTAGAAAACTTAGGCACTATTGCTAAACTTAGCATTATAGGTCAATTGTTTTCATCTCCTAGATTTTACAAAGCATTTACTAAAAAATACAAAAAGCTTTCTAGCGGTGAAAATGTTAAGACTAAAGGTCAGATAGCCGGAGAATTAATATCTGACAGTTTATCTTCGTTGATTGCTCAAGGTTCTTTACAAAGTTTTGATGAAGCCGCTACATCAGCAGTGGATCAGGCAACAACTTTAATTAACGAGTTTGATAAAAAGAAAACTCCAGCCCCAAAGCCTGTAAGCTCAAATCAAACTAACATTCCAATCCCAGAAGTATCTCCAGTTTTTAATACTTCAGAGAATCAGTCTGCTTCGCTGCAACCGCCAACTTCGGTTAGAGAACGCGCAAAAGCTGATCCACAACTAGCCTCTATACTTTTAGGTGGGATAGGTAACTCAGCCTTTCTCTAATCCTCTAAGACAGAAGACAGACCACCAATACCAACTGCGGCAGGTGCTTGATAAACTTGGTTACCCTTGACACGGGATTCAATGTTTTCGTATGTTTCATTAATCATACGAGAAAGCTGACGCCCTATAGAACGGTCTTCGTGCGTTGCTATAAAAACTAACTTATCGTATGCTTCAATCGAAACACCTACGGATTTGTATTTTCCGGGGTTTGGCATGGTGAGGTTCCTTCCCATAAATGACTTTCCCTACTGTATATAATCCCAAACTGCGTGGGTCAAGACCCAAGTATGGAAATAAAAAAGTTGTTGTTCAGGGCATTAAGTTTGATTCCAAGTGGGAAAGTCAGAGGTATCTATACCTCAAGTCATTGGAACGTGCTGGAACAATCAAAGACCTTGAGCTACAGGTTAGGTTCAACTTAGAAGTTAATGGTCAGAAGATATGCGCCTATGTTGCTGACTTCTGTTATAACAGAGAAGACAAGGATGGCGTGTGGCATTATGTTGTTGATGATGCCAAGGGCGTTGAGACACCGGAGTTTAAGCTAAAGAAGAAGTTGATGAAAGCTTGTCTGGGTATTGAGATATTCTTGTCAAAAAAAGGGGGGCGTTAGCCCCCCAATCATTATTTGCATTTGGCAATGTGCGCCTTTAACTTCTTGGCAATACTGTCAAAGTATTTGCCGCCGTTGAAAATTTCGGCTTCATCGACAGGACAATAATGCCCCTCACGATAATCAATTTGAGCGCGGTTATCCACATCACTGTGGAAGATGCCCATAATATCAACATCAACCTGAGTTGATGGCTTGATATTCCCAGACAAGAAGTCATCTAGGAAAGCAACGTACTGATCTTGTAGAGCCTGCGGCTCTATATTGTCAGCACACTCAATGAAGTTTAAAACTTCACTGGAAGTATAGTCAGGCTTTCCGCGAAAGCTGACCCCGAATGGAATGGTGGTAGGCATGGCGTACTCCTTTCAGAGTATTAGAGAAATAGAAGGAAACCTTCATCTGTATTAATCCCACTATATCCCATACAGTATGGAATGTCAATACCTAAAATAAAAAAAATTATCTAACTAAAAAAATATTTTTTTTAAAAACCCACTTGACAGTCACCCACACTGTATGGTTATAGTTGGGACTCTAGTAACAAGCGGAAAGGAAACGACATGGAAAGTCGTGATATATTTGAAGTTAGAAAAGTTCTAAAAGCATCTATGGCTGATCTCAAGGATCAGTTAAAAGAAGTAGAAGATAAACTGTCATCTACATATCTACCAAAAGCCAAGGAGTTACTTGGTTATAATGGTGAAGACTTTGGCACCGTAAATATCTCTCATGGTAACGACATAATAAAAGCAGTTGTCTCCAAGAAAGTAACATGGGACCAAGAGCTTCTTCGTGAGGCTTTGTCTAAACTGTCTGAGGAGGACGCAAGGCATTACGGCAAGCTTACCTTTGCTGTTGAGGAACGTAAGTTCACAGCCGCACCTCCTGCAATAAAGCGGATGTTAGAAGATTGCCGCACCACAGAAATTGGTAGCTTCAAAGTAGAATTGGAGACATAAAATGGCACTACAAATTATAACAGCCGATCAGCGTATGGCTGAGAAAAAAGGCCACAAGATCGTGGTATGTGGTGCAAGCGGTGTGGGTAAAACCACACTCGCTCGTACTCTTAATGCACCTACAACTTTGTTTATGGACTTAGAAGCAGGTGATGCAGCTATCGAAGGGCATCCTATTGATGTCGTTCGTCCTCGTACATGGGCAGAGTGTCGTGATCTTGCCTGCTTCTTGGGGGGAGCAAACCCATCTCTGGCTGAAGATCAGCCTTACAGCGAATCGCACTACAACTATGTAGCGCAGATTTATGGGGATGGCGCGGAGCTTTGGCAAAAGTACGATACTCTGTTCGTGGACTCAATTACTGTAGCAGGGCGTTTGTGCTTTCAGTGGTGCTTACAGCAGCCAGAAGTGCGCTCTGAGCGTTCTGGTAAGCTAGACACTCGCGCTGCCTATGGATTGCATGGTCGTGAGATGATGTCATGGCTAACGCACATCCAGCACATTCGTTCTAAGAACGTGATCTTCGTTGGTATTCTTGACGAAATTACTGACGAGTACGGACGCAAGCAATACAGCTTGCAAATCGAAGGCAGCAAGACAGGGCGCGAATTGCCCGGTATTGTTGATGAAGTAATTACTATGGCAATACTAACAGGTGATCACGGTCAGTATCGTGCATTTGTGTGTCAACCTCTAAACGAATGGGGCTACCCAGCAAAAGATCGCTCTGGTAGGCTTGACACAATCGAAGAGCCACATCTTGGAAAGTTAATGGAAAAGATGGAAAGTGGTTCAAACAAGACAGATGAAGAATTAATCTTTGTCGATCCAACAACTCAAACTTCTAGCGAAGGAGAAGTATAATGCTTAATTTTAACAACGTCCCACAGGACGAAAATGCACCAACTCAAGAGTTTTCTATTATACCAAACGGCACTGTTGTTCGTGCTGTTGTTCTTGTCCAGCAGGGAGACATTGAAATCCCTGAGTTTGGTCAAGGCCAATGGTTTAAGAGGTCAGCGTCAACAGCGGCTAAGTGGATGAACTTAGAGTTCACTATCATTGGTGGTCAATATGATCGTCGTAAGTTTTGGCACAGCGTCTTTGTTGATGGTGACAAAATAGGGCCAAGCGGTATGCCGCAAGCTAAAGAAATTGGTCTTCGTACACTGAAGTCCGTTGTCGAAAGCGGAAGAAATATCAGCCCTGCGGATATGTCTCCACAAGCGCAACAGAACCGTAACATCGCAGGTATGATGGACTTGAACGGTATGGAGATTTGTGCGAAAGTTGGCGTCAAGAAAGGTACAAACGGCTACAAGGATAGCAATCAGCTAATGGTAGCGTTAACGCCTGAAAATAAAGATTATTTGCCTCAAGGCAGTATTCCCATGCAGCAAACTACAATATCTGCACAGGTGTCTGCACCACAAGTTCCTGCACAGCCTAGCGGTGCAGTTCCTTCTTGGGCGCAAAAGTAATCTAGCGGCAGAGGCCATTCCGAGCCTGCTAGACCACAGATAGGGGGGCTGTGGGCCGCGAACCCCCCAACTTACTATTCTAGCAAATAGGTGTAATTATGTTATTAAGACCTTATCAAGAGGTTGTTGTATCTGATGCTTGTACAGCGTTAGATAAGCACAAAAATACTCTCATTGTCGCTCCAACAGGCGCAGGCAAAACAATCATGCTTTCTGCTCTTGTTGGCGAACGTCACAAGAAGGGCAAAAGAATTTTAATTGTTCAACATCGTGACGAACTTGTTAATCAAAACAAAGAAAAGTTTGAACGGATAAACCCCTACATCACGACAAGCATTGTCAACGGAACAGTCAAGCATTGGGACGGAGATGCTGTGTTCTCAATGATCCAAACAATGTCACGCGACAGGAACCTACGAAATCGTCCTAAGTTCGACATGGTTGTAATTGATGAGGGCCACCATGCGGCTGCTCCTACTTACACAAAAGTAATTGATGCAGTGCGTGATGATAATGATAAAGCTGAGATCGTAGGCTTTACCGCAACGCCCAACCGTGGCGATGGCAAAGGTCTGCGTTCTATATTCAACAACTGCGCACATCAAATTGAATTAGCCACACTGATTCGTGAAGGCTTTCTGGTACGCCCAAAAAGTTACGTTATTGATCTTGGGTTGGGTGAGCAACTAGACCAAGTTACAAAGCGCGGCAAAGAATACGATATGGAAGAAGTGGCGGCTATCATGGATCGTCAAGTCATTAATGATCGTATTGTCTCTGAGTGGAGAGAGAAGGCAATGGATCGCAAGACTGTTGTGTTTTGTTCAACTGTAGCACACGCAGAACACGTTTGCGCTGCGTTCGTTGCGGCAGGGGTAAGAGCCGATTATGTAACAAGTGAGACAGACAAAATAGAACGTGCAGATATGCTTCACAATCTTGAGTTTGGTGATCTGCAAGTTATCGTTAACGTGGCAGTTCTGACAGAAGGTTTTGACGCTCCACCCGTATCTTGCATCATTCTAACGCGCCCATGCTCTCAAAAGGGTACAATGGTGCAAATGATTGGTCGCGGTCTGCGCATACTTGATCCTGAGATATACCCAGACATTATAAAGACTGACTGCGTTGTCATGGACTTCGGCACATCAATAATCACTCATGGCGGTTTAGATGATTCAGCGAACCTAGATGGGTCAGATAGGTCTGTAGGCGGAGAAGCTCCCACTAAGATATGTCCAGAGTGTGAAAGCGAAGTGGCATCGAACACACGCATCTGTCCAATCTGTGAGCATGAGTTCGAGCGTAGGGTAAAAGACGCATTAGAAAACTTTGAAATGACTGAATACGATCTCATGCAAATGTCTCCATTTATGTGGATTGATCCGTTTGGTCAGGGAACAGCTATGATGGCTACGGGCTTCAGTGGCTTCGCTCTGGTAGGCAGTGTTGGAAAATACTGGATAGCCATTGTAAAGGCCCAACACGGGCGTCCTAGAATAGTCTCCATTGGCGAGAAGGTGCAGGCAATGGCGGCTGGGGATGATTTCTTGCGTGAAGTCGAAGACAGCAATGCGGCCAACAAGTCAAAGCGTTGGTTAAACGAAGCAGCAACAGACAAGCAAAAAGATTTATTGCGCAGATATAACGTAGAAATTAACGCAATGGATTTCTCTTGGACGAAGTATAAAGCGGCTTGTTGCTTAGGGTACTATTTTAATAGTGAAAAAATTGATAAGGTAATTTCAGGACAATGGAAAAAACTAAAGGGAGAAGATCATGAACAGAGGTGAATTGCTGGATATGGCAAAACAATATGTAACGAAAGACCGTCACAACGATCACGGTGATTTAGAGAAAAATTTTGATAAGATAGCAGATTTGTGGAATTGTTATTTAGACGGTTCTTACATCAGTGTTGCAGATGTTGGAGTAATGATGGCTCTTCTTAAAATTGCTCGTATTAGATCAAACCCAAAAAACATAGATAATTTTGTTGATGGTGCCGGATATTTAGCCTGTTCTGGAGAGCTTTCGAGCAAGTAATTTTATTTTAACGAGGAGACAGTACATTGAGCGAAGTTGATACGGCACCAATGCCCATGAAAGAATTGGCGTTTATACTTGGAAAGTTTGGTTGGGACACAAAGTTCTCCGATCTTACAGAAGAACAAGTGCAAACACTTATATTTGGAATACAAGAATCTAAACGTCTGGCAGCGGAGATTGATATTGGAACACTCGAAGACACCTACTTTAAGTCAACAGGCACTTGGCCCTCTACTTCAATCCCATTCTAGGGTTGATCCAGTAGCAGAAAGCATTAAGGAAGCTGTAGATAAAGCTATTGTTTCTAACGAGACAAAAAGGGAGCGCAGAAAGTACATTGGCGCGTCCAGCATTGGTGATGAGTGTCAAAGAAAAATACAGTATCGTTACCTAAACTACACAATAGACCCTGACAAAGCATTTACAGCGCGTACATTGCGTATCTTTCAGTTTGGGCATGAGATTGAGGACTACACGGCAAAGTGGCTCAGGGACGCTGGTTTTGATCTGCGCACAGAAGATAAGGGCGGTGAACAGTTTGGATTCTCAATAGCTAATGGCGAGATCAAAGGACACATTGATGGTGTTGTTTGTGATGGACCTGTCGCTATGGATTATCCTAGCCTATGGGAGTGCAAGTCAGCTAACGACAATAAGTTTAAAGGCTTTGTTCGCCACGGAGTTGCAAAAGCTAATCCAGTATATGCAACTCAGATTGCTTTATATCAGACCTATATGGAGCTTAATGAAAACCCTGCGCTGTTTACTGTAGTTAACAAAAATACTTCTGAAGTTTATTACGAGCTTGTTCCATATGATCATGATCTCGCCCAAAAAGCGAGTGATAGAGCAGTAAACATATTGACTGCATCAAAAGCTGGTGACATTCTACCTCGTATCGCTCAGAGCAAAGATTTCTTCCTGTGCAAGTTTTGTGAATTTAGACAGACTTGCTGGAGAGCGTAGTCAATGTGAGGTGCGCTTGGTCGGCGGCACCCCACATTTAGTAGTCAGGTTGGGTATAGGGGCAAGATAATGAATGTTTTAAGGTTTGGCAAGACAACAAGTGAAGTTGCAGAGCGTATTTCAAGGGAGGTTCCTCGTAGTGTCCAATTAAACGCACTACTCGAAACATACCCAGAAGGAGTGCAACGCGGCAAAGAATTTTTTATTGGCTCCTTAAATGGTGAAGCTGGTAAATCTCTGCGGATAAATATTGATATTAGCAGTCCTTGGTTTATGACAGGCAAAGACTTTGAGTCTGGTGATGGTATCGGTGGTATATGTAAAGTCTTCAAAGAAGGGCGAGGATATTCTCTCGCTGAGTCAATAGAATACTTTAAAGATTATATGCCCTCAGATTACGTTGCCCCACCAGAAAATGTTGTTAAGCCGAACAAAGAAAATCCTCCACAAGTTGTAACTCTACAACCCGAACAAAAAACATCTATTAACCCAAACACACCTTTTGAGAAAGAATATAACTATAAAGACGCAAATGGCGCAATAATAGTATCGGTTCGTAAATACTATGACCGGGACGCAAGTGGAGGAATTGTTCGAGATAACGCTGGAAAACCTAAGAAACAGTTTCGTCAATTCATGAATGGTCGCCAAGGTGTGCCTGAGCCAAGACCTCTGTATAATATCCCGAACATTTTAGAAGCCAACAAAATCATATGGGTTGAGGGCGAGAAGTGCGCTGATGCTTTGAACGCGCTGGGCTATACCGCAACTTGCACAATAGGTGGTGCAGGGATGCTATCTGAGAACACTGCAAGCAAGTTTGACTTCTCACATCTGCGCAACAAAGATGTAATTCTATGGCCTGATAATGATGATGCTGGCAAAAAGCTGGCGCGTATTGTTGAAGCTCAAGCGAAAGCAGCGGGTGCTAAGTCCACTATGATGCTTAAAATACCCTCTACTAAAGAAGAAAAGTGGGACGCGGCTGATGCAATAGAAGAAGACTTTAACATAGAAAAGATGTTAAAGACTAATTTAAGCAAGATAAAAAAACCAATTAGTCTAATAGATGATAGCCTGTTGGTGAACGAATACTTTGTTGGTTCTGCACCTGAACAAAACTTTCTTATTGGCGATACAATACCTCTTGGCGTGCCATGTGTCTTTGCGGCGGCTGGTGACAGTGGTAAAGGCATGATGACACTTGATCTAGCTATGAAAGTAGCGTCAGGGGCAGCAATGCAAACCGCATTTGGTGGTCTGGTTGCGGAGCATGGTGACGTAATCCTAATCACTGCGGAAGACGATAAAAACGAAATGCACAGGCGTATCTCTAGGCTTGATCCTAGTAAGTACCGCGAACATTATGAACACAAATTGCGCGTGCTACCACTCCCAAACCTTGGTGGTGTGTTTCCAATCATGCAGAAGTTCGACAATTCGTATCTAATGGGCGAAGAGTTCTCTCGCATCTATGACCAAATGTTGGAAATGGATACTCTCAAGCTAATCGTTATTGATCCTATGGCATCGTTTGTTCATGCTGATGTTAACGCTGATCCAGCGGCAGGGGCCGCGTTTATGAGCCTGTTGGCACAGATGGCAACCGAAACAGGGGCTACAGTCATGGTTAATCACCACATGGCTAAGATTAGAGACAATGATCCTGTCACAACCCCAGAACAAGCGCGTAACCTCATTCGTGGTACATCTGCTATTGTCGATGGCGTGCGCTCTGCGTTTGCAGTCTGGTCTGTTGACGAAGGAACAGGCAAGGAAAGGTGTAAAGATTTAGATATAGAATACACAAGAAACGGCGTTTTCGATGGGGCTGTTGTTAAATCAAACGGGCCAGCTAATCGTGAAATAAGACACTTTATCCGTAATCCTGAAACGGGATTGCTGGAAGATCGTTCTGTAGATATTCGATCTCTGGCTATGTCCCCAACAGTGCGTGATCGTGTAAAACATATTGTTGATTTCGTTCGTATCAGAGAGAATGATGGTCGTGCCGTAAGCCAAGGTGGTGGTGTTGATGGCTTGCATACAGCGGTTCACGAATCGCAAGAAATTGAGCCATGCGTTATCGTTCTTCAAAATGCTGGAGAAAAATCAACCATAAATAACTCAATTAAAGACGCGCTGAAAATGGGACTGATCCGTAAATATGCGCTGTCTCTTGGCGGCCCAGAAAAATGGCTTGGAACTATGGATGGTCCATTCTCTCGTGGCGAATATGAACGTCAAACAGGACGAGATAACATTTGACATGAAGTGGGAGTATATGGTATATATACCATTATATATAGAGGAGGAGCAAGATGGAAGATGAAAAACTAACCTCGTTTCAAGAGAGCGAACTAAAATACCTGAGACAACAGGTGGATAACCTACAAGATAAGGAAAACAGCAGAGAAAAATACTTTAACCTACAGCATGACCTATGGGTTGCGCGTGAAGAACTTGATCAGTTTGTGAAAAACCTACGAGCAGAGGGGAAGAACATATGATTTCAATTTACGAAGAAACTTACGCTAAGAAGTTTAAAAAACAAGTCGAACAAGATAGAATTGATAACCCCAGACTTAAAGCACCAATTGTTAAAAAAATTAGCTCTAAAGACGCAGCAAAGTTTGGTGCTATGAGTAGGCTTCCAAAAAAAGAACTTACCCAACAAGCTAAAAAAATAAACGAAATGATGTGCCTTGGATTAAAACGCTGGCAAATAGCAAGAATAATGGAAAAAAGCGAAGACTGTATTCGCAAAACTCAAAAGCGTTACAATCTTCCCTTAAAATAAATTTTGAGGCTGATAAGGGTTTGGAATACCTTGGTAAATTCCATATCCGCCTTGGCTTTGCATCATGCCATAACCACCATACTGTTGAGGATAGGGCATGGCTTGCTGATACGGGCTTTGATACGGCTGGTAACTAGGCAAAGGCATCCTATAACCCTGATAAGGCATACCACCGGAACCAAAAGGGCTAGTTGATTGTGGTTGCAATGAAGACATAATTCCCTGCGGTTGCGATTGTGGTATCTGAGGTAAACCACCAAACAAACCCATCCCTGTCGGGTAACCACCACCAATTCCCCTTTGAAGGTTTTCTATAGATTTGTCCTGTTCGCTGTAATTAAACGAACGAGGATCGTTCGGGTTGTTACCAGCGAAGTTAATCTCTTCCATAGTAGGTAACGCTTGAGGCTCTTGATACTCACCAGCGTAACGAGGATCGTTCGGGTTCTCTGCTTTGAGCATATCAAATTCTTCACGAGAACCAGAAGCGGGACCAGCTAGGTAATCAGGGTTGGAATCCAAAAACTCTTGTGTCTCTTCAGCATAAGGGCCTTCTCCATATTTATAAGCTCCATCAGCAGGCCCAGAATAATAACCTTTAGGCAATGTCCCACCCATAGTTATCTGTGGCTGACTCCAATCTTTAGGCTGATTAGTGCTAGGAACAGGACGCATAATATCATCCCCTTGCTCTATGGGGCCACGACCAAGAAGGCCATCAGTACGGCTATAACCACCAAAAATCTCAGGAAGACCTGTCTCAGGATTTATACGCGCAAATGAACTCATGAGTTATGTCTCCAAAAGGAAATTATTCGGGTTATATCACTTTTCTGCCGCCCGATCAATAGACCTGTCACCCATGTAAGCATCAACAACCATCATCATGAAAAACGGCAAATCATTCGGATGTAAACCTAAGCCAAACAAAAGTTCAACTACTAAATTACGCATCTCAGGCATCGAAAAAGTTTCGGGCATCTCTTGCAAGACACCCGAAATAATTACCTCTATTCTCTCTGGACTTAATCGTTCACCCTTCATTAGTATCATCCCTTGGATAATAAACTAATACATAGCTCTCGCATTTAGGGCATGAAAGGTTCGTTACCATAGAATGTTCTTCTTCCTCATCTATGTCATGATCCCCGCCCCAAATAAGTTCTGTCTTACAGTGCCAACAGTTCATTTTATTAATCCCCTCTTAGTTTCGGCATCACGCTAACTTCAACAGCATATGGTCGAGTATAAGAATAAAAAATATGCTGCCCAACTCGCGTAATTCTGTAAAGTTTTTTCCTCCAAATAGGTCGAACTTTTACCGTATGAAAATGATCCACGTTGCTGTAAGGCAAAATATCAGGCTTTTCCAACACCTGATACGCTAGGCTTATAGATTTACTCCAAGACTTTTCATCCCTTGGAATAGGCACAAGTCCATTGCGAACAAAAGAAAACTGCCTTGGCTGCGCAATAACACTGCACACATCGTCTGGAAACCTCTTGGACTCCACACGATTAACAATAACCCTAGCTACCATAAGCTGCCCAACCTTAGACTCCCCCCTTGCCTCATGATACAAAGCAAGTGCCAAGCACGTTGCTGCTATCACTTTTCAATGTCCAATTTGTACATCCAATTTTGTAAAACTTGGTAACTTTTTAAACCTAATAAATTAGCAGCATTTTTTAGGTTTTTACTTTTATCAATAGCTCTCCTGATGTAGTCACGCTTTACATCGTCAAGAGCAGAGTGAATATCGTAATGCTCCTCATACCGATCAAGAGGTAAATACCCCTCAAACTCATCGCGTAACTCCTCCAAATCAGATTGCGTTGTTATGCCCGTTAACCTGTCAAGCAAATAACGAAACGTAGGTCGGTCTGTCATTACCAATTCCTCCCGAAGACTTTTGCAAATACTTCGTCGAGAATTTTTTCTAATTCATCTTTTGTCATGTTTTTCCCTCATTTTTTTAAAGTTAAGTTCTACTACTTCTGGTTGTTTAAAAATATCCACCACCGCAACGCTGTGATATTTTGCACCAGTATCGTTAGAAAAATTTCTACGAGCAATTTCTGCCGCCTTCACAATGTCTTCAGCGTTAATTATATGAGTTGCAGAAACCACGCCCTCCACAACTATTTGGTAAGTTTTTTCGGCCATCACACACACTCCTCACAAAGTAGATTGTTTCTGTTGCCATCATACATATTAACAACTTCACCACACTTGCACAGTCGCTCAACTTCTTCAGAGCCGTTGCAAGTCTCACAAGTTACAGTCTTTGTATCCATGTAGCCAATGTCGCGATTGAAGTTGTGAGACATAGGTACTTCCTCAAGTACAGTGCCTTCACCATCACAATCAGTACACTTATCCATGATTGGCGTTTCACTTAACCCAACCACATAATTGCCAATATAACTCATATCACCAACTCCCCGTGTATTCTACATCGCGCAAGAAGCCGTCGTTACGGTCAAGCCAAGCGGCAGCATCTCGAAAGATTTTTGCAGTCTTCGCAACCTGTTCTGGTTCTTTGTGGTAGAAATCAATTTCAGCACATCCCGCGTCTGGCAGTTTGTCATTCTCCACGGCATCTGCAATTTCCAAAAGCTCTTCTTTGTCTATTGGAAACTGGTGGCGATTTTCGTTGCTGTAATTATCATTAATGTAGTAATGCAAAGCCCAATGATTTCTCCACTGACCTAAATCTAATTCTAAACTAATAACTTCGTAGCCATCAACTCTTTGACGTTGATGTTTGCTATCAAAATTTGGGGTAACCTTATGACCCCTTAAATACATATCTAGTCCCATAATAAGTCCTTCCTATTTGCTAGGACTAATGGATAACATTTATTATGTATGAGGTCAATGGGGTAAAGTAAGAAATATTATCTTTAAAATAAACGGATTATAATCAGGATTTAAATCCGTTTTTAAAAACAAAAAAAACCCCCAATCATAGCCGTGGAGAACGCCAGATTGAGGGTTAGTCGAGAGTGGTGAAAAAAACATCGTTTTTATATCAAGATTTGATATTTGGCTTTCCCATGTTTTCCTCAATTAATATTAACTATATTACCGCGAAAAAATCAAGCTAAATTAATCAAGGTTGGGGTGCTTCTCAGGAACAAATTGCCTCCACATTATCCCCAACATTAACGCAGCTTGATCTGCGAGATACTTCTATCGGCTATTTTTTTACGCTGCGACACGCTTCCATCATCGGTGATTGCCCACCGACTAGGAGGGTAGCTAACCCCCCATGTCTCTAAAACTTTATACTCTATCTTCTTTAAACAAAACATACGTTGCGTATAGTTTTTTAAAAACTAACTTAGCCTCATCATCGTCTTTTGCATAAGGTCTAATAATATCAAGAGCCTCTTCAGGAACCTCTAAGCTGTTTAAATGTGATACATCTATTGTCATAACCACTCCTTTATGTGTCCTATAAATACCCATATAGTATGGGACTTACATTGTGTCAAGAGAAAATATAAAAAAAATTACAACCCAAATATTTTCTGTAATAAAGTTTTCTTTGGCGGCTCAGGTTTTTCCTTCTTGCTAATCACAACAGTATGTGGGCCAACCAACTCTTTGATCTTAGCAAGCCTGTTGTTCACAGATGAAGGAGTCCGGCCCAAAGCCTTTGCAATCTCCTTAACGGGCAACTTGTTCTCGTGCATGGTAACAAGTCGGTTGTGTTCCTTGTTCGTCCAAGGCTTGTACGTTTTCTTCATTTACTCTCTCCTAAAACCAGCCGACAACAATGCCGACTATCCAAAAAATCACGATCCCAAAAATCGCGCCACTAATAATCCAATCTTGCCAATTACCCCAGCCCATCACGCATCAACTCCTTGTTGCTCTTCAATCTCACGAAGCGCACGTTTAAGCGCACGTTTAATTCGCTTCGATCTATCAGGTAAAATCATAGCTTCTAAGCCCTCAAGAAGCCAATCAATCTCTTGTTTGGTCATCGAAACCTGAGTGGCGGGTGTCAAGTATAACCCGCCATCAATGTTTGTTTGTTGCAAAAACCTCATGCCGCTACCTCAATGTTTTCTATGCTAACTGTTTCTTGCTCATATCTTTCCTTGGCTGCATCACAATTAGTGGTAAACATTTCATTGGCTTGTTCGTCGGCCTCTTCTAAACCTAACGCATCAACCTCAATTGTTTTTGTAACCGTAGCACGAATTGTCACTTTGTATTTAGCCATCACAAAGTCTCCTCAATACTTCTCTTTACAGCTTCAACCTGTTCGGGCGTCAACATCATTGCAATCTCCTCAGCCAGCTTTGTTGCTTGCTCAGATTTTGCCTGACTAGGCGCAAAAATAGCAAGCTCACAAGCCATGTGAAAAGCCTCAACGGGACTTTTTAATTCAGTATTCATGACATTTCCTTCTCTAATAAAGCGTTATAACTGTTGTTCCATTTATCCATAAAGCCATTGGCACCATAATCAGAAACAGTTTCTTCTGGATCGTTGCCAAACAAAACAACATAAGCCCAGCCAACATGATCGTCATTAGGCTGGCGGATGTAAATCTCGCTATCGTCAACGCTCTCAATCGCGTTCTTGATAGCCTTGTACGACTGAGACTTCTTAACTTGAAATTCTTCGCCATCATGAATTGAAATGTTGTGGCCCAAATCAAGCGCGTACTTGACTAAGTGAAGATATGCTTTCTGTGTCATTACACTGCCTCCTTTTGCATTAACAAATCAATGGCATTTTTTAATGACCACATATACGCAACACACTCCAACTCATCGTGAAACTCATCAGTGCCACATGAGTTGTAATTAACGTACTCAATGCCACCCATGTCGAACTGGTATTTTAAATCATCATAATAGTTATTTAAAAAATCTGTTGGTTTCATCTTCATATCCCTTTTTCTACTAAATGTCCCAAGTAATACCACGCCACATGCGCAAGTCAAGCAAAAAAGATAAGAAAAATTATGTGTTGATTTTAAACGATATTTTACTTCAAAGAAAATCACTGTAATTTTTGAAGTAATTAAAGTAAAGTTGATTATGTAACAATATCAATGGTTTATAAGTTTACTTCAAACACTTTAAAAACTCAATTTGAAGTAAAATATTCAATTAAATCAATACTTTATTTTACTTCAAACACTTCACTCCCCTTACAGGGGAGAGTATATAACTCTCTCCCCTGAAGTAAATCTGATCTTACCCAAATGCTTTTGATATGGGAACTATTAGTTTTCTATGGGCTTGTGTTGATGGGCTGATAAGGGTATCCTAAGTTTAATTTAAATTGAACTAGGTGAGCAAATGCCAAAGGTTGGGGATCAGATCGAAAAAGGTGGACGTAGGTTGCAACCGCAACAACAGAAATTTCTGGATAACTACATTCACAAAGATATGACCCAAACTGGAGCCGCAAGAGCCGCAGGGTACAAGTCCCCAAATGTAAGAGCCGTACAGCTTCTTAATAATCCCGTGGTCAAAGAACGCATGGAAGAAATGCGAAACGAACTGGAGAGCAAGTATGGCGTCAATATAACCAAATCTGTACGCGATATGCAAAGACTGCGGGACGAAGCATGGCAAGCTGGTAACTTCGGTGCCGCAATTAAAGCAGAAGAACTACGTTTGAAAGTAACAGGTCTTATGGTAGCTCGTAGCCATGTAACACATGAAAATGTCGATAACCTAACTCGTGACCAAATTGTAGAACAACTTCAAGAATTTATGAACCGCGCTAAAGATCGCATGATTGACGTAACACCTGAGCAAAATCCCACAGAACCCGAACAAATCAACATAACATACGATAACGGCGAAACCGCTGGATAGGTGGATAACTTGGAGAGGGTCGGGCCACGAGGCCCTCAGAACCCCTGAGAGCCGCCTCACAGGTCGGGATCGGGTTTAATCGGGGTCGGGGTAGCAAAACGAACTATCGGGCTTGTATCGGGCTTATATTCACATAAATAAAAACGAATATATTCAGTATTACTGGTATATTTCTTTTAAATTTTAGATAAGTTTTTTTATTTTTCTTGTTGACATACTATATGGTATGGAATAATCTGGGATTAGTTTAGCAAAAAGGGAAAATAAAATGAAAAATATCACGCGCCATACTGGCAAGATCAGACTAATTGAACGTCTGAATAATTCAAAAAATGGAAACCCACAATTTATTCTAGGAGTTTTTGACTATCCAGAAAAAGGTTTAGGCTGGACGTTTAGAACGCCAAAAGACAGTATGCTTGGCTATAAGATCAAAAACTATATTGATCGTGATGTTGATGTTACTGTTACAATCGGCACGCATTATAATACTTGCACGCTAAACAGCATTGAGGAAACATTATGATTGATGTAAAGTTTGGAATATCTTCTAACGGCAATGGTGGTTTAATTGAAGAGCCTAAATTTAAAGGATTAGATGTTAGAGTTTTTGAGATATTAGATAACGATATAGTTCAATTTAGATATTATAACGATTGGAATACTTACGGCAATCGGGCTAGGTCGTATGGCTGTAACGTAAAACCCAATCAATTGTCGGTTGGGTAGGGCATCGGGCCTGACCAATCGGGACTATCGGGACTATCGGGCCTGACCAATCGGTCGGGCCTATCGGGGTTTAATCGGGACTATCGGGGTCGGGATTATAAAGCAATCGGGCTTCGGGATCGGGCTTCGGGATCGGGATCGGGATCGGGATCGGGCTTTATATATACATTCATATTTATATATGTGATCACAAAATAAACGTGACCACATATTTTAGTTTTGTGGTCACAAAATAAAGATAATAAATCTTATCTTTTTTCCTTGTAGGTGTGGGAATACTTGGTATACTAACGGCACGTTAACGGCGCGAGGCGCGTCACATTTAGGAAGGTTACAAAATGCCAAATTATATTATCACTCAAAACGTAATTGAAGAGAAGCCTTCACGCGATAGAACGGCTTCAGAAAAAAAAGATTACCCGCACTACTTTGAATTGTATGATGATGATCACATTTTATACGCACGCGGCTATTCTAACGATAATGAGAGCGAAGGCTTATTTGAACCCCTTGATGATTGGGGCGCGGGATATGGTTGCACCGATATTATGATACGCGATAAAGCCACTAATAAAATGGTCTCATGCTAATTGATATTTTTGGTGGCACTCCTTTAGGGTGCCACTTTATAATACCAAACCCCAACCTAGCGAAGGAAACACTATGAAAAAAGTTTATTTAGTCGATACCACTACTGAAGGCCCAATTGGCGTATTTAGCTCAGTTAATAAAGCTCAAGAATGTGCTGAAGGTTATATTGGCCGCAAGGCTAACGACTTAGAATTAAAGTGCCTTAAGCGCATGAAAACCAAGGGTTCTCTATATGTTAGCTTATATGGTGACCCCAAAACTTGTAAGTTGTCTAATGAGGAAGCTAAATATAGCGCTCACATTGAGGCTATGGAATTAAACCTTAGCTATTTGAAGGAAATGTCAAAACCTTCACATTCAGGCGAACGCCCTTATTAATATCAAATTTAAACCTAGCAAAAAAAGGAAACACTATGAAAACTTTAAAGGAAACAATTGCCGCAATGTTAACTGAAAACACTGGCACGCATATGTTGGATAGCGGCGGCGCGAATGGCCGCGCTTGGCAACGCAACGCTGGCAAGGTTCTAGCTGACTTTGAAAGTCAGCCTAGCGCAACGGCGGAAATATATGTTAGGGAATACAACGGCCAATTAACGGCTGAAATTATGCCATGCGTAAACGTATTTCATTTACTTACGGGCGGCGCGTTAGAACTAGATGACATATGCAAGGAATTTAACGCGATGCCTGTTGAGGATTGGGACGGCGAATTTAACGGCGTGTCACTTGCTGGCTACGAATGGTTAATGTCTAATTGCGGATTTGAGGCCAAGGAAGGCTTCAACACTTACAATTGGGCGTCACATCATAGCCAAGTGATACAAGGCCAAGAATTAGAATTGAATGGCGGCAATTTATGTATTGACGGCGGTAATTATATCTTAATCCAAATTCACGGCGGCGCAGACGTTCGCGGCGGTTACACAGATGCCAAGCTATTTAGAATTGATGATCACGCAGAGTTTTACAACGTAGTGACTGAAGATTGTGGTTTTGGTGTCGAGTTAAAAGAACGCGATAGCAAAACTCCAGATATGTTTACTGGCCGCACTCATGACAATTATTTAAGATTAGATTGGCATAGTGATTGGGTAAATGAGCATGGCACTTGCGCAGATGACGGCGAATTGCTGGCATTCGCTACAGCTTGTGGCGCGTCACTCGACAACCCGTCAATAACTATTGAAGGCGATGCATACCTAGACTTTTAATACTTCCATACAGCGACGGAAAGCCCCCCTTAGTGGGGGCTTTTTTATTTCCCAAGGTACCCTACCTGATTTTATCAATTGCGCTTAAATCGGGTTTTATAATGTTTGGCCCCCCCTTATATGTTTTGACTGTCGGTCATTCTCTCTACACAGTGTTTTCCTCAAACAATCACCTCGAAAAACCTTTTTACTCCATCTGGGTCCCATATGGGGTGCAAAAAATTTTTTTCAAAAAATCCATTGACGGGTCCCTTATCTTCCCATACCGTACCACTCAGAATGGAATATAAGGGAGAAATTATGGCTTCAAGCATTGATCTCATTGTAAGGCCAATTACAAGGCGTTCTGCGTTGCCGTTTATAATTGACAGGCATTATATGCACAGGGTTCCACCAATTAGCATGGCTTTTGGTTTGTTTGACAGCAAATGTATGATTGGCATAGTGACCTATGGCGTTAGTGCGTCCACCACGCTTAGGCGGGGTGTGTGCGGTGATGATCAGGCTAGTAATGTTTATGAATTAACACGTTTATGGACGGAAGATGATGCGCCTAAGAATGCTGCAAGTTTTCTTATAGCTCAGTCTCTGAGAATGGTAGACAAGGAAATCATCGTGACATTTGCTGAAATTGAGGCGGGTCATGTTGGCACTATTTACCAAGCTGCAAATTTTTTTTACTGTGGATTATCTGCAAGGTTTAAGGACCCAAAGGTAAAGGGTTTAGAGCATAAGCACCATACTACTTACGCACATGGTATGAACATGCAGCAAGTACGAGATAAGTATGGTGCAGAAAATGTTTACTACGCGGATAGGCCACGCAAGCATCGTTATGTTTATATTAATGCTAAAAAGAAACGGCGCAAGGATTTGATGGGTCTTATAAAGTATGAGATACTTCCATATCCGAAGCAAGCGATTGCGGCGAGAAAGGCGGCGATAAATGCCTAGTTACCGATTAAGTTATGCGTTGGCTGAGAGCATGATTGAGAATGGTTTATTAGAGGTGATTGATTAAATTTTAATTTGTTGTTAGTGTTGGGGCAAATTTTCAGGAGATTTGTCTATGGTAGCAGTAAAGTCTATAGCTTCAGCGCCACAGGGCGCACCTATGGGACCTCCTATGGGTGGCATGATGGGTCCACCTCCAGCGGTTCCTGCGGCAATGCCGAACACTTCACCTCAGGGCATGGCTCCTCCTAGTTCTGGACCACAGCAGGTATCTAATCAGGGTAGTTTGTATGGCGGGAGTGCATCTAGTCGTATTAAGTTCAAGGGTGCTTTAGGCGCACGCAAGAGTGCGTTTATGGCGAAGCAGCAGCAAATGAGTCAGCCTGTTACTGCTCCTAGTTTTGGTCAGTTTGCTGGAGCGCCTATGGGCGGTGGTTCTATGGCTCCACTTCCACCTTTGGGGGGTTCTCCTCGTTCTATGTTGGCTAGTGGTGCGCCACTTGGTCGTATGATTGGTGACAATGCGAGTGTTGGGAGTGCGCCTGTTCAGATGATGAATGGCGGTGTTGTTCCTTTATTTAATGGCTTAGGTCGTTATTAGTTATAGTTTAATATAGATGGGGTTATGATGGACCGAAATTCAATGAACCAGATGAGGGCTATGATGCAGCGCAGCGGTGCTGGTGGGGGCATTATGGGTTACGCCAACGGGGGCGGTGTTCCTCGTCAGACGATGATTGGTGATCAGCCTCATATGTTAGCGTATATTAATCCTGAAGAGGAGCGTATGCTTCGTGACGCTGGCGGTTCTGGTGAGCCGGGTCCCGGCGGCATTCCTGCTTTTGCTTATGGTTTTGGGGGCGCTGGTTCTTTTCAAGGAATTAGTGAGGACAGACGCAGAGAGATGCGTGATGATCGTCAAGCCACTGAGCAAGCGACACAGGCTGCTGCAAGACAGGCTGCTTTAGATGAGTCTTTTGATGATTACACGCCTACTGCTGCTGAGTTAGATGCACAGTTAGGCGCTGCTAATTTACCTGATTTACGTCAAGATCAGTCTTTTGTTGATTACAGTCAAACGGGTTCTGAGAATGATTACACGACTGCGGCACAGGCTGACACTGATGTTTCTGGTTTTGAGTATGGTTTTAATCCGAGTGCTGGCACTTTAGGTTCTGATCAGATTGCGCAGCCTGTTCAAGTTGGTCCTGCTCCACGAGTTGATGAGTATGGCGGGACTTCTGTTAGCGGCGATATATTTAAGGATTACAGGGGTTTTGGCGGAGATAATTTCACGGGTTATGATTTAACTGGCGGTGGTAATACTGTTGGTTATTCTTTGGGCCAGAATGGTGTAGGTGGGGGAACTGTAACGATTAATCCAGATGGTAGTTTTAATGTAATATCTTTGGACAATTCGACCACGACTCCTTATGCGACATTAGACGAGGCTATGGCTGCTGTTCAGGGCAACCCTGTATCTCAGGGTGTTGATTACAGCACTTCTGGCAGTTTTAACACTGATTCTAGCGAGACTGCTGCTCTTCTTTCTGAGCTTGGTTTTGGCACTGACATTTCTGGTGCTGGCACTGGCGCGACTCCAGAGGCGATTACTAATTTAGCTCTTGGAAGTGGTGTTCCTGATTTAGAAGAAGTTAAGAAACGTGTATCTGAGGTTGAAGGCACTGATGACGATGGCGGTTATGACCGTCTTTTAGACTATGGGGAAAGGGGAACATTTTCTAACATCAAGCCTTTATCACAGGGGACGGTTGGGGAAGCTATTGAGTTTGGAACAAGTGATGTTTACCGCGATTATTCTAGGGATGTTCTTGGCCGTGGTCCTGATGATCTTCCATCGACTCCTATGGGTAAGTATCAAATACTAGGCAGCACTTTAGCTGATCTTGTTAAGCGTGGCATAGTTGATGTAAATGCTCCTTTTAACGCGGAGACTCAAGAAAAACTTGGTGAATATCTGATTAACAACCGTGGTTATGACAAGGTTTTAAGCGGGGAGATGAGTCTTGCTGATTTTGAAAGTGGCCTTGGCAATGAGTTTGAGGGCATTCAGGTTCAGGGTCTTTTTGGGGATGATGTTGCTTCATTATCGCCTGCTGTTTCTTTACGTCCACAGATCAGACAGCCAGAAGTTTTACTAGCGAGTGCTACAGGCACTGATGCTGATACGTTTACTGACGAAGAGCGTACTCAGGCTGCTGAGTTAGGAATTGACATAGGTGGAACTGATGATTTTGACAGTATTGATAATTTAATCGCGGCTTCTGTTACTGGTGGAGATGATTTACAAAATGACGTAAGTATAGACCCATCGACAGGAAATATGATAAATAACGAAACTGGTGAAGTCATGATGCAGGCTAGTAGCCTTGCTGACTTTAGGGGAGATGGTACGGGAGGGGAGACTGCCACTGATGCACAAGCATCATCGGCTCTTGACTATTACCTTTCTGGTGCTGGTTCTAGGGGCGCTACTCAGCCAATGTACGATAGTAAAAAACTAGATGAACTTATGGAGAAAGTTAAATCTGGTGGTAATTTAACTCCAATTGAGTATTCTACCGTAATGGGCGATGATTTTAGAGAGAGAAGAAAATCATTTGATACTCTAAGTGACATACCCACAGCGGAAGAGATTTCGGGGGATAGTATCAACTATGACCCATTTGCTCCAATACCCTCTGCGTCCTCTGGTGAAATTGCGAATACTCTTGCTGAAGAAATAGTTCGAGATGAAAACAAAGACCAAGCTAGTCAGTACCGATCTGTTCCTAATGCTGCTGAAACTGCACAACTTACAGAGGTTGTGAAGCGTTTAGGCTCTGAGCCTATGACTAAAAAGTTTCAAGATGGCATTGTAGCTGAGATGAAAAAGAATGGGGCTACTGCAACAGAGATTGCTGATTATCGTAAATACAGCCCTGTAGGTTCTGACATTAATCCTTTTTATGATACGTTCACTGAAACTCTTAATGACAAAACTCGTACTATAACGGGTAAGGATGGCACTAAAGTTACCTTAGATGGTAAGGAATATGGCTTTATGGACAAGGCTGCGGCTGCTTTGCGCAACATTCTTAACTTTGGGGTCAGTTCTTTAACATATGGCCTTGTTGACCCTGCTCAGATGGATAGGAATAAAGCTCAAGAATATATGGATGCTTTACGGGAAACTGGCACTTACGCCTACGGTAGTAAAGATGATCTTGATATTAGCCCCGGCGCTGCGGGGGATGCTAATTTTAAAAAGTTAGAAGAGCTTACTGGAGACTATAACTACACAGCAACAGAAAACCCTGATGGAACGATGTCTTACTCAGGCACTGGTGCAGGCGCTGGTTCTACTTTGCGCGGTGTTGAAGATGCAGAAGGCAATGTTGTGACGGGTTTTAACGAATATACAAGCACCCCAGACGGCGCTGTTGCTGTTCCAAGAGAGGTTACAGACTTTGGTGATGATGATGACGTTAGCCCTCCTATTGTTTGTGAAGAGGGTTTTGAGTTTGATCCTGTAGAGGGCATTTGTATGCCTATTGGGGACGGAACTTCAGTTGTGAAGCCTAAGATGACGAAAAGAAAGATTCGCAAGCGCACAACTCCAGTAGATCCTCCTGTAACTACAATGCCCATAACTGAAGGCATTAAGATTCGCAAAGTAGCTCAGTTTGCTGAAGGTGGTTCTGTTACGCCTAACATTGACAGATTTTTTAGTTCAATGCAGTCTTAGACGATGAAAGACCTTGATGACTTTTCAAAGTTCTTAACGGACGAAGAGTTAGCCAAAGTTGCTCCTATGCTTGAGCGTTTGTCTACTTTGGACAAGAGGTCTGAGAAGCAAGACAACTACATGAGTTTTGTAAAGCATGTTTGGCCTCAGTTTATTGAGGGCAGCCATCACAAGATTTATGCAGAGAAGTTACAGGCTGTAGCTGATGGTAAGTTAAAGCGTTTAATTATTAATATGCCGCCTCGTCATACGAAGTCTGAGTTTGCGAGTTACTTGTTTCCCACTTGGTTAATGGGCAGAAGACCTGACCTAAAAATCATTCAGGCTACGCACACGGCTGAGTTGGCTGTTGGTTTTGGTCGTAAGATTAAAAACCTTATTGAGAGCGAAGATTTCAAGGATGTATTTCCTGAAGTTAGTTTGGCTGGCGATGCGAAGGCGAGTGGTCGTTGGAGTACGAACAAGGGCGGTGAGTATTACGCTGTTGGTGTGGGCGGTGCTTTGGCTGGTCGTGGTGCTGACTTGGCGATTATTGATGACCCTGTATCTGAGCAGGATGCTTTAAGCACTACGGCTTTGGACAATATCTACGAGTGGTACACTTCTGGTCCACGCCAGCGTTTACAGCCCGGTGGTTCGATTATTATTGTTATGACGCGATGGAGCATTCGTGACTTAACTGCGAAGGTTTTAGCCAAGCAGAGTGAGAAGGGTGCGGATAAGTGGGATATTGTTGAGTTCCCTGCGATTATGCCTTCTGGTAATCCTTTATGGCCTGAGTATTGGTCTTTAGATGAGTTAGAGGGTGTTAAGGCTTCTATTCCTGTTGCCAAGTGGAACTCTCAGTATATGCAGAACCCCACTGCTGAAGAGGGTGCTATTATTAAGCGCGAGTGGTGGAACATCTGGGAGAGGGAAGACCCTCCCCCTTGTAGTTATATTATTCAGAGTTACGACACTGCGTTTAGTAAGAGTGACAGGGCTGATTACAGTGCTATTACGACTTGGGGCATATTTCACAATGACGAGACACAAGAGGAGCATATTGTTCTTTTGGACGCTGAGAGGGGCCGTTGGGAGTTTCCTGAGTTAAAGGAGCAGGCTTTAGAGTCTTATAAATTGTATGAGCCTGACATGATTTTAGTTGAGCAGAAGGCGAGTGGAATGCCTTTAACGCAGGAGTTGCGCAGGATGGGCATTCCAGTAACACCATTTACTCCGAGCCGAGGTGCTGATAAGTTTACTCGTATGCACGCCTGCGCTCCTGTGTTTGAAAGTGGTATGGTGTGGTGTCCTGAGACTAATTTCTCAGATGAAGTCATGGAAGAATGTGCAGCATTTCCGAATGGTGAACATGATGACTTGGCGGATTCGATGACTCAGGCTATACTACGTTTTAGACAAGGTGGTTTTATTACCACTCCAAGTGATTATGACGATGAAGATGAAATGGCGTTATACCGCCGCAAACGTGAATATTATTAGGAAATCATTATGGCAGAAACAATGAAAAGGCCAAACGCAAGTAGTATCTTTTCAAGATTAGAATACTTAGATAGAAAAATTGGCAACCCTAACACTAGTGCTAAAGAAATGAAAATTCTTAAAGTAAGACAAAAAAATCTTCTTGAGATGATAGAAGATGGTATGGAGGAGTTTAACGAAGGTGGTGCGGTTCGAGCGATGAAAAATGGCGGCGCTGTAATGAAGGGCCGTGGGCCAAAATTTAAAGGACAATCATAGGAGGCTGTTATGGCAGAAAAAGAAGCAATCATGAGGGCCTTGAGAGAAGCGATGGGTGGCTCCACTCGCCCAAGACTACGACCACCGGGTTTTGGTGTTGATGGTCTTAATAATAAGATGAAGAAAAACCTTCTTCAAAGAATAATGGGAGAAGAAGCTGTTACGCAGGGTGGCAAACTTGAAAACTCTCTGATGAACATGTCTCCTGCACAAATTAAAATGCTTGAGCAAATGATGATGCAACAAAATCGCGTAAGAGATGCTGAAGAACGCAAAGCATTTCCACCAGCATCTATGATGAACGGTGGCGGTGTTGCTGTAGCAAAAAAACGCAAAAAACCTAAAAAAGGCTGTGTCATGAAAGGACGTGGCGGTAGCTATAAGGGGATACGATAATGGCAAATAAGAAAACCAGAAAATCCAGAACTGGCGCTCAGTTTTATCAATCAGATGCTGAAAAAGAAGCTAGGCTTGCCGCTGGTGCTGGAAGAACCAAAACAGAGAAAGCTATTGCTAAAGCTTTAAAAGAAAAATTTCTCAGTGGAGATATTCCTCGTGAAGAGTATATAGATTCTGGAGTTCTTCAAGCAGATATTTTTGTAGACTCAATAGAAGACGCTATTAAACGACCACCAAAAGCTAAAGGTGGTACTGTACGCGCTTTTAACAACGGTGGTGCGGTCATGTCTGGTCGTGGCCCTAAATTCAAAGGAATAACATAATGGCTAAGAAATTAAAACCTGTACCATCTGGCAACAAGGGACTTCCTAAACTGCCTAAAGATGTTCGTAATGACATGGGATTTTTTAATGAAGGTGGCAGCGTTGAAGTTGATGGCGTTATGCAAGAGCATTACGAGCAATCTCAGACAGCTTCTACTAAAGGCGCAACGAATGCTGGTCAATCACGCGGTGGAGGTGCAGCAATTAGTGGCCTTACATTTAGAGGAATAAAGTAATGCCCAAAATCACAATAGACGTTCATCTGCCTTATGACGATGTTCCAGAAATGTCAGACGATGAAGTTTTAGTTGTTGAGGATATTGTTGACGAAGAGGCTGACGAAGAAATTGTTGTTACTTGTCCCACTTGTGGTGCAGTAATGGCTACAGAATTATAACAGGAGCCTAACATGGCGGTTGAACAGGGACTAGGTGCTGGCGGTATTCCAGACGAACCTTTGGCAGAAGACAGCACACGCATGATGGAATTACCTGAAGTTGTTTTAACTCCGGGTGTTACAGAATTTGATGATGGTAGCGCTGTTATTGGGGAATACCAAGAAGAAACTGAAGTTGTTCAAGAAATTGAATTTGATGGGAACCTAGCTGAGATTGTTGATGAAAATGAGTTAAGCTTAATATCTTCTAATCTTGTTAGTCTTATTGATGATGATTTATCTTCTCGTCAGGAGTGGGAAGACACTTATAAAAAGGGTCTTGAGTTTCTTGGTATGAAAACTGAGGAGCGTTCAGAGCCGTTTGAGGGGTCTTCTGGCGTTATTCACCCGTTGTTGGCTGAGAGTGTTACACAGTTTCAAGCTCAGGCTTATCGTGAGCTTTTGCCTGCTAGTGGTCCTGTTAGATCGCAAGTTGTTGGTGCGCAGAACGAAATGCTTGTTAAGCAAGCAGAGCGCGTTAAAGATTATATGAATTACATGATTACTTACGAGATGGAGGAGTATGATCCTGAGTTAGATCAAATGCTTTTTTATCTTCCAGTTATTGGATCAACCTTCAAAAAGATTTATTCTGATCCTTTAAAGGGTCGTGCTGTTAGTAAGTTTATTCATGCAGAAGACATTATTGTTCCTTATGGAGCAAGTGATTTAACATCTTCTCCTCGTATTACTCACCGATTAAATATGGACTCTAACGAGGTTTTGAAGCTGCAACTTGCCGGATTTTATCGTGATATTGACTTACCATCTCAAAGTGAGGGCCAAGATTCTTCAATGGATGAGGTTGAAGAGTCTATTGATGACATTCAAGGCGTACATCCAGCAGGGCCTTCAGATGAGCTTACGCTGTATGAGATACACACTTCTTTAGATATTGAGGGCTTTGAGGACCTTGGCGCGGATGGAGAGCCTACAGGTTTAAAGTTGCCTTACATTGTAACTGTTATTGCAGATTCAGGAGATGTTCTTTCAGTACGCAGGAATTACGATGAGATGGACCCCATGCGGCGTGCGAAACAATATTTCGTGCATTACAAGTTTCTTCCGGGTTTAGGATTTTATGGCTTGGGTTTAACTCATATGATTGGTGGGTTAGCTCAGGCTTCTACATCTATACTGCGTCAGCTTATTGATGCAGGCACGCTCTCCAATCTGCCAGCAGGCTTTAAAGCCCGTGGCGCTCGTATCCGCGATGAGGATTCTCCCCTTCAACCGGGCGAGTTCCGCGATATTGATGTGGTTGGGGGGACCCTGCAAGGCTCTTTGATGCCCCTCCCGTTCAAGGAGCCTTCAGGGACTCTTTATAACCTCCTTGGAACGCTTGTAGACGCTGGACGTAGGTTTGCGTCTATGGCTGATATGAAGGTTGGTGAGATGAGTGGTGAAACACCTGTCGGCACCACTATGGCGATTATGGAGCGTGGTACTAAGGTTATGTCTGCAATCCACAAGCGGTTGCATTATTCTCAGAAAATTGAGTTTAAACTTCTTTCTAAGATTTTCTCTGAGACTGTACCTGCGTATCCTTATGTAGCAGATATGCAAATGGGTCCTGAGATTTTTGCACAAGACTTCGATTCTCGTGTAGATGTTTTACCTGTTTCTGACCCGAACATCTTCTCTATGTCCCAGCGCATTGCGTTGGCACAAACAGAGTTGCAGTTGGTTCAGTCTAATCCTCAGATACATGGAGGACCACAGGGATTGTATCAAGCGTATCGTAAGATGTACGAAGCGTTGGGTGTAAATAACATTGATGGCATCTTGCCACCACCGCCACCTCCTCCTCCACCTGTTAATCCTTCTAAGGAAAACCAGTTGGCGTTGCAGGGTGCTCCTTTGCAGGCATTTCCAGATCAGGACCACGAGGCTCATATAGAGGCTCACATGGCTGTTATGTCTACTCCTGCAATGCAGCTTAACCCAAATGCGATTATGTCATTGCAGGGACACATACAGGAACACATAGGCTTACTTGCTGAAGCTCAGGCGCAACAGGAAGTTATGTCTCAGATTCCACCAGAGCAAATGCAGATGATGCAACAGCAGGCTCAAATGATGCAGCAACAAGGTCAGATGGGTGGTCCACAAGCTCAGGCTCCTGATCCTATGGCACAGTTTAAGCCACAGATTGATTCTCTTGCGGCACAAATTATTGCTGACTTAACTGAAGAGCTTGCTCAAGCGGTTACTCCACCTGAGCAGGATGATCCTCTTGTGAACATTAGAAACCAAGAGCTTCAACTAAAGGCGGCAGACATACAGCGTAAAGAAGCTGAGTTTGAATCGAAACAAGAATTTGACCGTGAGAAAGAACGCAATGATGTTCTAACTGCACAGCAAAGGATTGATGTTTCAGAAGCGGCATTAGCCGATAAAACAAGAATTGCAGAGGATCGCATTAAAACACAGCGAGATATTGCGGTTTTAAACTCCAATACAAGGAACCAATAAAATGGGATCAGTAAGAGATAAAATGGTTGAACAAATTCGTGCAGCAAAACGTGCATCTGCTGCTGGAGAACCTGTTGTAGAAGTTGCTCAGGAAGCTCCTGTTGTAGAAATGGTAAGAGCGCGTAATGAGGAAGGACATTTTTTAAAAGATGACCCAAGCACTCCAGAAAACGAAGCGTGGGTTGAGAAGCCTGCCGCAAAGCCAAAAGCAAAAAAGAAAGCTGCTTCAAAGAAAAAAGCAGCTTCCAAAAAGTCTAAGTAGATTTAGTAAAATCGCAAGACCCCAGAGATTCCAAGGAATTTTCTGATTCCTTGGTATTTTTACTTGTATATTCCTAACAATAGCATACTATATGCGGTATGGATGCACTACATTTAGCAGAATATCTATTTAAGAGCATTCGTGAACGTGACGCCCGTTTGAAAGACAGGCTTGCGGATAATTCGATACAGACCTTTGAGGAGTATCGGTACGTTGTGGGTGAAATACGCGGCATGGCCTACGTTGAGGAAGAACTCAAGGTCGCGATGAAAGGTATAGAATACGCGGATGACTAAGAAGTTATTTGTGCCAGAACACGTTGCAAGAGCAACGGCAAAGGCTACAGGAGAATCCTCAGAGATTCCAAAACCAATAGAAAACGCTTTTGGCAAAGGTGCCAACAGCAAAAATACAGATGATCCATCAGAAATGGAACCATCATCTTTAGAGAGATTACCGCAGCCTACAGGCTACCGTGTTCTCATCATTCCTTATTACCCTAGTGAAAAAACAAAAGGCGGTATTATCGTTCCTGACGCAGTTCGTGAACGAGAGTCTTTTGCCACTGTCGCAGCTTATGTGGTAAAACTTGGGCCTGATGCCTACAAAGACTCCCAGAAATTTCCAAACGGTCCTTGGGTCGAAGAAAAAAGTTGGGTTCTTATAGGAAGATATAGTGGAAATAGGTTCAAAGTGGAGGGTCTTGAGGTTCGTATCATAAATGACGATAATATTATTGCAACGATCCTTGACCCTAAAGATATTTCATATGTATAAGTTAATGGAGAGCAAGGAAAATGGCTATGTCTGAAGACATTAAAGAAGAAGAAAACTTTGAAGGCGTTACTTCTGTTGAGGTCGATGATGACCAAGACGATCAGGATGAAGGTGTTGAAGCATCTTCTGATGAAGAAGAAGGAACCAAAACAAGTGTTCGGAAAAAATCTGACGGTGATGATGAGCTAGAAAACTATAGCGAGTCAGTCAAAAGAAGAATTAATCAGTTAACAGCAAAACGTAAGCAAGCCTCTGAGGAAGCTCAGGCTGCATACGAATATGCTCAAAAAGTTCAGCAAGAGAATGAGTCTATGAAGACTCGACTGCAACAAGTTAGTGCAGGGTACAATAGTGAAGCCGAAAGTCGTTTAAAAGCTCAAGAAGCTCAAGCTACTCGTGCTTATGCTGAAGCCAGTGAAGCTGGTGAATATGATCGTGCTGCTAAAGCTCAACAAGCTCTTGCTCAGATTGCAGTAGCCAAAGAAAAGGTTCGCACTCAAAAGGGTCAGCTTGAGAGAGAGACTAAACAGCGTGAAGATCAACAGCAAGTTCAACAGCAGAAAGCTCAAGAACAGCCACAACAACAGGTAGCTCCGCCTCGTGATAAAAAGCTAGATGGTTGGCTAGATAAGAATAGTTGGTTTGGCACTGATCGCATTATGACACGAACTGCTCAAGCAATTCATGAACAATTAGTATTAGAAGAGGACTTTGATCCTACATCTGATGATTACTATAAAGAAATAGATTCACGGATGCGTAAGGAAATGCCTCAAAAATTTAAGGAAAAACGGTCTAACGCCCAGACTGTTGCTCCCGCGTCTGGAAACGGACGGTCTGTAAAATCAGGGCGGAAAAAATCGGTAGAGTTATCGCCGGGTCAAGTTGCTTTTGCGAAGAAAATGAGAATACCACTCGAAAAGTATGCGCAAGAGGTAGTTAAAATAGATAGACGGAGTGAATAAAATGGCTGATAGGACATCACGCGAAGCAAATACGCGGGAGAGCGCACAGCGCCCACAATCATGGCGTCCCGGTTCTGCATTAGAGGCACCCGAACCACCAATCGGTTTTAAACACCGTTGGATTCGTGAATCCGTAATGGAATACGATGATAAGACTAACGTACATAAAAAACGGCAAGAAGGCTGGGACCTCGTTCGCGCTGAGGAGTATCCCGATTATGTTGGACCAATAGTAGACGAGGGACGCAACGCTGGCATCATTGGTGTCGGTGGACTTGTTCTCGCTCGTATCCCTGTCGAAGTGGCTGAACAGCGGAATGCACATTATCAAGGTGTAGCACAGAATCAAATGGACGCAGTAGATCGTGATTGGATGCGTGAAAACAATCCAGCCATGCCTAAACTGAGTCCCCAACGTAAATCATCCGTTTCTTTTGGACAAAAAGGACGCGGAAACTCTGAAGGAGAGTAAAGATGGCGAATCAAGACGCTGCCTTCGGCTTACGCCCCATTGGACGTGTAGGGGGAACCCCTTATACTGGTGGACAAAGCCGATACAGAATCGCCGCAAACTACGGAACAGCTATTTTCCAAGGTGACATGGTTATGCAAGTAACTGGTGGAACAGTGGAAATTCACGCCGATGGCGGGACTGTACCTATTGTTGGCGTATTCAATGGGTGTCAGTACACTGACCCCACAACAGGAGAGCAAAAGTTCTCTAATTTTTACCCTGCAAGCACTAATGCTTCTGATCTTATTGCATTTATCATTGATGACCCTATGGTTATCTTTGAAATTCAAGCAGATGCAGCATTTCCAGTTGCTGACTTGTTTGGTAATTTCGACGTTGTTTACACAAGCGCTGGTAGTACAACTACTGGTATTTCAGGCTCTGAATTAAAAGTAACTGATGGAGGAACTGCAACTACGCTTTCTCTAAAAGCTATTGATATTTCTGAGGACCCTGAGAATAGCGATGTGGCATCAGCAAATACGAATGTAAAAGTAGTCATTCAAAACCATATATTCGGCGTCAAAGGCGCTGGGTTAGCATAGGGAGATTGAATCATGGCTATTTCACGTTCACAATTAGTTAAAGAGCTAGAGCCGGGCCTCAACGCCTTGTTCGGCATGGAGTATGATCGTTATGAAGGCGAACATGCTGAAATCTTTGACACAGAAACTTCAGATCGTGCGTTTGAAGAAGAAGTAATGCTCGTTGGATTTGGGAACGCTCCCACAAAATCCGAAGGTGCAGGAGTTTCTTTTGATAATGCAAATGAAGCCTACACTGCTCGTTATTCACACGAGACTGTAGCGCTTGCGTTCGCACTTACTGAGGAAGCAATCGAAGACAATCTTTATGATCGTCTTGGTGCGCGTTACACTAAAGCGCTGGCCCGTTCTATGGCCCATACAAAGCAAGTAAAAGCTGCATCAGTATTGAACAATGCGTTCAATTCTAGCTTTACTGGCGGAGATGGTGTAGAGCTTTGCTCGTTAGTTCACCCACTTTCAGGTGGTGGTACTTTCCGCAATGAGCCTTCAACAGCAGCAGACCTCAACGAAACTTCGTTGGAAAATGCTCTTATTGACATCTCAACTTTTGTAGATGAGCGTAATATGATCATTGCTCTTCGTGGCACTAAGATGATTATTCCACCACAACTGCAATTTATTGCAGATCGTTTGTTGGAATCAACATTGCGTGTTGGCACTTCAGACAATGATCTAAACGCAATAAAGAACATGGGAATGCTCCCAGAAGGATATACAGTCAATCACTTCTTGACTGATCCAGATGCGTTCTTCCTTAAAACTGATGCTCCTAACGGCTTCAAGCACTTTGAGCGTTCTCCAATGAGAACAAACATGGAAGCTGATTTCGACACAGGCAACATGCGCTTTAAGGCTCGTGAGCGCTATAGCTTCGGCTTTAGTGACCCACGCGCTGTATTCGGTTCACCCGGAGCGTAAAATTAGGTTATTCTTGTAGCCACCCTACAAGTTGTTTCCTAAGTTAGAGGCGATCTTCGGATCGCCTCTTTCTTTTTGTAAATATCTATTGTACTGTTTGGGTATCCCTGACAGTCGCATTGGGCGGCTGACTTAACCCTGACAGGAGATTCTCATGGGTAATTCTACATTTAGCGGTCCAGTACGCTCAGAAAATGGCTTTCAAGTTGTTTCTAAAAACGCCACTACAGGCGCAATCACAACTGTAGCAAACACAGCCTCGACAGGCATTGTAACAAACAAATTTGTAAAGCACGTTGGCTTTGCCACTGGTGTTACAGTAAACACAACAGCGGGTGATAGTCCTGCAATTGGTGAGTTTACACAGCCAGCAAATACAATCATCACTGACATTAAGATTTTTTGTGATGTTGCTCCTGTTATTGGAACAGGTGACATTGGTTATGAGGTTGGAACATCTAGTTCAGGTGCGCAAATTGTTGCTGCTGTAACAGATGAGATTCTGGATGGCGGTACAACAGTTGTTGTACACAACGTAACAACGACAACTCTTGTTGTACAAACGCAGAGTGGAACAACGGCTCCAGCTTCTGTTCAATATACAGACGCCGAAAGAACTATTTTCTGCAACATCACTAATACAGTTGATGCTACAACAGCAGGATCGTTCACATTCATCATTGAGTACGTTCAAATTGCGTAATTAATCTGGTGGGGTTAACGCCCCACCTTTTATTATAGGAGATTAATATGGCTGATGCTGTAGCGACACAGACGCTTATAGATGGTGATAAAAAAGTAGTTCAAAAATTTACTAATATTTCTGATGGCTCTGGCGAATCTGCGGTTGTTAAAGTTGATGTAAGTGGCTTGGCTACAAATTCTCGTGGCGATGCTTGTACAGGCGTTGTTATAGAGAAAATATGGTGGCAGTGCATTGGGATGAAAGTTCAAATACTTTGGAATGCTTCAACTAATGTTTTTTGTATTGAATTAGGTGAAAACCAAAGTGGTAATCATGATTACACTAATTTTGGTGGTTTACCCAACAATGCTGGTAGTGGAAAAGATGGAGATGTTCTTTTCACAACTGTAGGTCATACGAGCGCAGATACTTATACAATAATTATGTCTATGCGGAAAGAGTATGGCTAAATCTAAAAAAGGCGAAATGCCTAAACGTAATAAGAAAAACTTCCGCCCCACAAAGTCTGGGGCGGGAATGACAAAAGCTGGCGTTAAAGCATATCGACGTAAAAATCCCGGTTCTAAGCTAAAAACAGCAGTGACAGGAAAGGTTAAGCCCGGAAGTAAGGATGCAAAAAGGCGTAAATCTTACTGCGCACGTTCTGCTGGTCAAATGAAAAAGTTTCCAAAGGCTGCAAAAGACCCGAATAGTCGTTTGCGCCAAGCCCGTAAAAGATGGAAGTGTTAAATGGCAATAGGTCGTAGTCAAATGAGCAAACAAATCAGTAAACCACCTCAAAAAAAGGATGATATGCCTAGAGGTCTAACCTACTATAGAAAAGGTGGGGCTGCTTCAAGAAAGTCCAAAGGCAGTAAAATATGCCCTGCTGGAAAAGCATGGGCCAAGCGAACATTTGATACATATCCAAGTGCTTATGCAAACATGGCAGCTTCTAAATACTGTAAAGACCCTAATTACGCTAAAGGCGCAAAGGGTAAGAAAAAGAAGAAAAGCTAATGGGTGCGCTTAAAGATTGGGTAAATCAAGATTGGGTTCGCATTGGCACTGATGGAGAGATCAAGGGCAAGTGCGGAACTTCTAAAAATAAAAAAAGACCAGATCGTTGTTTGCCACGAAAGAAAGCTCAAAGTCTTTCTAAAGAAGAGCGTGCAAAAACTGCTCGTAAGAAAAAACGTGCAGGAGCAAAGGGAAAAACTGTAGTTTCTAACACTAAAAAAGCAAAAGTTCGCAACATGGAAAATGGAGGTGCTGTGGAAACTAATTCTAAACGCAAATTTAATGGTAAAAACGTACCCGGAACTGCTGTAGCAAGGGGTTGCGGTAAAATAATGTCTAACCGAAGAAAGCGCACAACAGGTGCTGTAAGTCAATCATAAGGAGTTTATCATGGCTATGAAGAAAAAAGGTTACCGAAACGGTGGTAAAGTTAAGAAAATGTCTAAGGGTGGGGCAGCAGGCGGTAAGAAAGTTCGTCGTATGTCTAAAGGCGGTGCCGCTGGTGGCAAAAAAGTAATGCGTATGACAAAGGGTGGGCGTGCAGGCGGTAAAAAGTCACTTGCCGCAGCAAGAGCTTCTCTTCCTAAAGGTTATAAGATAGTTAAAACATAATATATGGCTTATTTACACAGCAATATACCTTATTTTAAGGCATGGGTTCGCCGTGAATACACTCATAATCATGAGGACTATCACGGCGAATTTCTGCACGCTATGGTTATTGGTGTAACCACAATACCGAACAGATGTTTAAGTTTTCAGGTTATATTTACTGGAAATGAGGCTGAAGGCGAAAAAGAAGACACAGTACATGGTGGTGCTATGTGGGCGCGTATGCCCATAACTGCGCTTGTTGGTGATATTCCTTTAGAAGAGTGGCCTGAGCCAATGGAAACATATGATGCACAGCCTTGGGACTGTGCTTCTCATCATAATTCTGTTTACATCATGGATAGAACCACTCCATGCCCTTGGATGGCTAAAATTAACGGAAAAATGCACCCTGCAAAATATTTGTTTACTGTAGATTACACAGAAAGTGAAATTGCAGATGATCCGGCGCAACATAAACAAAGTCATGTACTTCAGCTATTAGATGCTGGTGAATGGACGGGTAATATTGTTGCGTTACCTAATAACCGTGTGCGTGTAACGCACCCTGCGTGGTTTCAGACAGGAGAGGGCGCTCCTGACTTCAAACCATCTCAGCATATACATTATTCTAAATCTGATTTAGACTACACATTAGATGTTAACAAGGTTTTCGATAACCTTTATAACGAGGAATGACATGACCGTATCAGGCTCTAAAGATTTTGAATTAGATGTAGCAGATTACATTGAAGAAGCTTTTGAGCGTTGTGGCTTAGAAGTGCGTACAGGATATGACCTAAAAACAGCAAAGAGGTCACTTAACCTTTTATTTGCTGATTGGGCTAATCGTGGCCTTAATCAGTGGACCATTGCACAGCGAAACTTTACTGTTACCTCTGGAGATGGTGATGAGTCTTTAGGTGCTGACGTTATTGACATATTATCTCTTGTTGTAAGGAGAGATGGAACTGATTTCTCTTTAAATCGCATTAGTCGTGATGAATACCTAAGCATACCAACAAAAACAACCACAGGACGCCCTACACAGTTTTTTGTCGATAGACAGATCAATCCAGTGCTTAAACTGTGGCCTTTACCAGATAATAGTACCGATGTGGTCCTATATGATGCCTTAATACGCATAGATGATGCTGATAATTACGTTAATACTATGCAAGTTCCATTCAGATTTTACCCTTCTTTATCGGCTGGATTAGCATATTATATAGCTTTAAAACGCGCTCCAGATCGTGTTCAAATGCTAAAAGCAGTGTATGAAGAGGAAATAACTCGCGCAATGGACGAAGACAGAGATCGTGCGTCCTTTAGGGTTGCTCCAGATTTAAGGAATTACCGATATGTCTAGATATGCCACTGGCAAATTTGCATACGGTATATCTGATCGTTCAGGGTTCCGTTATCGCCTAAGAGACATGAGAAAAGAATGGAATGGCCTTCTTGTTGGAAAAGACGAGTGGGAGAGAAAGGAGCCTCAGCTTGAGCCTCTTAGAGCCACACCAGACCCACAAGCTTTGCGCAATCCTAGACCTGAACAGAATTTAAGTGAACAAAGGAATATCCAATATGGGTTTAATCCTGTAGGTCTTAACTTTGACTTCGATTTAACCCCTAATAACTTAGTCGCAACTGGATCAGTTGGAAGCGTTACGGTGACAGAATCATGAGCTTTACATATGCAGAATTAAAAACAGCTATTCAAAATTACACTGAAAATACAGAAACTACTTTTGTTAATAGTTTAGACATTTTTATTAAAAATGCAGAAGAGCGAATATTAAAAATTGCTCAACTTGATGTTTTTAGAAAGAATCAAACAGGAACACTTACGCCATACTCTACAGATGCTGTAAATTCTAAGTTTCTTACTGTTCCTACTGATTTTTTGGCTCCTTTTAGCCTATCTTACACTAAAGATAGCGTTAAAGAGTTCTTGTTGTTTAAAGATGTGAACTTTGTGCAGTCTTTTAACCCGAACAGCGCTACCACTGGAGAGCCGCGTTATTACGCTCAGTTTGATATAACTCACTTTATATTGGCCCCTACTCCCGATATAGCTTATCCAGTAGAGCTTCATTACTTTTATCGTCCCGCAAGCCTTACTGCTGGTGCGGATTCTGGAACAACTTGGTTAAGCAAAAACGCTTCCGTAGCACTTTTGTATGGCTCTCTCATTGAGGCTTACACCTTTATGAAGGGTGAGGCTGATTTAGTGCAAAATTACACTCAGAGATTTACTGAGGCTATGTCTCGCGTCAAAAACTTTGGAGAGTCGCAAGAAGTTACTGATGCTTACCGTACTGGTCTAATTATGAGGGAGAAAACATGATACCTAGTTTAAATACCAATCTTCCTTCAGACTTTAAAGTAGATGTAATAACAACTAAAGATCGTGGATTTACTCCTGAAGAAATTGCGGAGAGATGCGCAAATAAAATTGTATCTGTTTCTGACAGCGCTCACCCTGCGATTCAGCAACAGGCTCATGCCTTTAAAGCTCATATTGTTAAATTAATAGAGTTTTATTTGACCGAAGCTGTCGAAAATGACAGAACCACTGTATGTAACGCATTAACAGACGCAGGACATCCAGAGCTTGCATCACTTATAAGGAGATTGTGACATGGCCTTTTCAGGTAACTTCATGTGTACGAGCTTTAAGAAAGAGCTTCTTGAAGCAGTTCACAACTTTAAAAATTCAGGCGGAAGCACTTTTCAGCTTGCTTTATACACAAATAGTGCATCTTTTACCGCAGCTACCACTGCTTATACCGCAAGCAATGAAATAAGTAATACTGCTGGTAGTGCATATTCGGCAAAAGGTAATACCTTAACGCGAGTTGATCCCTCAACTTCTGGAACAACAGCACTTACAGACTTTGCCGATTCATCTTGGTCTTCTGCTAGCTTTACTGCTCGTGGAGCTTTAATCTTTAATGACTCTGCTTCAGGTGATCCTACAGTAGTTGTTTTGGATTTTGGTGCTGATAAAACAGCCAGCAACGGAACATTTACTGTTGTATTTCCAGCCGCTGATGCGAGTAACGCGATTATTAGGATAGCCTAATGACCGATATGGTTGTTGCCTATTTAGGGTGGAACTCTTCTAGCCAAGGCTGGAATGGTGGCACTTGGGGCAACAACGTAGCTTTAACGGGATCAACTGGCTCTGTAGGCGCAGTAACTGTTACTGGAACAGCAGTACAACCAGCTACTGGACTTACATCTACTGCATCAGTTGGTTCAGTAACAGTTACTGGAACGGCTAGTATATCTGTAACGGGGATTGCAGCTACAGGCTCTCCCGGCGCTTCTACGGTAGTAGGAACAGCCGTTATAGACGTTACAGGATTAGCTGCAACTGCTTCTGTTGGAGATGTTTCTTCACTTGTTACAGCAGACGCAAATGTAGACATTACGGGGCTTTCTGCGACAGCCTCAGTTACATCTTCTCAGATTCTTGTGTGGAGCGATATTGTTCCTGATCAAAATCCGAGTTATAACCCAATTAACCCTTCCTCTTCTCCATCGTGGGGAGAGGTGGCATCATTTTAGGAATTAAACAATGGCTAGTACATATGTAAATAATCTCCGCCTTGAGGAAATCGGCACTGGCGAACAGTCTGGTACTTGGGGCGATACAACAAACACAAACTTAGAGATAATTGGTCAGGCAACTGCTTGGGGAACCAGAGCAATCGCTAATGCTTCTACTGACAACATCACAATCGCTGATGGTGCGCTAGATGCAGACAGATCACTTGGGTTAAAGCTTACAGGTGGCGGTCAGGCTTGTACTGTTACCTTGCTGCCTAACACCAGTTCTAAAACTTGGTTCATGTATAACGCAACGGCTGCGGATTTGACTTTCACATGCGGTAGTGGCGCAAACGTAATTATTCCTGCGGGTCAGACAAAGGTTATTGCAACAGATGGTTTGGGATCAGGTGGTGTAGTCCATGACCTTCTTACTGCGGTTAACTTGGCAGGAACCACTGTTGTTGATGATTTAACGGTTAGTGATGATCTTACTGTTACGGATGACTTAATCGTTGGTGGTGACATTGATCTTGAAGGCAGTATAGATGTTAATGGTACAACAAACTTAGATGCTGTTGATATCGATGGTGCAGTTCAGATTGATGCAACGCTTTCTGTTGGTGTAGATGACACAGGATATGATGTTAAATTCTTTGGCGCTACATCTGGCAAATATGTTCTTTTTGATGCAAGTGCAGATACATTTTTTGTCTCTGGTGATCTTGCAACTGTTACTGCTGGAACTTCAAATTTTGTAGCTGGCGTCAACGCAGGTAACTCAATAGCCTCTGGCGGTAACTACAACGTGGTTGTGGGCGATGAGGCTGGTACTGCTTTGACTACTGGTGATGATAACGTAGCTGTTGGCTTTGAGGCACTTAGCACAGAAGATACAGGAACACGATCTGTTGCAGTAGGGTATCGTGCGCTTAAAGTACAAAACAATGACAGTACAAACTATAATGTTGCGGTTGGATATGACGCAGGAGTAGCAGTAACCACTGGCAAAGACAATACCCTCATAGGCGCACTAGCTGGTGACGCACTTCTTACTGGCGAGTTTAATGTAGCAGTAGGAAAAGACGCATTAGGTGCGGATACTGATGGAGGTTATAATGTAGGTGTTGGAGCTTTAGCTTTAACTACACAAAACTTTACTACCTCTACTAATTCTTACAATACAGCAGTTGGCGGCTTGGCAGGTAGACGTATCACCACAGGTACAGAAAACACCCTCATCGGTGGACGTGCAGGTGATCACTTAACTGTCGGTGTTCAAAATGTTGCTATAGGTAGTAATGCGTTATCCGCAGATACTCATGGTAGTTTATCGGTAGCTATTGGTCGTTCAGCACTAGAAGCACAAAACTTTACTACAGCTACAGATGCTTATAACGTAGCAGTTGGCAGACACGCAGGACTATCAGTCACCACGGGCATAAAAAACACCCTTATCGGTGGTCAAGCAGGTGATGCTATAACAGATGCTGATAGCAACGTAGCTGTTGGTCATGGGTCTTTAACCACTAATGTTTTAGGAAGTAAGTCTGTAGCAGTTGGTCATGGGTCTTTAAGCGACCAGAATCCTGCTACCGCAGCAGATATGTATAACGTAGCAGTTGGGCATAACGCAGGAGCGTCAATTACTACAGGCATAAACAACACCCTAGTCGGTGGAACAGCAGGGGATGCTTTGACTGATGCAGACAGCAATGTTGCTATTGGAAGAGGTTCATTAAGCACAGATACATTAGGTAGTAGGTCAACAGCTATTGGTCAGGACGCATTAAATGCACAGAACTTCACTACAGCTACAAATAATTATAATGTAGCGGTTGGTTATGCCGCAGGTGTATCAGTTTCAACAGGCGTAGAGAACACTCTCATTGGTTCTCTAGCAGGTGACGCTTTAACTGATGCGGACTTTAATGTTGCTCTTGGTTGGGGAGCATTATCGGCAGATACCTTGGGAAGTAAATCTATTGCTATAGGCACAGGGGCATTAAGTACACAAAACTTTACGACTGCTACAGATTCTCACAATGTAGCTATGGGTCATGGCGCAGGTAATAAAGTCACCACGGGGGATCGCAACACCCTTATTGGTAGTCTAGCAGGTGATGCCTTGAATACGGGTGCAGCCAACGTAGCAGTCGGTTACTTAGCATTGAGTGCAGATACTAAAGGTGCTTCCAATGTTGCAATAGGGCGAAGCGCATTAACAGCACAAAACTTTACGACAAACACTGACTCTTTTAATACCGCTGTTGGAGATAGAGCAGGAACCGCAGTCACTACAGGCACATTAAACACCCTAATTGGTGGATTATCAGGTGATGCTATTAATACAGGTTCTTCTAACGGAGGGCTTGGTTATAATGCAGCAGGTGCTGTTACTACAGGTAATCACAATATTGGCATAGGTGTTTCTAGTTTAGTTGATACTGTAGCCCTTACCACTGGTAGTCAAAATATTGCGATTGGAAACTTTAGTCGTACTACTGCGGTAGATTCTACTTATGCAACGGTTATAGGATATAACGTAGGAGGAGAATCAGGATATTTTACTATTGGTCGTGATGCTAGTGACATACGTGCAGCACACGGTAACGTAACTTGGGCAACTGTTTCGGATGAACGTTACAAGAAAGACATTGTAGATTCTACAGCGGGTTTGTCATTTATTAAAGCTTTAAAACCTCGCACTTTTAAATACAAGACTCTTGGCGAACTACCAGAAACATTTAATGCTTATAAAGCAGACTCCACCGATGTCTTTAAAAACTCTAATACTAACCACGGCTTTATTGCACAAGAAGTAAAGACAGTCATAGATGCAGATAGCGGTATTAAAGATGGGTTTAAATTGTGGGATGAAAGAGCAGATGGTTCACAGGAAGTTGCTGAAGCTGCGCTCATACCAATCTTAGTCAAAGCAATCCAAGAGCTTGAAGCTCGTGTTGCAGAGCTAGAAGGTTAAGCATGGACCTAATACAACGAAACTTTCCAAACGTAGGGGTTGTCGAGGGGCAACTCCCAGAGGACGTTGTGGGCAACATATGGAAAGTTGTGAACGAAGCACGAGAACAGCCAGAGGACATGAAGCCTGAGTTAGCAGGTAACATTAGTACGTCTATCAGGCTGGACGGTGACTCACCCCTGCTCAAGGAGTTTGTGACTGAACTACTGCCCTCGTTTATTCAAAGCCACATCGAGGCGTATGGCGCACCGTGGCGTGAAACTATGCGTGAGGGTGAGGGTTGGAACTTGGAAAGCCTCTGGGTAAACTTCCAGAAGCAGCATGAGTTTAACCCACCGCATGACCACAGTGGTGTGTACAGCTTTGTCATATGGATGCAGATACCTACATCTTACGCAGAGCAGAAGAAACTTCCTATTTGTGCCAACTCAAATGCAGATAACCACATATCTAACTTTGCATTTAGCTACACAAATACGTTGGGCAGGGTGTCAACCTTTGCCTACAACATGGAGAAAGAAGCAGAGGGTTACATGGTTATGTTTCCCTCAACCATGCTTCATCAGGTTTTTCCGTTTTACGACAATAACGGGGAAAGAATATCAATCTCAGGCAATATTAACATTGCAAACCTAGAAGGATAAACACAATGGCAAGAGATGCAGATCAAATCGCACAAGACCACTCAGCAATGCTGGGCAGTGTGTCAGTAATCAACAGCGTTATCGCTACCCACGCTAAAGGCAGTGATGCAACGAGCGAAGATTTCGGACATGACATGACGCATGACGAAAAGAAAGAGCGTGTAGCTCGTAGCAACGGCTATCTCGTTCACATGAAGGCACTTGAAGATTGGGGCAGTGAAAGTTTTACAGAAATAGATAAAGCTATTACTGCGGCTAATTCATTTACTTCATAAATTTAACTTAAAAGGAGATCACGATGGCTAAGAAAAAAACAAACACCATTACGATCAATAACGTAGAATACACTGAAGATCAATTAAATGACCAACAAAAACATTGGGTTAACCAGAGTTTAGACTTGGATCGTAAAATTAGGTCAGCACAACTTAATCTTGAGCAACTGAACGTAGGCAAACAAGCTTATGTTCAAATGTTAACAACGTCTTTAGAAATGAACAATTCTGAAAACTTGGAAGCTGCTGAGTAATGGAAATGGACGCGCTTTGGAGCTTTGCTTTAACTGCTGCCCTTGGGGGCTTGGGCTGGTGGATTAAGAACCAACATGAAGAATTAAAGCGCGTCACCATTTTATTAAATAGAACAAGGGAGGAAATGGCAAAAGAGTATTCAACAAAAGTTGAAAGCACTGCTTCCATAGACAGATTAATAGTACGGTTAGATGCTCTTGATGCTAAAATGGACAGGATGTTAGAACGCTAAAATAAGAAAGCCCCAACTATGATAGATCCTGTTTCAGCCATCGCAACCGCAACAGCGGCCTACAAGGGTATTAAGAAGGCTTGTGAGGTGGGCAAGGAAATTTCAAGCTTTGCAGGTACAATTTCACAGTTTGCCAAAGCGTCAAGCGATATGGACTTCCTTGAGAAGCAAGCGGCAAACCCCTCTCTTTATCACAAGTTGTTTTCTAATACTGAGGCTACGGCTTTAGAGATCTGGACTCAAAAGAAAAAGATGTCTGAGATGCGAGAAGACTTGCGTGAATACGTCAGTTTCGTGTACGGTCCATCAGCTTGGAAGGAAATTGTATCTTTGGAAGCAGAGCAGAGAAAACGCCAAAGGGAACTGGTTTACAAGAAAAAAGAGTTTATCGACAACTGCATTAACGCCGTAGTGGTTACGGTATTGCTTGCGATTGGGTTAAGTATTCTTGGATTAGTTTTGTATTTTATAGGTGCAAAACAAGGAAAGTGGTAATCGAAGAATACAAGAACAAATGGGTGGTTATAGACAAAAACAATAAAATAGTCATAATTACATCAAACAAAAAGATTGCAGCTAAAGCTGCGTTGGATTGGAGATTAAAGAATGACTGAGTTCGACAAGGCAGATTTAAACAATAACTCAACCATTGAGCGCAGCGAGTGGAACTTGCTTGCGCTCGAGGACCGTAGGCTTGAGATACACGATCAAGATTTAAAACGTAATGCAGAGCGTAGGTTCACGGGTTTTGCTTTAGCTGGCATGTTGATCTATCCGTTTATAATCTTGTTTGCTTCTGTTCTAGGCTTCGATCAGGCTGCATCGTTAATCACAGATATTGCAAGCGTATATGTTATTGCGGCTTCTGGCGTTGTTGCTGCTTACATGGGCTTCAATGCTTACTCTGCAAATGCGGATAAGAAGAAAGCGTCTATAAGCTACGATAATAGGGAGCTAGAGAAATGAGTATAATATCTAGTCTTATTGGTCCCGTTTCAGGTATCTTAGATAAGTTTGTCGAGGACAAAGACCAGAAAGCGGCTCTAGCCCACGAAATAGCCACCATGAGTGACAAGTACGCCCAGCAAGCCCTGTTGGCCCAGTTAGAAATTAACAAGGCTGAAGCGGCTTCTGGTAGCTTGTTTAAGGGAGGATGGAGGCCAGCGGTAGGATGGACATGTGCAATTGCGTTTGGCTACCACTTCGTGATTCAACCCCTGTTAGTTTTCGTTTTAACCGCCTCGGGGGTAGATCTACCTGATTTACCTGAGTTTGATATGGGCACACTTCTTACAGTTTTGGGAGGCATGCTCGGAATTGGCGGGCTAAGAACTGTAGAAAAAGCAAAAGGATTAACAAAATGAAATGGTTTTCACGAGCTTATTGGTGGAATCTCTTGATGGGAGATTCTGAAGAAGAGAAAGAAACACCTGTTGCAGTTGTACCTTCGCCTGTAAAAAAGGCACCAACCAAACGTGGACGACCCAAAGGGTCTAAAAACAAACCTAAGACCCGCAAGAAAAAAAAGTAAAGTCTTATGGAGAACGACATTGAGATGAGCCAGACAGTAGGCTCAATAGGAACTAAAACAATCAACATTGGTACAGGGGGTGGGAGTGATGTTGAAGCTGGCATCGAGTTTATCTATCACATGCGTGAACATTTAGTCGATGTTACCGTAGCTACAGTCTATGGTCTTGTGGTGTTTGCAATTGTTCTGTGGTTGAAAAAGAAGTTTTCTAGTTGATGTGGGTACTGGTTTGGATGCAGTTAATATCGGGACAACCGGTAGATCATTTTCAGTTAGCTGTATACGAAACCAGTGTTGAATGCGAAAAGAATAGAAAACGTGCAGAAGTTATGGTAACTCATAATGGAATTGCTGTAGCTTGTTTGGAGGTTAAGTTATGAAAATGTTGGTAAACCTATACTACAAAATTAAATACAAACTGTTTGGAGTTTTGTATTACAAGGGGAAAACAAAATGACATTTAAATTATCCAAGCGTAGTCTTGACAGACTAATCGGAGTAGATGAGCGCATGGTTGCTGTCGTTAAGTCAGCAATACATAAATCTAAAATAGATTTTGGTGTGATCTGCGGCATGCGAACTTCCAAAGAACAAGAAGATTTAGTTGCAAAGGGTGCATCTAAAACCATGAAGTCAAAACATCTTCTGGGCCACGCTGTAGATCTGATGGCATATATAGGTTCAAGAGCATCTTGGGAATTAAACTTGTATGATGACATAGCAGACGCTATGGCTGAAGCAGCCCGTGAGGTAGACGTTCCTGTTCGTTGGGGCGCTGCATGGACAGTGCCAAATATTGCTTACTTTGATGGCACAATGGAAGATGCTATGAACAGTTACATCGACACAAGAAGAACTCAAAGCCGTAGACCTTTTATTGACGGCCCACATTTTGAACTTATGGTATAGGAGAAACAGTATGGGACTTACAAAAAGTCAAAAAAAACACATGGACTTAAATAACGATAATGTTATTGATGGAGATGATTTTAAAATAAGGAATGAAGGTATGGCTATGGGCGGCAAGGTAAAAGCTAAAGGCATGGCTATGGGCGGTAAGGTTAAGTCCAAAGGCATGGCTATGGGCGGCAAAGTTAAGTCCAAGGGTTACGCCATGGGCGGCAAAGTAAAAGCTAAAGGCATGGCTATGGGTGGTAAGGTCAAAGCTAAAGGTATGGCGATGGGTGGTAAGGTTAAGTCCAAGGGTTATGCGATGGGTGGTAAGGTTAATTCCAAGGGACAAGCTATGGGTGGTGCAGGTTTCGGTGCGGCTCGGTCTTCAGGAAAACCTATCATAACCTATTAATGGCTTTTTTACAAAGTAACATCCCGCACTTTAAGTGCTGGGTGCGGCGTGAGTACACACATAACCACACTGCGTACCACGGAGAGTTTTTACATGCGATGGCGATTGGCGTCACCACCATGCCGAACAGATGCCTGAGTTTTCAGGTGATTTTTACTGGCTGCGAAGCGGACATCGAGGGTGTGCCCAATGTCCACGGCGGAGCAATGTGGGCTCGAATGCCCATTACAGCGTTGGTAGGGGATACTCCGTTTGAGGAGTGGCCCGAGCCTATGCCTGTTCATGCAGCACAACCTTGGGACTGCTCGTCTCGCACACATGCTGTATATCAGATGGATCGAACCACACCTTGTCCTTGGATGGCGAAGGTAGAAAGTGAGTTCTACCCTGCTAAATACTTGTTTACTGTGGACTATACAGATAGCGAAATTGCAGATGATCCTGCACAACACAAGCAAAGTCACGTTTTAGAACTGCTTGATGCCGGTCGATATACTGGTAACATCGTTGCTTTACCAAACAACAGAGTAAGAGTTACGCATCCTGCTTGGTTTAACACTGGAGAAGGCGCACCAGACTTCAGACCTTCTCAGCATATTCATTACTCAAAGTCTGATTTAGATTATACCCTCGATGTAAACAGGGTTTTTGATAATCTTTATAACGACAGTTCTGAAGAAGAGGTGGAGGATAATCTTTAATGGACCTTGTAGACTTCTCGACATATATGTATAAGCTACTACGAGAGCGCGAACAAGATATTGCAAGTGCTCTTGCTAATGATGTTGCCAAAGATTGGGAGCATTACAAACTCATGGTAGGTGAGATACGGGGCCTGGCCTACGCCCGTGAGGAAATAAAAGCCCTGCTGGAGAGAAACGCAGACGATGTCGAAGACCTTATATCTTCCTGATCACGTTGCGCAGAAAATGAACAAAGACAAAGAGAAGGCTTCGGCTGACTCGTCTGATGTACATAGCGCGTATGTTGACGCCACCGAGAAGGTTTTAGATCCTTCTTTACTAGATAAACCCCTTTTGGAACGACTGCCGCAGCCTACGGGCTGGCGTTTATTGGTGATGCCTTACAAAGGTGCATCCAAGACGCAGGGCGGTTTACATATCCCAGATGAGATTCGAGCTCGTGAGGCCGTGGCTACTGTTGTAGCTTACGTTTTAAAGCTTGGGCCTTTGGCATATAAAGACCCAGACAAGTTTGGACAGGACGCAGCACCTTGGTGCGCGGAAGGTCAGTGGGTTTGCATTGGTAGATATTCAGGATCACGTTTTAGAATTGATGGCGGGGAGGTTCGTATCATTAATGATGACGAAGTTATCGCTACTATTCTTGAGCCTGATGACATCAAGCAAGTTTAGGAGGAACAGATGGCTGAAGAAAAACTAGAGCAAGAAGTCCTTGAAGACGAGGGCGTCGAAGTTGAAGTTGAGGTTAAGGAGGAAGAGTCCTCTAAAACTGAGATACCAGTTGTTACGGAGGAGGTTAAAGAGGAGGAACCTGCACCCGTTGAAACTACAGAAGCTGAAACAACTGAAGATGAGTTAGAAACCTATAGCACCAAAGTCCAGAACAGGATTAAGAAGCTAACGGAGAAGTATCGCAAAGAAGAACGTGACCGTGAGGAAGCTGTTCGGATGGCGCAACAACTCTTAGGTGAGAACCAACAACTTAAAAACCGAATGCAAAATTTAGACAAAGGGTATCTAACTGAATATGGTACACGTTTGGATAGCGAAGTTATAAATGCAAAACGGTTGTACAAAGAGGCTTACGAGGCTGGTGACGCAGACAAAATGATGGAAGCCCAAGAGGCCATGTCAAAAATGTCTATTGAACAAGAGCGTTTGCGAATAGCAAAGCAGCGTTCAGAACAAGTTGAGGTTGAGCAGGGTCAAGCACAAGGCCAGCCTGCACCACAACAAGCAGCACAGCAACAAGCTCCTGCTCCAAAACCGGATCCTAAAGCCGAAGCTTGGGCAGAAAAAAATGAATGGTTTGGCAGCGACGAGGTAATGACCTATGCTGCATTTGGTATTCATCGCAAACTGGTTGAAGAAGAAGGAATTGACCCGAGCGCAGAAGAATACTATACTGAAGTTGATCGCAGGATGCGTGTGGAATTTCCACACAAGTTTCAAGCGAAGAAATCGGGCGGAGCACAGGTCGCACCTGCTGGCGCTTCAGCTACCCGCAGTACAGCAAAAACAGGGCGCAGGTCGGTGAAACTGTCACCATCACAAATTGCGATGGCGAAACGTCTGAACGTACCGCTTGAAGAATATGCAAAATATGTGAAGGAGTAATGATATGACTGACAGAAAATCTCGTGAAAGCGAAACTCGCGAAACACAAACGCGCCGTAAACCATGGGCTCCGCCCAGCCGCCTTGAAGCACCTGAAGCCCCTGCGGGCTATGTGCATCGTTGGATTCGAGTTGCAATGCGTGGTGAAGAAGACAAGATGAACGTCAACACCAAGCTGCGCGAAGGATGGGAACCCGTTCGTAAGGACGAGTATCCAGACTATGAAGCTCCCACTATTGACGAAGGTCGATATGAAGGAGTTATCGGACAAGGTGGGCTGATGCTGTGTCGCATACCTGTAGAAACCGCCCAAGAACGATCCGCGTATTACGGGAACCGGACCCGCGAACAAATGGTAGCTGTTGATCAGGACCTAATGAAGGACCAACATCCTTCGATGCCTATTAGTAATAACAGGCAAAGTCGTGTATCTTTCGGAGGCTCACGAAGGGACTCCGAGTAACTTTTGAGGTGCTATTATGGCAAATTCTAACGGATCCTTTGGGCTACGCCCCATTGGGAAAATTGGTCAATCGACCAATTCTACCGGTATGACTGAGTATCGAATTGCATCCGACAACAGTAACCCAATCTTCCAAGGCATGGCGGTAATTCCGTTAGCTGCGGGCGTTATTGACGATCTACAAGCTGCGGCTGGTGGTAACGTCGCTATCGTGGGTGTGTTTGGCGGTTGTGAGTATGTCTCATCTACTACTGGTGAAACTATCTACTCTAACTACTGGCCTGGTTCTGGCGCGGATTCTAATTATCCGGTCAAAGCTTTTCTGTACGACGACCCAAATCAATTGTTCACGATTGCAACATCCAATGTTGTTGCAGGACAGAACACTGAAGCGGAAGTTCGTACATCTGTATTCGCAAACATTGCTTTTGCTACGGGTAACAGTGGTTCTACAACTACTGGTATTTCTTCTGCAACAGCAGACTTGAATACAGTCGCAACCACCAACACATTGGCGTTAAGAATTATGGGCATCCAAGATGATCCAGACAATTCTGACTTCACTGCTGCTGGTATCCCACTAATCGTTCGTATAAACAACCACTTCAATGCGCCTACTGGTTCCATTGTAGCGGCAACTGTTTCTACGACCGGCGTATAAGGAGGGTATAGATTATGGCTATTTCTCGCGCACAACTAGCGAAAGAGCTAGAACCCGGCCTTAACGCTCTATTCGGAATGGAATATGATCGTTACGAAAACCAACATGCGGAAATATACACAACAGAATCTTCAGATCGTGCATTTGAAGAAGAAGTTATGTTGTCTGGATTTGGTGCGGCTCCTACTAAGTCAGAAGGTTCAGCCGTTAATTTTGACGATGCTAACGAAGCTTACACAGCTCGTTACAACCACGAAACCGTTGCGCTTGCATTCTCAATTACTGAGGAAGCAATCGAGGACAACTTGTATGACC
>WLWG01000206.1_pt1 | contig 62662 bp, 82 predicted proteins | sample 6712871 | NCBI WGS metagenome assembly WLWG01 (sample SAMN12718693, study PRJNA515312) | sponge metagenome | isolation source: marine sponge | host: Mycale hentscheli | place: New Zealand: South Island, Marlborough, Capsize Point | collected 2003-05-01 | reverse complement strand
CCATTACCTGATTCGTCGTCTCCTAAATCAGAACTATCACGGCCATCAATATAAAAACCATTTGTTCCAAAACTGCCTGAGTATGCTATTGGTTTCCATACTCCATTATCATCAAACTCTCCAAAAGCTGTTGGGGCTGCTTGTATTCCGTCAATTAAATACATTTCAGCTATATAAGCATCAATATAATTACTACCTTCTTTACCGATATTATGCGCTGTATTATCATTAACATCAAAAGTAAAATCTTGAGCAACAGTAGGACCAGAAACAAAACTAGTAACTTGAGAACCATTAATATACAGTTTAACTCTGTCTCCAGCCGTTGAATCAGTTGTATCTACCGCAAGAACAATGTGTTGCCATGCTGTGGGGTCGCGAAATACCTGAGTAGTTTGAAAAATTGTACTACCATCTATCAAATACATATTGTCGTTAGAGTCAGACCAACCAAACTCTGTGCTGCCAGCTTGTAGTATTCTGTATCCACCGCTAGTACTACTAGCAAAGGTGTTTACTTTCCACCAAAAACTAAATGTCCATGTACGGCGATTAGACGAACTGTCAGGTGTTCTAGTTAGAAATGCGCTATCTCCCATTGTAAATCTAATTGATTGGTCAATGTCATAGCTAGTTGATTGTCCACCCGCACCCATCATTATGTTTTGAAAAACCATTTAATAGTCCTTTAACTATAAGCTTGTGTCATAACGGCCTGAATATTTTCAGCAGTGCCATCACTTGATACAGAAAGAATAATATAATCTAGTCTATCTACAGCATCATCAGTAGTTGAAAATGTAGGTGCTGTACCACCAATAAAGTTCCAACAAGCATTGTACGATACTGTTCCACTGCCCCCTTGCTGATGCAAAAAGATACTACCAACTTGTCCTACTCTAGCATTGGTAGGTCTAGCAAGAGTGTGTGCAGCAGTAACAGAAGTAAAGAAGTTTTGTGCAGTACCAAAGTTAAGAGATACAGAAGTAATGCCATTGATTGCCGTTGTTTCAACAGCAGCCGCTGCCGACTCTGTAAGTTGTAGCTGTCCTTCAAGCGATACATTACCACTTACACGAACAGTGCCAAGAAATCCTGAGTTACCTGTAATAGTTGCTGTGCTTAACAAGTTAGTTGCTCCACCCACACTAAGAGTAGATGCCAAGCTAACTGCTCCTGCTACTGTAAGAGTACCACCTACATTCGCATTACTTACTGAAGTTGCACCACTTACACGTACACTACCTAAGAAACCTGTAGCACCAGCAACTGTAACTGTACTTAGTAAGTTAGTAGCACCTCCTACACTCAAGGCACCTCCTACACTCATAGCACCTACAACAGTAGCTGTGCCTCCAACAACTAAGTTACCACTGACAGATACATTATTATCGAATGTAGCTGCACCCGTAGTAAACAATGTTCCACCAACAGAAGTGTTACCTGCTATATCAAGTGTACTAGCCATTGTCGCAGCACCACTAACTCGAACAGTGCCTAAGAAACCTGTAGCACCAGCAACAGTAACAGTGCTGAGTAGATTAGTTGCTCCACCAACACTAACAGCACCGCCTATGCTCATTGCTCCAACAACAGTAGCCGTACCTCCAACTACTAAGTTGCCACTGACAGATACATTATTATCAAAGGTACCCGCACCTGTAACAAATAGTGTTCCACCAACAGATGTATTACCTGCTATATCAAGTGTACTAGCCATTGTTGCAGCACCGCTTACTCTAACAGTACTTAAAAATCCTGTAGCACCAGCAACCGTAACTGTATCAAGTAAATTAGTAGCCCCACCAACACTTAATGTAGATGCTAAACTTGTTGCACCGCCAACTGTTAATGTGCCACCAATATTTACATCGCCACTTACTGATATGTCTCCATCAAATGTAATACCGCCAGTAGCAAATATAGTTCCACCAACAGAGACATTCCCTGCTACATCTAAATTACCACTTACAGATACTGCATCCTTAAAGATGCCTACACCTGCCACTGTAACCGTTGAAGCAAAGTTAGCTGCACCACCTACACTTAAAGTTGAAGCTAGGCTGACGGCTCCTGCTACAGTTAGTGTACCACCTACATTTGCATTGCTTACAGATGTTGCACCACTTACACGTACACTACCTAAGAAACCAGTAGCTCCTGCTACAGTGACAGTGCTGAGTAAATTAGTTGCGCCACCCACACTTAATGCACCACCAACACTCATAGCACCTATAACAGTAGCTGTACCTCCAACCACCAAGTTACCACTAACAGATACGTTGTTGTCAAATGTACCTGCACCTGTAACAAACAAGGTTCCGCCAACAGATGTGTTACCCGCTACGTCTAATGTACTAGCCATTGTAGCTGCACCACTAACTCTTACAGTGCCTAAGAAACCTGTAGCACCAGAAACTGTAACTGTACTAAGAAGATTGGTTGCCCCACCTACACTGAGAGTTGAGGCTAAACTAACTGCTCCCGCAACTGTAAGAGTACCGCCTACATTTGCATTGCTTACAGATGTTGCACCACTTACGCGCACACTGCCTAAGAAACCAGCATTGCCAGCAACCGTAACTGTACTTAGTAGATTGGTTGCCCCACCTACACTAAGTGTACTATTTAAACTTGTTGCTCCTGCAACAGTTAGTGTGCTTAGTAGATTAGTTGCTCCACCAACACTAAGTGTACTATTAAGGCTTGTAGCTCCTGCTACTGTAAGTGTACCACCAACATTTAAATCACCACTAACAGAAATGTCACCATCAAATGTAATTCCTCCAGTAGCAAATATCGTGCCGCCAACTGATACATTACCAGCAACATCTAGATTACCGCTTACAGACACATGGCTTTTAAATGTACCAGTTCCTACAACTGTAACCGTTGTTGCAAAGTTAGTAGCGCCCCCTACGCTAAGTGTAGAAGCTAGGCTTACAGCCCCTGCTATAGTTACCGTGTCTGCAAAGTTAGCTACACCGCCTACACTAAGACTAGAGGCTAGGCTAACTGCACCACCAACTGTAACAGTACCACCAAGATTAGTGTTACCACTAACTGATACATCGTCTTTAAATGTTGCCGCTCCTACAACTGTAGCTGTTGATGCAAGATTAACTGCACCACCAACACTAAGCGTTGAAGCTAGGCTAACTGCACCAGCAATAGTAACAGTGTCTGCAAAGTTAGCTACACCGCCTACACTTAATGTAGATGCAAGACTAACTGCTCCACCAATAGTTACTGTACCACCAAGATTAGTATTACCGCTAACTGATACGTTTGTTTTAAACGTGCTATCAGCTAAGAAAGTTGCATTGCTACCTACACTTAATGTAGATGCAAGACTAACTGCTCCCGCAACTGTAAGAGTTCCATTAATAACAGCATTAGCACTAATAGATACAGCATCATTAACAACTAATGTTCCACCAATAGATACATTACCGCCAGCATTAATAAATCCTGATACAGAAATATTATTTGCTACACCTAGTTCTGCTTCTACATTAGTTAAATTAGAACCGTCTCCATAAAAAGCTGCTGCCGTTACATTTCCTACAACATTAGCATTACCACTAATACTAACATTAGTTGCAAAGTTAGCAACACCTGTTACATCAAGCACTGAACCAACTGATACTGAAGAAGCAGTATCTATTCTACCACTAACTGATACATCATTACTAAATGTGGACTTACTTGTAAAAGCAGCCGTGCCAGTAACTGCAAGAGTGCCGCCTACTGATACATTTTCATTTACATCAAGCTGGCCGCTAACAGATACGTTGCCTTCGATAATTGCATTACCAGCAATCGTTACATGCGTAGCAAACGTAGCCACACCTGTCTGTACCAGTGTGCCACCAATAGAAGCATTTGTTCCAATGTTTAGATCACCGCTTACAGATGTGTCGCCCTTTACAACTAAACTACCACCAACATTAGCCCCACCAGCTACCGTAATTGAACTAACACAAATGTCTCCACCAACACTAGCTGTTAGTCCTGTAAGATTAGAACCATCACCATAGTAAGCAGAGGCACATACATTGTTACCAACAATTAAATTATTTTTAACTGTTGCTGTACCATCTACAAGAAACGCAGTCTGAGCAATAACTTTATTCGTAGCAACCTTTAGCGCAGTATTAGTTCCATCGCCTGTTTGAACATACACAGAAGAAGTACTAACACCCTCGTTTGTGGTGCTACTATTAATAAGCAATAACTGCTTATATGTTCCTGAAATTAGTTTTCCTGTTAAGTCTGTCATATTAGTTGCCAATACTCATCTGTTGAATCCCAAGTGGTTGCTACTTGATCCCATGTTAAATTTCTGCCACCTGTGTCAGGTCTAGGATTACGTATCGCAGGGTTGTCCCGAACATCAGGAATGTGATTTTGTGGGTGATTTTTTAAATCAAAGTTACCCTCAAAATCTGTTGGACAAACAATAAGTCCATAACTATTTTCTTGCATAACTCTGTGAGGATATACAAACCCACAGATGTCGCACATAGCTAGTGCGTTTTTATTACTTGCCATTACTTTTATTCCAAAGATCAAACAAGGTTTTTACTTTTTCTTTTATAATTTCTATATCACCGTGCATCTTAGCTAGTATAATAATTAAAGTAATTATTCCTAAAAATATAGGCCACGACTTTATAATAACATCTACCATAGTCATTATATGTATCCAAGTTTGGGTCGAACAAACATACTAGATCGTTCGCGGTCCTCCCGCATAGCTCTAGCTAGTGTTTCTTCATAATTAACTTTTAACATATTAATACGTTCAGAAGGAACTAAGGGTCGCTTCATAGACATATAGTAAGATAGCCCTGCTGTGAGGCAAGGAAAAAATCTTTTAGGTAAATCAGCGTTTTGCTCTGCTGACTTATTAACGTCTTGCAGTTCGCTAATTGTTTCTATTTTAAGAATGTCTGTAGAATTATCTGGAATAGGCCAAAGAGATAATGTAGGATTATCACGACCTCTACGAATAGAATACTGTGATGGTCGGCCTGTCTGTGTTTTATTGGGTATTAGTAAATACTCTTCAGGAGAAACGCGCTGTAACTGTAAGTCTGTACTATCTCTATTTAACACTACTTCAAGAGCATCAATAGTTGTAGAAGAAAGATCATAAGCAGTAGTAGAAGCCGTTACAGTTAAAGAAGATACACCAGTACTCCATAATAGTATACCACGGTTTTGCCAATCCTTCAACATAATATTTATAGAACGACGCGCAGATGCTGGCTCGTGACCGAGAGTATCTTCACCCCCAATCATTTCCATTGCTTCCTGAATAACCTCGTCAATATCAAGATTAAAATTATATGTACCCGATACAGCCATTATGTTTTCCTATATCTTTTAACTTTACGCGCGATGCGCTTCGGTTGTTTTGAGTATTGCTTTCCCGCAGCAGTCGCTTTTCTCTTTGCTCTCGTGGTCGCAGCATATTCTTTTGACGACAGGGCTTTGATTGCTTTCTCTGGAAGGTATCTTTCTCCCGTCTTCTTGCTTGGTTTCCCTGATTTCGTGCGCCATTTTTGCTTACTCCACTTTGAAAGTTTATTGCTTTTTTTCTTTTTACCTTTGTAACTGCCACCAGAATCTTTATAGTATTTAACAGCAAGCTGCATAGCTCTGGCAGAGTGCTTACCACCCATCTTACGCTTTGCTCTGGCCTTTGCCGCTGCCCACTTCTTTGGGTCACGTTTAGTGGCTGTGCCGCCTTTCTTACGCTTTATTACGTTTGCCATTGCTACCTCTTGCTTTTTTCATAGCTTCCTTACCTTTTTTAAATATAGAAGCTACTTGAGTTTTACCCATAACTTTAGCACGTTGTTCTCCCACAGTAAGTATTTGTACTTTACGAGCATAAGGCTTATTTATTTTTTTAACCTTTGCCACAGTAGCTCTGGCATCTGCTGGAGTAGCAAATTTTATACTAACTGTATCTTTTGGATTTTCATCAGTATAAAGTCTTCGACCAGAACCTTTAGGTTTTTTACCAGTACCTACTTTAGGATCACGTTTCTTATTCATTATTTTTTATGTATCTTCTGAACTTCAAAGCTTGCTTTTTTTGAAGCACCCTTATGTGCTACATAACCACCAGTAGGATTTTTCATAAGTTTAAATCCTTTACCAGACTTCATCCAGTGAAATCCTTTTGGGGCATCTACTGCTTTTTTCATTAACATCTCCATCTTTTACGAGCTTGTCTAAGTCTGCTATTAGGATTCTTAGCAGCCTTTGGAAACTTCTTCATTTGTCCCGCAGACCTAGCACAATATGATTTACGTCTTGCTGCACGTTTACCTGTAGGTTTCTTTTCAGTTACAGCAGTCTTTAGCTTAGAACCGGGATTTTGCTTACGATATTTAGCAACACCCTTCTTAGTCATACCAGCACCAGATTTGGTAGGACGCTTCATGCCCCTGCCAATAGTGATGCCCTTCATATTACTGGGTTTTCTTTTTTGCTTTACTGCCATATGTATACCTAAACTTTTTTCCTATATAGTTACAAAGACTATTTATATATTCATTAAAATCTTTATAGTCTTCTTTATTAGGTCTAGTAGCTGAATGATCTATTAAAGTATAATCATCATATCCTTCTTGAACAGATTTATTATACTGTTTTAAAAATTCTTTAGTAACCACGAAGAGCCTTACCGTAGCCTCGTACTTGTCCACCCATACGACGCCGAACTTTACCGCCATACTTTTTAATCTCAAAACCGCTTGAAATTAGTTCTTCAAGTTCCTTACCAGTAGGCATCATCTCACGACCTCTGCCACCCATGCCCATCTCTTCGCCTACCATGCTGGCAGGAGGAGCGTACTCTCCTCTACGGCGTTGTCCTGTTCTCTTCTGACGTTTATATGTTTCAGGAGACATTTCTCTTTTTTTAGGCGTAGGTATTTTAGACTGCAACGGACCTTGTTCTACTAATTGTTTTTTAGGAGTTCCAGCAGGACCAGTAGCACGACGACGAGGAAGAACCTCTTTTTGTCCTTCTCTACTTTCTTTAAGGTCTTTTTTATATTCTTTTATAAGATTGTTATATTCTGCCTGTTCAGCAGGAGTTCGTTTTACTTTAGCTGGCTTCTTCTTTTTCTTTGGCTTGTTAGCATCTTTAGCTTCTTTAATAAACTTTTTCTGTTCAGCATCTGAAAGTTTTTTAAAGTCATTAAGCTTCATCTTAGCTTCTTTAGCACCCATCTTCTGTTCAGGTGATGCTGCTTTAACACCTCTGGCCTTACGTTTACGACCACCTTTACTTATTAGTTTTCTTACCGCTGCAACCATATCAAATCTCCTTAGTACATTTTCTTAGAATAAGTGGCTTTACCGTAACCACGTTTAGCTGCACCTACACCACGAACAACTCTTTTCTTTTTCTTATTCTTCTTTTTTATCTGACCGCCTTCTTTAAAACCTAATGCCGGTGCGCCAGCAAATCCAGATGCAAAAGTGCTTCCACCACCAGTAGCAGCACCTAAAGCTGCTTTAACACCAACCTTAGCTAAAGTTCCTAAAAGACCGCCGCCTTTGCCTCCACCACCACTGCCGCTCTGTACCTGTTGACGTATTACATTAATGTTATCACCGGGAACTGGCTCACCTACTTCTTCCGCATCTTCTTCTTCTTCATATTCTTTCAGAAGTTCTTCAAAAAGACTTACATCATCTTCATAGTCTTTAGCCATATTACGATCCTCTCAGTTCAGAGCGTTGTCCTCTAAGTGCAGCACGTTTTCTAACAGTAGTTTTTTTCTTACCTACTTTACCACCTTTGCTTTTTCCAAGAAGTCCTTTGACAAGTCCAATAGATGTTAATCCTTTTGGACCCATCGCCCCAACAACAGCAGGTAAAAGCCCCATGCCTGATCCCAAGTTATCAAAAAGCTCATCTCTTTCGCTTTTCTTTTCTTCTTCTTCTTTTGGTTTATCTAAATCAGAAGTAACAGTTTTTCTTAATTTTTTATTACTCATATTACGATCCTCTTAGTTCAGAGCGTTGCCCTCTAAGTGCTGCACGTTTTCTTTTACCAGCTTTTTTAAGACGACCGCCTTTTTTAAAACCACCACTAGCATCAAATCCTTCAAAACCAGATATAAAGCTACTGCTATCACTTGGAGAAAAACTATCTAAATTACCAAAATCATCTTCAGAAATAATATCTTTATAGGTATCATAACTACTATTGTCACTACTATCATCATCTTTGTCTTTAAAAAGACTAGCAACGCTTTTCATAATTGCAGCACTGTTGTTTGCGCTTTTTCTAGCAGAGGGTAAAGAAGCTCTTGGTGCTGAAGGCATTCTATGTCCTTCAACAGACTTTCTTTTTTTACCAGCCCGTTTTCTATCTTTAGATTTCTGTGCTTTTATTTTAGCTTTAAAGTCAACCATATTAGTTACCTCTAAGTTCTGCGCCAAAGCCTCTCTTGGCTGCACGTTTACGACCAGCAGGTTTTTTAGCTACAGTTTTCTTACGCATAGGTGGTTTCTTTGCAACAGCCTTCTTACGTACAACAGGCTTTTTCTTTACAGCAACCTTTTTCTTTTTAGCAGCTACCTTCTTACGAGCGGCTGGTTTCTTTTTCTTTTTAAGACGGCCACCTTTTTTCTGTCCCATTTCAATTTGCATGTCTGAAATTTCATCACCAGTACCATATGCATCTTCAGTACTATCAATATCAATAATACCAAAAGGCGTCATTACTTTAGACCTACGAGGTGTCATGTCTTCAATAAAGTATTCACGAAGAGTTTCATAACCTTTATTCTGTGCTGCCATATCACCACGACCACCGCTTGATCTGTAAGGTGCGCCGGGTTCATCTCCTACAAAGCCATCAGCTTGCGGAGGATTAGACATAAGTTCTAAAGAAGATAAACCTCTTCTACCTGCATAATCTTCGTCTATATCTCTACTTCTTACAGGTGGATTTCTTTCAAAGTCTGAAGGAGAAGGTAAAGGGCCAACAGGACCAGTTGGTCTTGATGAACGACTTACACCACGGCGCATGGGAGGTGTCATCATTGATGGGTCAGGACGCTGCTGTCCTATCATGTACATAAACTCTGCTTCAGTAGGATTTCTACCGGGAGGAGCTATAGGTGTTTTATTTTGTGCCTGTCTTAAACGAGACTCTAATCTTTTTTGACCTGATTGTTTTAGTTCAGGAGCAAAAGGTCGTCTACCTGCAATATCTTCATCAATATTGTAAATCATATTGTTCATTTCACGTTCAGCAGGAGGTCGTCTACCTGCAACGTCTTCATCTAGTGGGAGAGAGTCTTCCATTAATTGTTGAAGAGCCGCTCTACGACCTGCTTCCGCCTTTCTTGAAGCAGCTTCACGTTGAAGAGAAGTATTCCGTCTCTTTACTTTAGGTGCAGGAGCTTTTGCTTTAGCTGTAGTCTTACCCTTAGAACCCAATTCAATTTGAATACGTTTTAATTTTCTTTTATCAGCGTCAGTAGCACTACCACTACGCACCTTACGCTGCAAAGCTTTTCTTTGATCGGTAAGTTGTTTTTTAGTTGCCATGTTTTTTCCTCCAAGTTCTTTGCTAACTTTGGTAATATAATCTCTGGTTTCTTTGGGAAGATCGCTTTTGTTTCTACCAGAAGCTATCCATTTGTTAGCATTTCCCGGTCCATAGTTATAAGCAACAAGCGTAGCCTCAAGATCACCACCATAGTTTTTAAGCAATGCCATAGCATAGTCTTTACCAACTCTGGTATACTCTTCTTCACTTTCATCACCAGCAGGTTTAACGCTGTATCCCGGTTGCCGTGCCGTTGCTGGCATAACCTGCATACGGCCTCTGGCACCTTTAGGACTAACAGCATCTCTGCGTCCGCCGCTTTCAACCTGTTCAATAGCTTTTAAGAGTTGATCTCTTGCAACCATGATTAGTCTTCTACTTTAAAAGCTTTGCCCTGTTCGTAGTCTTCATCAACTACAACATCCTGCGGCGGTCCCTTTACAGCCGGTCCCTTACGTGCAGCACCAAAGCCCTGTCCAGTAGGACGGCCTACAATTTCATCCAGATTATGTGGCCGTTTAATAAGTGTATGCGGTCCCATCTAACTTCTCCTTTTACGTTTCTTTCTACGTGCCTCGCTAAGTGCGATGGCAACTGCTTGTTTCTTACTCTTAACTTTTCTACCAGAACTACTTTTAAGTTTGCCCCGTTTGTACTCGCCCATTACTTTCTTAACTTTACCGGGACGAGTAATTTGTTTTCCTATAGAGGAGCGGTTAGTCATAACATGCGGCTACGATAGAGTTACCATCGTTACCGGAAACAGTCTTGCCACCATGCTTACGTTTATAAACTTTACCACCACCCATCTTTTTCTTTACAGGTTTTTTAGACTGAGCTTTTGCTGACAAGCTTTTGGGAACACTGGTACGATCTTCGCCCATTGCTTTACTAACTCCACCACCTTTAGACATCTTACCTACACCGTCAGCAGCATAGAACGGAACTTTCTTACCATTCTTTTCTACCATCTTTAGTGAACCACCACCAGCCATTTTCTTTTTCATGTAGCCACCAGCTTTCATTTCAGTCATGCCTCTATCTTTAAATACAGAATAAAACTTACTTTCCCTGCCTTTTAACTGTTCAGCCCTTTTAACGCCTTTAGCTAGACCATCAAATTCTTCAGCTAGTTTTGCTTTTTTACTTTTAAGAGGAGACTCTCTTTTAACCATACCAGCGGCCTGTGGTTTGTTAGGCTCAAACTGTTTAGCATCCATATTGTATTTTCTTTTAGGCTTGCCATCACTTTTAGGTGTAGACTTTTTAGCTTTTTTTGCCGCAGACTTTAAACGTGTTACATTTTGTGAATCAGCTTTAGGTCCAGACGGTTTCTTTTTTGCTGTGCCGGACTTAGGAGCTTTAGGCAGTTTGCCACGGGCATCTTTAGTACGAACTTTTTTTGCACTGTCTTTATCAAAACCCATTTCTTTTGCAAGTTTTTCTCTTTGTGCTGGAGTTTTTCCCCGTGCTTTAAGATCAAACTCTACATTGTAAAAATCTTCAGTATTTGCTTTGTCTTTTGTTGGCTTTCGTTTTCCAAACACTGTTTCTACAAATTTTTTAGCTGCTCTACGTCTTGCCATGTGTATTCTCCTTATGATCCTGCTTGTGTGATTGTATTAGGACCGCCAGCAGGAGAAGCCGCAACTTCCATGTCGTCCTGTCTAGTTCTGCGAGCCTGATTACGAAGGGTTTGAATTGAGTTTTGATATTCTGTTTGCCATACCTGAAGAGTTTCCCAATCCTTCATGTACATAGTAGCTTCTATAAGGCAACCATAAAATAAGGCATCGTAACAGTATTCACTGAAGTAGTTACTGGTTGTAACACTTGTGCCTGTTGCCGATGCCAATGCAAGCGGTTGTGATGCCGTCTGTATTTCAACAGTGGTTGCTGAAACTGGTGTGGGTACTATCTTAATGCTTGAGTTAGTACGCCGTGAATAATATCTGGGGGTGCCTGTGGATGCACTTACAGGCCAGTAATCATTTGCATACTCAACAGTTCGTTGCAGCAAATTAGTTACAGTAGTTCCTGTGCTTACAGTATAGTTTACATTACGAACAATACGTACACGATCATTCAGCGGAACGGCACCTGCATTCCCTGATGAAACTGAAACGGTTGTAAATTCATCCAAACCAATATCATCAATATCTTTTGTGATACGAAGTTCTGCTTTGGTAATGAAAAAGGGAATCTGCGTTGCAAACTCCGTTGAGTCGTTCTCAGTCGTATTGATTAAATCTGATTTTAAAAATGCGTAGTCAGGCATGACTAGCCAAGCATAGCAGTTAGAACGCAACCATCAGTGGGACCAGAAATACTGACCACACCATAAACTGCAACACCCATGTCTCCGATATAAATATCCGAAGCTTCGTTGGCTGCTACCTGAAACTTAATAGCTGTACCTTCAGCAGTCTTATTTGTAATCTGACGTTGACCTTTGATCGAATAAGAACCAGCCGCTGTTGCCAATGCATGAATAGCTACGATGCGTGTCGTGCTTGGAATGTTACTATCAGCAGTACCATTGCTTCCAACAGTTGTGTCAGTATCTACATATTTAAGAACAGCATCTCCAGTTGCTATTGCAACTTTAATATTTGAAGCCATAATCTCTCCTTTACGTAAAGTAGCAGGAGAGTGGCATTACACCACTCCCCCACACTTTATTAACCGGCACTACCGAAGTAGCCACGCCAATCCGAAACACCAAAGCTGTAACGCTCCCGTGCCTTGAACCGAAGATTACCCGTATCAAAGTCCGGCTCCATCTTCGTCTGAAGCGGCGAACGGACGAACATCTTCGCACCATTCGGAACATCAGTCTTGATGAAGTAGGAATCAACGTCAGTGAAACGACGATTGATAAAGTAACCTTCAGGAATCATACCCATGTGACGGGTGGCATTGATGGCGTTCGTATTCGGGTTAGCACCAGCAGCACTCGTCTGAGTGTTACCCGGCGATGAAAGAATACGATCCGCAATCGCCCACGAATCAACAGGGACATGCAGAGAAACAGCACTGGCACCAATCAGAATACCACGATCATCTTTGATCTTCTGAATGCTGGTAAGCGCAGTTTCAAGAGTTGCTTCCGTAAGGTCAGCAGCCGCCAGAAGGTTGGACTGATTACCATCGGAAATAGTCGGATGAGCAGCCGAGAAGAACGCAGCACCATCACCAATGGTATCAGTGAAACCATTCGTGAAAATGTTAGCGGCTTTTACCTGCTTGGTGTTTGCCATCGCACGGGCAAGACCTCTGGCACGAAGCTTCGCAAACGTGTCATACAGGTTATCTTCCATAGCTTCTTCAGTGACAGCAAAAGCAAGCGCAACGGTTTCCGCCGTATAACGGGCCGTGTAGCTTTCCTGTGCATCGTCATAAGAAACCGCAGCACCTTCGCCTTTGGTCGGCGCAGTGCCAAAGCCAGTGAAGAGGACTTCTTCTTCAAAAGCTCTGTCCGAGTTTTCTACATCATAAAGAGGTTCATGTTCATTGTTGACCTCTCCATACTCCATTCCAAATACGGCGTTAAGACCGGGAAGGAGTTCTTTGCTAATACTAGCTCTATTAATAGCCATAATAAATCCTCCCTATTAAGCCGTAGATGCCGTGGCCGTTACGAAACGATCACGGTGATGGTTAAGCCATACTTCCACAATCGGGAAAGCATCAGAATCTTTTTCATCAGGATACTGGGCTTTACCAATAACACGTACAGCAGCAGCAGCTTCCGTACCGGACGCACCATCAAGGTAGTAACTGGACTGACCCGTCTGAGTGTTACCGGAAGAAGCTGTAGAGCTTACGGTTACATTGTAGTTTTTGACAATAGCCAACTCTCCCGCCGAAAGCGACAGAGAAGCCTGAATGTAATACGTCTGATCGGGATCAGTGATTACAAAGAATTTAATGTCCGTGGCTGACACTCCACCCGGCCAATACCGGGAGAATTTCTGCTCGCCATTTTCAACATACTGACAACCCATGAACACACCAGAGGGCTTGAGCGTTGCAGCGATATACGGAGAAATCGTTGCAAAGTTCGCACCGGGAAGCACAACCGGATCGCCGGTAAAGATGCTATTGGTGGGCGACTGAGCCTGACCCGTTGAGGTCAGAGTAATCATGTCGGTGACGGCTTCGTTATTGTAGCCACCACTTTTCTTACGAGCAGGAATGAAACCACGAAATGCTTTAGTAGTAGACATGTTTCATCTCCTTAGTTATGGGAAAGCTAGTTCTGAAAAGAAGGTTGTCTTCCCCGTGTTGTAACTGAACGGCTAGAGTTTGTAATAGGCATACGAGAGTCAGAGTTTTTCATCAACTGGGCATTCACAGCATCCATTTGATCATTAGCTTTGTTCTCATAAAACCTTCTCTTGGCCTTAACTTTACCGGCTGGCATTTTGGCTAACGCCAAATCCCCACGACAGACTGCACCTTGATACCGGCCTTCATCTCTCACGGCAGATGAAATTGCAAGTTCGGGAACTTCATCGGGGGTAACAAGTACCCATCCTTCTTGAAGTCTTTTCCCAACATTGAGTACATCATCGGCACCTCTGACAGATATACGTATCCACCGATAAGCCATTCCTTCGGAATCAAACCGGGCTTTCACCGAGTCAGGTATTTCCAAAGCATTAGGCTCTTCAAAGGTCCACTGATCTTCTCTCATGTTGTTCTCACGAACATCGCTACTACGTGATTCATTTCGTGTATTCATTTTATCCTCCACGTTCTAATTAATATCAGTATATTCGCCATCAGCCGAAGTTACCTTCAACTTTTCAGCGGCATACTTTTCAAGTGGGATACCCCATTTGTTAGCAAGATTTACATCTTCTTTCGACAGTTTAATCTTCCTACCAGAGTTCGGAGACGAGCGTGAAGCCCCCGATACCACTTGAGCAGGTTTATTCGTGTTTTCCTGCACACGTTCCTGAACTTCTCCAAACTTGTGTGGAAAAGCTTCTTGAATCCTGTTGTTAACTTCGTCATAAAAGTCTTCATCTTCTGGATCATATCCTTGCTCCTTTAGATCAGCATCAATTGCCAAAGCAGCGGCAGTCATAACATTATCCTTGCCAAACCACTCGTTGTTACCTGCCCACTCTTCTGCACGTCTATCCCTGCGTCTTGGTGCGGGGGCCGGTGCTTCTTGCTGAACAGGCTCAGAATATTCTTCAGAGTAACGAGACTTTACTGAAGTTACGTTCTTTAAATCTGATTGAGCATCATTAAGCATTTCCTGTGCTTGAAGTACCCGTTCCTTGTTGCCTTCTTCAAAGGCTTCTAGATAAGCCTGACGAGCTAAGTCAATCTTATCTGTTAGCTGCTTCTCAGATGCTTCAAGACTATTTTTACTAACATTAAAAACTTCTTCTTCTTTTTGCTTCAATGTTTCAGAAAGTTTTCTGTTAGTTTCTAATAGCTTTTCAACTTCTTCTTCACGTTCTTTACGTTGACGAATAAGTTGACGTATTCTTTTCTCCGCACCTTTGGTTTCAATACCTTCCAGTTCAGGAGTCTCTTCTTTAACTTCTTCCTTGACTTCTTCTTTAGTTTCCAGTACAGGCTGTTCCTCTACAACTTCTTCAGGCGCATCCTGTTCAATTTCAATCTCAATTTTATCTTCTGCTGAAACTTCAATATCGTTCCAGTTATCTTCTGTAGACATTTTATTCTCCGTTGCTAACGATACAAACGATTTACGTTATTAATATTATACCACACTATACTACTTTTCCCAAATCATCCAGACGCCTTTCCTAGATTAAAGGTTGGATCAAGGTCTTTAGGGTCTTCTACTTTCATAATAACCTGATCATCAAACAAAAGAATAAGCCTAACTCCTTTGTAAAACAACTTAGTTCCTGCATGTTTACCATAGCATACATAGTCACCTACGTTACACCAAGCTCCAGCAGGGAACTTATCCTTATCCATATAAGCCAAGTCTCCCATTGAGAGAACCTGTGCTACTGTGGTTAGATAAGCCATATCATCTTTGGTAGAATCAGGCAGTAGGATACCACCTTTGGTTACGCTTTTTACCGAAACAGGGCGAACCAAAACATGAAAGCCCGGTATCTTCGGCAATGGTGAGGGATCAGGAGCTTCGTCTACATCAGTAATCCAAAGATCATTTTTGATCGCACCACCCATACTCACTTGTTGCATCTGTTTAGTCATCCTCCATATACATACGTTTTTTAACTATGTCTGTTAAGTTATCTCTGGCCCACTCAAGACTTGATATGGACCCTACTATTTGTCGGTAATGCGAGTAGTCTTCCGCAGAACCATTTGATAATGTAAGTCTTAGGTTATTAATTTCTTCATTAAATCCATTAACTACTTCATCCCAAATATTCATCTACTTCTTTTTAGAACTCTTCTTGCTGTCAGACGACTTCCAAGAGAAGTCATCCCATTCGTTAAGCGCACTGCGAACATTACGACCGCCTGTAATATCCTGTGCGTATGCATCGCCAAAACTTTTACCAGTATCCTTTACGTGTTCAGGATACCCCTTACCTTTAGTCATCATAATTATTCTCCTTTTGCATTACTGCTAATTGTGTTAAAGCTTCAAGAGCTTTGTCTTCCATATCTTTATCATCTTTCATTCTTGCCTCTAACATATCTTTAATTGTTTGGGCAACTTCTTTTTCATTTGCTGCTGTTACTTTAAAATCTTCAAGATCAAGCTTGCCTTCAATGTCTAGTTCTTTAAGACGCTCTTTAGCTTCACGATCAAGTTCTGATTTTTCCTCCTTCATACTGTTAGCAGCATTCGTCTTGAGAAGATCAATGATCTGGTCAGCTTCTTCAAGTTTAAGTTTCTTAGTCTTGAGTTCCATCTCCGCTGCCTGAACCATAGTATCAGACTGTAGTTTCTGTTTCTCAAGTTCAACCTTTGCCTGTTCCAGCGATACAAGCTGTTGTTCAGGAGACTGTGCCTGACCCATTGCTTGATTAGCATTAAGGATTTGTTGTGCTGCCTGTGCCATCACCATCTCAACAACAGCAGGGTTCTGAGCTTCTTCAGGACTAACTCCCTGCATCATCTGATCAGTCATACCATTCATCTGTTCCTGATACTTCATAATAGAATGTTCTTGAATGTTAGCCTGAAGTATTGGAGCAATTCGCTGCATGATTGGATTCTTACCATTCATGGGGTCTTGCAGGTATGCCATCTTAATCTGGATATGTGCATCATGGTTCTGACCGGGAAATGCAGCAATAGGCACACCCTTGGTAGCAGCCATAATATCTGATACAGGATCAAGCGGTTTAGGTTCAATCTTGGGTGGGAGTATCTGATCAACATTGGGCATGTTGGCAGCGTTGAGGATTGTCCTGTTAAGTTCTTCCAGATTAAACATACCGGGAGGAGACTGCTGCGCCATTTGTAGTGCCATGTTTGCCATCATCATCCGGTGTGCATTGGATGGGATGTTAGGATCAGATACTGGAATAATATCTACACGACCATCAAAGTCCTGTTTAAAGATGCTGCGATCTTCGTACGGAACATCATAAGGATATTCAGCAGGAAGATAATCATAGTCAATACGAGCAAGGATTCTAAACTCATCCTTCTGAGACTTGTGAAGCCGTTTATGTATTGCTGAGAAAAACTTGCTGCTTGCTTCCAGCAAAGCCATAGTAGTTCCAACGGGTCCATAAGAGGCAGCATCGGAGATAACCTGCTCCGTGCTGTCCGCAAACTTCTGTCCAGCAGTAGCTACGAAATTCAACATCTGGAATAGAGTAGAGGAAGGCTCTTTATAGGGGAGGGGAACAATAGCCTTTGATAAGTCTATACCAGTTGCTTCAACCTCTTTGAACTCGCCGGGAGCAATAGGTTCGTTGTCACCAACCATCCTTACTCCTTTGGCCTTAAACCCTCCCGGTAGATTTGCAAACTGCCCTGCATCTATCAGCGAACGCATTGCCGCAGTAGCACTCATAGTCAAATTACCAAGGAAGTGTATAAGACCAAGACCGTAAAAACCAAAACCCGGTACAAACCTATAATGAACAAAGTGTTCTATTTTTTCTTTGTTTGGATCATCTTGGTTATAGTTTCTACGAATACTTAGTATCTGTCTAGATTGACTCTCAACAGTAACAATGTATGGAAGAGGAATCTCTTCTCCTTCAATATCAAGATAGCAGTGCTGTTCCAGCAAGACATACTGAGGATCGTTATCAGAGGAGGGAGACAACCCAATGATTGTATCCATCTTCTCTGCAAAGGTTGTAATATTATTAGATGATGGTGTGGGAAGATCAACATCCTGATAAACACCAGCATTAATATCCCGTGCTATTTCAACAGGACTACGATAGATTACATGTGTGTAACGATCAGCGTTGGCAAGATCAGTTGCATAGTATGATACATAGAACTGATCAATAGGAATAAACTCAGAGCGAGGACGCTTGGTTGTTGCGTCATAGTACAACTTTTTAAATGCTGATCCAATGATCGGGAGATGGAACAGCATTCTTTCAAACTCATCAAAGTATTCGGGCATCTGCTCCGTTACCTGATAGTTCATAAAGTTCTGAACTCTGTTGGCCTGTAATTCTTTTTCTGCGTTTGACTTGCCAAGTATCTGTGCCTTGACAGGACCGCTTGATGGAAATAGTTCACCGGAAGCTTTAGATTGGAACTTAACTGCTGATTCAATCAGGAGAGGATGTACAGCAGTACATGCACCCTCAAAGGGTTCAGAACCCTGTTCTAGTTTAAGACCAAGAAGATCAAAGCCACTCTCAAACATAGACTCCCATTCAGCACGGGAATCTTTATCTGACTGATAGCTTTCAATAACATCATTGGCAATATCATTCAGTTCATCTTCTTCAAGAAGTTCAGACATATCACCGAACCATTCGGCAATATCTTCTGATGCTTCCATCCCCACAACCTCTTCAGAGAAGTCAACAATAACACCACCATCTTCAGGATCAACCTCAAAGGTAGCGTTGGACTCTTCTTCCATAGGCATAGCAACAACATCGCCAACCTCTTCTGGCATCATATCGTATGGATTTCTTTCAGTAGCCATTTATTTCCCTATTCAAAATTTGTTCCCTGCATTAATTATAGCACATAATCTGGTAAAGCCCAAATCTTTATTAGACATTCCAGTATGTTGCTCTGCCCCTGCTTACCCTATCTTCTTCTTCTTCAGGGTCTTCAGGATGCGAGAGGTGCCATGATTCCTTCATATAATGTACTGCCATTGTCAGGGCATCCACTTGGTCATCATGGGCTGCATTGGGAAACCGTATAAGTTCTTCAATGAGATCGTCTGCCCACTTCTTACTCTTGGGTATCCACAAGCGACCTGCTTCCATGATGGGGCTGGCTGCGTAAACTCTGGATACCTTATCCCTGTCAGGATTATATTCCATTACCGGGAGTCCTGCCCGTCGCATATCTTGTATAAGCGATTGACCGGATGCCTTCTTCTCCACCATGCAGACATCAGGTCTATGTTCATTGTATAGTTTCTGCGCCAGCCGTCGAAGTTCTGGATATTCAAAGCGGCCCTTGATGTTGCCAAGAAGTATCAGGTGGGCTGCAAAGTCTTCCCTGCCTTTCTCATCTTGGTCATACATGTAGAATATACCCCATGTTTGTATGACACTGTAGTCAGCAGTGGTACTGGTAGAGAAGGCAGTATCAAGAGTTTGTATTACAAATTCACAGTTGGGTGGGTCTTCCTGATCCCAATCCTGTATCCACCTTTTCTTTATAAGACCACCCTCTTCAGGTGTGGGGTCTTGCATGTAAAGAGAGTTCCAGTACCGGCTTCCGTTACTTGCCTTGATCTCGCTCTCATCCATTCGCAGTACCCGATCCGGTTTCCACTGTGGGAAGTAGCTACCCCCTACTGGGAGATCAAGTAGTTCTGCTGCATCTTCATCTAACCATGCAGGTATCTTCACCACCTCCCATGGTATAGTTTCATAGTCGGACATATTCTCCTGCTGCTTTAGTAGCCAGCCGCAGAGATCATCATAGTGATACCTTGTATTGATTATAACAATAGCACCGTCTGGCATGATACGTGTTCTGAGTCCCGCAGGATACCACTCTTTAATGAACCTTCTACCTGCACTGGAGATCGCATCTTCTTCAGACATAGCATCATCAAGTATAGCTACATGTGCGCCACGACCAGCAATCTGTGATCTGACACCGGCAGCATAGTATGTACCATTATGGTTTGTCTTCCACTTACCAGCAGCCCTGACATCACTTCTAAGGGAGACACCCCTGAATACTTTTTGGTATTCCTCAGTGTTTACTATGTCACGTACTGATCTACCAAAGTCACTTGCCAGTTGATCACTGTGCGATATGCTTAGTATCTCATGTTCAGGGTTCCTGCCCAGATACCATGCAGGAAACAACTTAGAACATACAACGGACTTTGATGAACGTGGTGGAAGAAAGACCATCAGTCTTTTTATTTGACCATCCTGTACCTGTTGCAGCTTATCTGAGATAACTTCAATGTGACGACCCATCCTGAAGTCAGACACAATCGAAGGTGCCATCAATCTTACAAAAGACAAGAAGTCATCATTACATTGAGTATCAACATTCTGCTTTAACAAAGCTTCAAGGTTGACATACTGTTCTATATAGTTACTATCTAAATACTCCATAGTACTATTATACACTATACTATAGAGATATACAATAGAGATACTAATAAAATAATAAAATAATACTAATAAGGAACTAATTAGTACCGCTTTGTTGTATTTATGTCACAGTATGGATACCTTATTTTATTTTGATGAGTAGTCCGTAGATTTTTGTCTGTATATGAGAGTGGTTGTTTATATATATATACATGTGCAGGTTTTTTTTCCTACCCCCCCGCATAGCAGCTATGCTGCCAACAAAGCCTTTGCTATGGGAACCCAATTATCTCTCCGTAGTAGGAACAGAATGTTACTACGGAGGAGAGTAATTGGTAGTAGCCTTGACAAATTCATCCAGAGGATGTCTTGTAGTCAGCTTCTACTACTTCGTAGTAATTTCAGAAAACTAGCTAACCCCTTGTGAAAGCGTAGCTTTTAGTTGCTATGCAACCAATGCAGGTCTGTCATGCCTACGATGAACCACAATAGTGGTTGATGAAGCTTGACAAACCGAATGACGATAAGCTAGATTAACCTAATTAAACCTCTATAGTAGAGTATCTTACGATACTATAGAGGGTTAATTAGATATTATAACCCAACCAACCAACCTAATCGGAGATTACCATGTCGAACATCACCATCCTTCAATCAGAGATTGACCAGTTCCTTGATGGCAGCTTTCAAGTTCACACATCTGTGAATGGCGGAGCCATTGACCTGCACGACGCTGATGGCGTCTGGATCGCTACGCTGGACGAGGATGAAGCTACGCTGGATACCATCAGCAGCTTCTAATCGACATACCTAATTAGCCCTTCATAGTAGAGTATCTTACGATACTATGAAGGGTTAATTAGTTTAGTGAAAACTTGATTGAGCTATTCGGCAAACATGGGTTAGAATCCCTTGCAACGAGTCACGTCGTTGGCCGGGATGGTGCATTGGATGCATACGATGCAGCATCGCTAAGAGGCATCTGTTGATGCCGGATAGTTCGATTAAGTTTTTACAAAACATTAACCGGAGGTTATTATGTCCGATGTAATTTTTGTAGGATTTCGCAGTAAGGAATCTTACGATTCCGCTGTTAGGATATTTGGAAAGCCTGATATCATAAGTGTTACTTATGATGCTAGAACTTTTACAGATGTGGATGACGGTGATACCGTTGTATTTGCAAAGGGTACGCCCGAACATATTGATAAATATGTTTTTGACGATTCAATGGACGACAAATACTTGAAGTTTAGGTTTGATTAATCGGAGATTAATATGTTGAATGAAATGCTAGACAAGTATAACTTGTATGAGTTACAAAACCATCCTGTAAATCAGGATCAAGACCATCTAACAATCTGTGCTTTCTTCCAAGAGGAAGAACAATTTCAGATTCATGCAAGCAAGCTCAAAGATCGCATCTTCAGACAAAGAAATGGAGAGTAATATGTTTGAGAAGATTAGAAATACAGCTTTGCTGTTAATGTTTCCGGCAGTCCTTGTCGGGATGTATGGTTTTTGCTTCAGAGGTTGGGACACTTTTCCCATCCTCTTTGCATTGCCGTTCGCTTTCGTAGCTCTATGTGCATTCCTGACAGAGGGATGCGACTAACTTAATTAATGTCTTACAGTAGAGTATCTTACGATACTGTAAGACGTTAATTAAACTATGGCAATTTTGCCGAACCGCCAACTGATGGAGATTATATCATGGCAACAATGGAAACTTTCGTAGCTGACAAGTGGGTAGCTCTTGACAAAGGCAAAGACTTGTTCAGCAAAGCTGCCGACTCCGGCATTCCTATCAGGGTCGTACACCCGAACGGGAACTTCAAAGTCATTCGCAATGGTGACAAGCTGCCCGAAGCTGAAGCAACTACCAGTACGAAAGTACAGGTAAAGCTGGATGAACTTCATAAGAAGTCTAGTAAGACCATAGCCAAAGCTATCAAAGAAGATGCCGCTGAGTTTGTCGATATGACAATGGCATAAGCAAAGTTTTACTAAGCCGAACGAGTATAAACGTGGTTAAGCCAGCAAACGGCTATAAAATTAAGACGCTGGTGGGTTGGCAAGGCACCCTCATTAGAAGCCTTGCATTATTCTTAACTCAATAGAAAGATATATACTATGACAACTCCTGCAATTCAGTACACAGAACGCCGTGGCAAATACAACCTCTATGCCGATCCCAAGCTTGAAAAGCTTATCGAAGAAAATGTTACCATTGGTAACTGGGGTAGGTTTGACAAGGCCGTCGCAAAGCTGGCACGGCATCGCAAGTCGGTAGACGGTGGTCGGATGCGTGATCACCAGCGTGTCATTGCACGGCAGCTTATCAAGGTGCTGAAGTCCGAAGAAAATACCTCACGGGCCATAGCACTGTTGGTATCCGAAGCAGCTTAGTTTATACAGAGATGGGAATGTCAGAGGTTCCCATCTTATGTGCAAACTATGGAGAAAAAAAGATGAAAACGTATAAAGTATCATGGGAAAAAGGTAGACTTATTGGAGCGCAAGGTATATTCTATCCTGATAGTGTGGTAGTACAGGCAGAAAATGAGAAGGCTGCACACTTGAAAGCATACGATACACATGAACATCTAATGCACGTAACTATAACAGAAATGGATGAGAGCAATGTTTCACATTACGTTTAAATCAAAGAACGTTAAAGTGGGCAAGATGGCAGTGACAACTAGCACTGCGACAACGTGTCCCACTTCGTGTCCTTTCAAATCGAACGGCTGCTACGCAGATAGTGGCCCATTGAAACTACATTGGGATAAAGTCACCAGAGAAGAACGTGGCGACGATTGGGCTACGTTCATTAGCAAGATCAAAGACCTGCCCACTGGTAGCAAATGGCGTCACAATCAAGCTGGCGACTTGCCCGGTGACATGGAGAAGCTGGACAATGAAAAGTGTATTGAGCTTGCCAAAGCTAATAAAGGCAAACGTGGGTTTACATACACACACTATGACGTATTGGATAACTTCCAGAACGCCATAACTGTCAATATGATGAATCACTTAGGCTTCACTGTTAATGTATCGGCTAACAATCTTGAACATGCAGATCAGCTATGCGATCTTAACATAGCTCCTGTTGCAACTGTGTTGCCGATTGAGCAGACAACCAACACTGTTACACCTAAAGGTAGAAAGGTTGTGGTATGTCCTGCTACATACAAAGATGACGTATCATGTGCATCATGTATGTTATGTGAGAAGTGGGATCGCAATGTAGTGGTTGGCTTTCCCGCTCATGGTACAAGTAAGAAGAAGGCAGCAGCGATTGCCGCTTAACTTAATAGGTGTTATACAGTAGAGTATCTTACGATACTGTATAACGCCTATTAAATATGGGGGTTCTGGTTTGAGTGAATGTTGTGAAGAATCCAGCATTACTGTAATAATGTCGGACAAACTCAACAAGGTAGATACAGCTACCTAACGAAGGGTTCGATTCCCTTCACCCCCACCTAATTTATTGGAGATTGACATGAAGAAAGTTATCCACATAAACCAACACGTTATCAAGAGTAACGCCAAAAGTGGCGAACGTGAGCCAGTGATAACCGTGAAGACATACAAAGATAATAACTATGCTCACGAAGTTTATGTTGACGGACCATGTAAAATAGTATACAGTCCTGACAAGCCACTGAGTTGTGGTGCTAAAGTATGGATCGAAACTGAAGCAGAGGTAACAATAAATGGATAGCTACTATGCTTTTGATTACTTGGGTGTATGTCACCCATTGGGTAATTGCGGTGATATTATTGTTGCCAATGAAATAGCTGACGATCTTCATGGAGAAGATTGGGCTTTTGTATATGCAGCTAAAGAAATTATTGACCTTGCTAAAATTGTAAAAAATAGGAGCGAACAATGAACGGACTTAGAATACATAGCGTTGATAATATTAAAGTAAAACGTGAAGACTATGAAAGCTTCACAACCATAACGGTAACTGTCACTGATAAAACAGACAAAGACTTTGAGCTAACTTTGTTCACAGACAAAGGCTTTGTCCCTGACATGGAGGTACAAGATGAAAACAGTTGACTTCGTAGAGATAGAACTTGGTGGTGATAACTGGAAGATTACATGGGACGTAAACAATCGCAAAAAAATCAAGACTACAGGCGAGAAGCATGGTCTAAAATACACCATCTATTCTCTTACTAATTTGACACCAACACAAGCTTATGATATAGCTATGGTGCAACTTGAATGGCTGAAGAAGGAGCAAAGCTATGTTATCTAAAAAAGATTGGGACGAACTTCAACAACTGTCTTACAGTGTAATGCCAAAGTGGTGGTATAATAAAGAAGATTGTGAGAAACAATACCAAGCTTATGTTGAAGGATGTAAGCAGTTTAAATTAAAACAAAAACTAGAAGTAAGATGGGGTGATCCCACAGTAGACATGGAGTAAACTAATGAACGCATGGCATGACATACTAGAGGAACTATAATATGAACATGAAAGTATTTAAACAAGTTTATAATGAACTTAGTTTACTGCAAGAAGAAGACACTGACGATCTAAACATTGCAGAAGAATCTCTGATGGCAGCTATGACCTTTACCATGACCAACGCACCATCTGCTTTGAATGGATTGTGCTTGATCTCTAATACGTTTAATGGTATACTGGCTGAGTACACACTAAAAGATATACAACTTAAAGGAGAATGACATGAATGTCCCTGAGTTTAAAGACATTGAAGATGTTGAAAAGTTTCTGCGTTATGGTGGTGACGAATGGTGTCGCCCAATGGTAGAAGAATATATGGAGCTAATTGCATACGATTCAAAGCCAGAAGATATTAACATTCAAGAACTAAATGGATGGATTGAACACGAAATGCGTTCCCTTTCAGACGGTTACGAAAGCTGGAACGATGACACCGCTTGAAGCTATAGAAGAAACTCTTGAAGTTCTAAGCCAGCTTCAGTTGAATGGCTCAGTAAAACTGGAGGACAGTGACAAGATGTCACAGTGCATCCAGCAACTACACTCAATACGTTTCAACCTAAAGATGAAAGATAATCAAAATGTTTAACCATGATGTGCTTAACTTTAATGTAGAAAAGTTTTCTCTTGGTGCGTTTAATCTTCCCCACGAAGGAACTGGAGGAATGATTGATCCCTCACTGGGCGTAGGTCTGCGTCGAACTGATAGTGGAGAGCCTATTGCTATTGTGTCTGAGGCATACGAGCCAGTACAATATCTTGATCTTGTAGAAAATCTTGAACAGTCTATTGCTATGTCAGGTATTGATCTTGATGGTGCTGAGTTTCAAACCAATGTGATTGGTCATGGTGAACAGCTAGAACTTACTGCTAAGTTCAACGCTGAAGCTACTACAATTGATGGAAGGAATGACTTAGTTACACCACAGTTCAAGTTCCGTACCAGCCACAACAGAACATGGGCTAACAATGGGATGATGGGTTACTTCCGATCAGCCTGTTACAATACTCTTGTTGATGGTAACAAGCTGGCCTATGTGTATGGTCGTCACTCAAAGAACTTCTCTGTCACCAGCTTTGCCAGTAAGATCAGGGCTGCATCTGACTTCATTGCCAATGATGGTATGGATCAGATGAAAGTGTGGTATAATACAACGGTTGATCGTGACACTGCGATCTCACTGTTCAGCAATACACTTGCAAAGCGTATGGACAACGTAAGCAAAGCACAGGTTCCTAACAAGGTGATGCTGTCCAACCTGATGAAAACATTTGACGAAGAGAACCGTCACATCATTGGCCGTGGTCACTACGAGGGCTATAGTCAGCAGACCAAAGGCACACTATGGACTGCGTATCAGGCAGCTACAGCATGGTCTACCCATGTACCTAAAGCTAACACCCGTGTACTACGTGAAGATAAGGTACGTAAGATGTTGGCATCACCGCACTGGAAAGAATTGGAGGTTGCCTAATGGCAAAGAAGGCTGATGGTAAGTACGACCCGACACAACATCGGATCAAGAAACGTACATCAATCGGGGCGGGAACTCTTTCCCGTCCCAACAATAAACATAAGAGACGTAGCTTTAAAAAATATAGAGGGCAAGGTCGATGAGTTATATAATAACACAAGCTCAAGAAGATACAGTTAAAGATGTAGATGACATTGACTTAATGATAAACGAAGATGAAGAAGAAGTGTATACTTTTCCTTCATATGAAGATGCCGCTGCATATCTTATGTGTCATGGTATAAAAGAATTGTCTGGTGGATTTCCCTTTAATATAAAGATTGAAAGATTGCAATGAACTACTTAAAGATTATTATACTTAACTTTATATTCTTTGTTATTCTTTCTGTCTTTGCATCTCAGGTAAGGGCCGACAACCTTTCATGTCTGGCAGAGGCAGTCTACTTTGAAGCACGTTCAGAATCTTTTGTTGCACAACTTGCCGTAGCAAACGTGGTGCTGCAACGAGTGCAGTCAGAACATTATCCAGATAATATCTGCGATGTTGTACGTCAGGGCAGAACATGGAAGGGAAAGCCTGTCAGAAACAAGTGTCACTTTTCATACTGGTGTGATGGTAAGCCAGAAACTATTGCAAATGTAGATGCTTATAATGAAGCAGTCAGCGCAGCAGAGCTTGCTCTACAGGGAGTTGTGTTGATCCATACTGAGGGGGCAACTCATTATCATGCCTCTTATGTCACACCCTACTGGGCATTAGATGAACGCTTCTCTCTTGTGGGACAAATAGATAAGCATGTATTTTATATTGACAACAGCCGGTGACAGGAGTATACTATGCCAGAAGACAGTAACTTGAAGTCCGCTTGGGATATATTAAATACTAATGTTAAAATGTTAAAAGCTAGAATAAAAGAACAGGAAAAATTAATTGATGACCTAAGAAAAGAACTAGCAAAAGAAAAACAAACAAACGCTAATACTGGGTGGGTAGAATACGATGACGAAAATATACGATCTTGATTGGCACCGTTTACAAAAAGAAAATACTTTAAGAAAATCTTTAGGATACGGCGAAGAGTTGTGGTTGTTGATGAAGGAGTCAGGGTACGACGTGACAAGTCAAAAAGATAGAGAAGAATTTTTCAAAGACTTAGAGGACTTAGAGTGAGATGGCTAAGAATTTATGGCAGAAAGAACGCAGTGGTTTAATGCGTGACCTTATCAGGGAGTATGTTGATGAGGGTTATGTATATAAAGAAGCTAAGAAGTTAGCTAAAAAAGAAGCAGATAATATTATGGAAGATAAAGTTTCTTTTGTGCATGAACTGTGGGAAGATACCTTTGATGACTGTTGAATTGATTGATCATATGGGCAGTGATCTCAGTGTTGTTAATGCAGCACGGGTAAGCTTTGATAAAGAATCTTCTTGGGAAACAATACCTTTTGCTGGTCCAACTGAAGGAGTTCTTCAAGATAAAGATATTAAACTAATAAAGTATCTTGCAAAGCACAATCACTGGACGCCCTTTGGTCATGGCTCCGCACAGTTCAGAATCAAAGCACCTATCTTTGTAGCACGTCAGCTTATGAAGCATCAGGTTGGTCTGGTCTGGAATGAGGTCAGCCGTAGGTATATCAAAACTGAGCCAGAGTTTTGGTCGCCTGATTACTGGAGACAGAGTGCAGAGAACGTAAAGCAGGGATCATCAGAAGACGCAACACCATCCCAGAATATAATAGATCATATGTATATAGATGCAACACGCCACTGTTTTGATGCATATAAAGCTATGTTAGATATAGGTGTATGTCCTGAACAAGCACGAACCGTGCTGCCACAAAGCATGTTGACAGAGTGGTACTGGTCTGGTACACTGATGGCGTTTGCAAGAATATACAAACTACGGTGCAGCAAAGACGCACAGATTGAAACCAGCAGTGTGGTTAAACCAATCGGAGATCATATGGAAAAGTTATTTCCTGAATCATGGAGTGCGTTATGTGGAAGTTAGTATTAAGAAAGGAGTGGGGAGATGTGGAGATTAAATCTTTCACTACTAAGAAAGAGGCAGAAGAAGAACTTCAAAACCGTGAACAACTCACTCAACATGTTACCGGATTACCTACAGAAAGAGTTTATCAAATCAAGAAGGGATAGAGCTATGGAAGTTCTTGTTGAAGTATACAAACCAAAAGAAAGAGGACATGTACAGACATGCTTTAAAGCACCGTGGCGTAAGATGGAGATGGTCGATAAGATAGAGACACTGGTATCAATAGAAAAGGATATAGCTGCACACCGACAAGAGTTATGTAAAGAACTTATGGAAAAGAGTAAAGGTAAATGGTAAACTTAATTGAGTCTTAGTAGTAGAGTTTCTACGAAACTACTAAGGCTCAATTAATATGGAGAAGTTTATGGAACTTAAAACACACCAACCCTGTCCCGACTGTGGTTCGTCAGACGCACTGGCGTACTACGAGTGGGGAACTAAATGTTTTAGCTGCGATGAATCCAAGCCCTATAGAAATGGAGAACAGATGCCAACCCAACCAACTCAGGTTATCAAAATGCAGAATGAAAATCCCTCATCTTTTACCTTCTCAGCTATTGCTGACAGAAAGATTACTCTTGATACCTGTAAGAAGTATGGCGTCACTGTGAGTAAGAGTGGCACCATTGTAGATAAACATATGTACAAATACTATGACAAGAATGGCAACCATCTTGCATCAAAGTTCAGGCGTACCAGTGACAAACAGTTCTGGTCTGAGGGTAATCTTTCTGAGTGTGGTTTGTTTGGTCAGAATATCTTTGGTCAGACAGGTAAGTTTGTCACGGTGTGCGAAGGTGAGATAGATGCTATGAGTGCCTTTGAACTGATGGGGTCGAAGTGGCCCTCAGTGTCTATCAAGAATGGCGCACAGTCTGCCGTGAAGAACTGTCAGCAGTCACTTGAATACCTTAACAAGTTCGATACCATCGTCCTCTGCTTTGACAATGACAAGCAGGGCAAAGATGCAGCACAGGCTGTTGCTAAATTGTTTGAGCCTAATAAATGTAAGATCATGGACCTTGAACTGAAGGATGCCAATGAGTACCTGAAGACAGGGCAGCGTGAGAAGTTTACTCAGGCATGGTGGAGCGCACGTACCTTTACACCAGCAGGTATTATCAACCTTGCTGACCTTGGCCGTAGCCTGTACGATGAGACACACAACGAGACTTGTCCCTACCCGTGGTCCGGTATGAACGACAAGACCTATGGCATCAGGACAGGAGAGCTTGTGACGTTCACCTCTGGTGCAGGTATGGGTAAGTCCAGTATCATGCGTGAGCTTATGTATCATATCATGCACAATACCAAAGATAATATTGGTGTGCTTGCTATGGAAGAGAACACGAAGCAGACTGCCTTCAACCTTATGAGTGTGGAAGCTAACGCTAGACTGTACATCAAAGAGATACGTGACCAGTACACACAGGAACAGTTGGATGATTGGCAAGCCAAGACGATTGACTCCGGCAGGTTCTTTGCCTTCGATCACTTTGGCAGCATGGAGAACGACGAGATACTTGGACGTGTCAGGTACATGGCAAAGGCTCTTGACTGCAAGTGGGTCTTCCTTGATCACCTGTCTATCCTTGTGTCAGGTCAGGAAGACAACGGCGACGAGCGTAAGTCTATCGACATCCTGATGACCAAGCTTCGTTCTCTTGTTGAGGAGACAGGCATTGCCCTGCTACTGGTCAGCCACCTACGTCGCCCATCAGGCGACAATGGGCATGAGAATGGACGTGAGGTTACTCTGTCACACCTACGTGGCTCTGCTTCTATTGCTCACCTGTCTGATGCAGTGATTGCACTGGAGCGTAACCAACAGGCAGACGATCCTATCGAAGCTAATACCACCTCTATCCGTGTCCTGAAGAACAGGTACACAGGTGACACTGGTATAGCTTGTCACCTTCACTATGATGGTGAGACAGGACGCATGACACAGATCGACAACCCCTTTGTGGAGGACGATAATGAGTGAGGTTAGAAAGAAGTTTGATCGCAATCTATATGAGAAAGCTGACAGAGAAGCTAAAGAAGCTATGGTATCTTGGTTAGAAAATAAAGATCATACTAACATAGATACTAATGAGACAACTTACTTTGATATAGTTTCAACTGTAGGTCCAGACCTTCCAAGACATCTCTATGAAGTGGAGGTGAAGTATTCTTGGAAGGGTAACGAGTGGCCCGACAGTTGGAAAGAGTTACGCATACCGCATCGTAAGCAAAGGCTTCTTGACAAATGGAAGAAGGAATGTTACAATGATCTACTTACTTTTGTGGTCTTCAACCATGACTGCACTATGGCATGGCACGTAGATGGTAACACATTGTTAGAGTGTGAAGTTAAAGAAGCCTCTAACTACAAGATAAGAAAGGGAGAAAAATTCTTTCACATTCCCGTAGAAGATGCATACTTAGTGGACATGACAAATGAGAGCAGTAGTTGATATAGAAACAGATGCTATCAATGCAACCAAGATACATTGTATTGTAGCAAGGAGCAAAGAAACAGGACAGACACGGCACTGGATAGGAGATGAATGCCGTGACTTCAGGGAGTGGTCGAAGAAAATAGATACCTTTATTATGCACAATGGTATCAGCTTCGACGCTCCCTTACTTAATAAGTTTACTGGTTCTGATATTAAAGTAGATCAGATTGATGACACACTTATTAAGTCACAGTTATATAATCCTATACGTGATGGTGGTCACTCCCTTGAGTCATGGGGTAACTTCTTTAACCACAAGAAGGGTGACTACCATGACTTCTCCCACTTCAATGAAGAGATGTTGAAGTACTGTTACACCGACACGGCTGTAACGATGGAGACATATGACTACCTACAAGAAGAAGGCAAGAAGTTCTCTGATGAATCATACGATCTGGAACGAAAGGTTCGTAGCATCGTAGACAAACAACAGAGCAACGGCTTTGCCTTTGACCTGATGAAGGGCATGACACTGGAAGCTAAACTTATGGATGAGTTGTACTCTCTTGAAGAGAAGGCTCACGATATGTTTCCACCTACTATTGTAGAGCTAAAGACAAAGACAAAAGAAATACCTTTTAATATAGCAAGTCGTAAGCAGATCGCTGAACGCCTGATAAAGAAAGGATGGAAGCCTACAAAGAAAACAGACAAGGGCAATGTCATTGTCAATGAAGCAGTGCTGGATACGATTGATATGCCAGAGGCTAAGATGTTCTCTCGTTACTTCCTGCTACAGAAACGTACCGGCCTACTGAAGGCGTGGATACAGGCATGTAGTGAACAGGAACGGGTGCATGGCAGGGTGCTTACCCTCAAGACTATCACAGGTAGGATGGCGCATCATGGCCCAAACATGGCACAGGTTCCGGCAGTGTACAGTCCATATGGTAAGGAGTGTAGAGAACTATGGACAGTATCAAACACTGACACACACCAGCTAGTCGGTACTGATGCCAGTGGTCTTGAACTTAGATGTCTTGCTCACTACATGAACGATGCTAAGTTTACCAATGAAGTACTAACAGGTGATGTACATACAGCTAACATGAAGGCAGCAGGTCTAAGTAACCGTGACCAAGCCAAGACATTTATCTATGCATTTTTGTATGGTGCTGGTCCTGCTAAGATTGGTAGTGTAGTTGGTGGTAACTCTTCTGATGGACAGAAACTTATCGGAAAGTTCCTGAAGAATATGCCAGCACTTAACAAGCTACGTAAAGATATAGGTGCAGTAGCTTCAAAGGGTTTGATACGTGGTCTTGATGGACGTATGTTACACATCAGGCATGAACATGCTGCACTTAATACTCTACTTCAAGGTGCCGGTGCAGTGGTATGCAAGCGTTGGCTTGTTGAGATGGACAGAATGATCTGGGAGCATGGCCTTGATGCCAAGCTTGTTGCCTCAGTACACGATGAGTATCAGTTTGAGGTAGCCAAGCCAGACATAGAAAGCTTTACTAAGATAACAAAGGAGGCTATGTATACGACACAGGAAATACTAAACTTTAAGTGTGACCTTGACTCAGACTTCAAGGTTGGAAATAATTGGGCAGAGACACATTAGTTGTTGACATCCCAATATACGATGTGCTATAATGCACTCGTTGTTTAGTTAGTAGTAGACAACTCAACGGGGAATGATCCCCATCATGGCTGCAATAGAGCAGCGTTTTAAAGGAGAACAAAATGAACGATCCGATTTACATTTCTGGTAAGTGCCACTATGCTTCTATCACTGAGCCGAACGTCAAGTTCGATCCGGTGTGGAGCATTCAGGTTGAGGTTAACGATGACAACCGTGCAACCATTGAAGCTGCTAATCTTCCTATCGCTAACAAGGGAGATGAACGTGGTGACTTTGTTACTATTAAGCGTAAGGTTATGCGTAAGGATGGGACTGAGCGTCAGGCACCCATCGTCAAAGACTCACAGAATAACCTGTGGGATGGAAAGAAAATTGCTAATGGTAGCGTAGTAAATGTAAAAGCAATTCCTTATGATTGGAACTATGCTGGCAAGTCAGGAGTATCGTCTGACCTTGCAGCCGTACAGGTTGTGGACTTCATTGAGTATACAGATGGTAATGAAGACTTCGCCCCTGTTGACGGTGGCTATGTACAAGAAGCTGTATCGGAAGCAGTACCTTTCTAATATAACATAAGGAGGCATGGGGGAGTGTTGCAGTAGTGGTCAGCACTCCCCTTCTTATATAATGAAAACAATAGAAACTCTTGTAGAAGATATCTATGATCTGTTTAATCTAACACCTATTGATATGGATGAAGCAGAGGTAGATAAACATATTGATACCTTTGGAGAGATGCTGAAGGTACATCTGAAAAGTTTTCTCTATGAAGTGCCAAGAGATCGTGGCAACCTACGCCTGTCTGCTATTGGTAAGCCTGACAGGAAGCTTTGGTATGATGTCAACAAGAAGCTAACACCAGAGACACTGCCACCATCTACAAGGATTAAGTTTCTTTATGGATATATTCTTGAGGAGCTTCTGTTGTTCTGTGCCACAGTCGCAGGACATGATGTTAAAGATCAACAGAAAGAGGTTACTCTTGAAGGTGTAGTAGGACATCAGGATTCTATTATTGATGGTGTGCTTGTTGATGTTAAGTCTGCCAGTGGTATGGGGTTTGATAAGTTTAAATACAACAAACTAACAGAGGACGATCCGTTTGGGTATGTTGCACAGGTGTCTGCCTATGCAGCAGCTAATGGTCTGGATCGTGCGGCCTTCCTTGCCATCAACAAGTCTACTGGCGAAGTATGTCTTTCTCAACTGCACAGTATGGATATGATCAATGCTAAAGAAAGAATTAAGCATCTTAAAAATGTGGTTGCTGACAGTAGCGTACCTGATAAGTGCTATTCCGATTTACCTGATGGTAAGTCTGGCAACCGTAAGCTTGCTGTTGGTTGTATTTATTGCGAGCATAAGAGAGACTGTTGGTCGGATGCTAATGGTGGTCAAGGTCTACGTGCGTTTAAGTATTCGCAGGGTAGGCGGTATCTTACGCAGGTAGCGAAGCAGCCTGACGTACCGGAAGTCTCTGTCTAAGTGTCTGAGAAACATCATTGGGTTGGAGAGGCAGACCCTGATACATACTATGGTTTTGTTTACCTGATAACAAACACTGTCAGTGGCAGGAAATATATTGGTAGGAAGTTCTACCATACCTATAGAAAAAGAAAACGTGTCAGAGAATCTAACTGGAGAGTGTACGCAGGATCATGCAAGCCACTTAAAGAAGATATGAAGCGTCTTGGTAAAGATAAGTTTACCTTTGAGATTATCTGTAATTATAAAACAAGAGGTGGGGTGGTAAGCGGTGAGGTACATTTCCAGACAGACAATGATGTACTCTCACCGGAACTGCTGCCCTGTGGTGAGCGACTCTACTACAATGGTCAGATAGGTTCTGTAAAATTTATCAGTCCTGAGTTTGTCAGTGCTGAACATCGTGCGAAGATATCTGCTACTATGAAAGGCAAGACTAATAGTCCTGAACATTGTGCAAATATAAGTGCTAGTAAAATGGGAGAAAAAAATCCTAATTTTAAAGGACCATATATCATAACATTTAAAGATGGTCACACTGAAGAATGGTCAAATCTAAATAACAAAGATGGATACGATAGCAGGAATATATATAAAGTTGTAAGTGGGATTTATAAATCTCATAAAGACATAGTAAAAATAGAAAGGATAGGGTCTGATGACAAATGAAGTACCGGACTTCGGTACACTGTATGATCTAACTGAGAAAGATTCGGACAAGACATTACATCTTGCCATAATCCTTCAGGCTTTGCTAGACCTATCCAAACCTAAAGAACCCAGTGAAAGTTTAGAGACAGTGCTGCATCGTGATCAAGCAAGCGCATGGGTCTTCTGTTCTATTGGAGTAACCTGTGAAAACTTTGAGGCAACGTGTGAGCTTGCTGGATTAGAACCTAAAGTAGTAAGAAGCTTTGCTATTAAAACTGTAACATCGGAGAACGCTAATGAAATCAGAAGAAAAATTAACTCTTTCCTATGACCATGCAAACTATCCTATACAAGAGGGAAACTATTCTTATTACATGAGGCGTACAAAAGAAGCTAAAGCATTAAAGCAACAAGTTGGAGGACAACATTACAAGGGATGTAAGATACAACCAGTAGAATATATTCATGCCAATGGGCTTGACTATCTAGAGGGTAATGTGATAAAATACATCACTCGCCATCGCACCAAAGGAGAAGGCAGGAAAGACATAGAGAAGGCTATCCACTACGCCCAACTCATATTGGAAATGGAATACGATAATTAAAGGGGGACAAACCTATGCCACAATTTCGATCTAACGAGAACCCAATGTTTCGCTCTAAGTTTAGCGAAGACATTTTCAAACACAAGTACGCCCATCATGGGTGTGAGACATGGGACGCACTGTCATCTGTATTGGTGGATGATGTATGTAAAGAATATCTAAGCAAGGATGACAGAGACGCACTGAAGCGTATGATCACTGACCTAAAGTTTATTCCCGGTGGTCGCTATCTTTACTATGCAGGTAGAGAGAATAAGTTTTTTAATAATTGTTATCTGCTCAAAGCAGAGGAAGATACCAGAGAAGATTGGGCAGACATCTCATGGAAGTCTGAGTCCTGTCTTATGACAGGTGGTGGCATTGGTATTGACTACTCTGTCTATCGTGAAGAGGGACGTATCCTTAATGGTACTGGTGGTCTGTCCAGTGGACCCATACCTAAGATGCAGATGATCAACGAAATTGGTCGCAGGGTTATGCAGGGTGGTAGTCGTAGGTCTGCTATCTATGCCAGCCTTAACTGGAAACATCCTGATGTAGATAAGTTTCTTACCAGCAAGAACTGGTATGACATGCCTGTTGGAGAGACAGGATTCTCTGTTGGTCAAGTTAAGGAGCAAGACTTTAACTTTAATGCTCCTCTTGATATGACAAATGTTAGTGTAAACTATGACACAGAATGGTTACTTAATTATTGGAAGACAGGAGATGTTGGGGATACTTTTAAGCAGAATGTTCGTCAAGCCCTATCAACTGCCGAGCCGGGTTTCTCGTTCAACTTCTTTGATAAAGAGAATGAAACGCTTCGCAACGCTTGTACGGAAGTTACTTCCGCTGATGATAGCGACGTGTGTAATCTTGGGTCTGTTAACATGGGCAGGATTGAAAGTCTTTCAGAGTTTGCTGAAGTAGTAGAGCTTGGTACTAAGTTCTTGTTGTGCGGTACGCTCAGAGCAAAACTTCCATATGATAAAGTTTATGAAACCCGTGAGAAAAATCGTAGGCTTGGTCTTGGTCTGATGGGTATGCATGAATGGCTTATCAAGGGAGGAGAGAAGTATGAAGTTACTGAAGGACTTCACAAATGGCTATCGGTATATAAAGGAGTTAGTGATCACGTTAGCTCCAGCTTTGCTGATACTCTTGGCTGTAGTCGTCCTGTCGCTAATAGAGCCATTGCTCCAACTGGATCAATAGGTATTCTTGCAGGAACATCTACAGGTGTTGAGCCTATCTTTGCTGTTGCTTATAAGCGCAGGTATCTGAAGGGTGGTAATCGTTGGCACTATCAGTACGTGGTGGACAGTGCAGCACAGGAGATCATTGATCTCTATGGTATTGATCCAAAGAACATTGAGTCAGCACTTGATCTTGCAGAGGACTATCAGAGGCGCATGAAGTTTCAGGCAGACGTACAGGACTATGTTGATATGTCTATCAGCAGTACGATCAATCTGCCTAAGTGGGGGAGTAAACTAAACAATGAAGATACTGTTGAGGAGTTTACTGATACTCTTGCTTCTTATGCTCACAGACTGCGTGGCTTCACCGTGTACCCTGATGGATGTCGGGGAGGACAACCTCTATCTTCGGTGCCGTATTCTGAAGCTGTAGAAAAACTTGGCGAAGAGTTTGAAGAAGGACTAGAAACGCATGACATCTGTGACATTACGGGTCATGGTGGAAGTTGTGGAGTTTAAAAGTCCTTGTATAAATGTGTGTCAGTTAGAGAATAAGATACACAACATGGTATGTATAGGTTGTCACAGGACGCAAGAAGAGATTGCAGAATGGACAACCTATACAGAACTAGAAAAGTTAAGAATTATTGAGAGAGTTAATCCTGATTCACTTACTTAATTAGCACTTGTAGTTCAACTGGATAGAACAACAGACTTCTAATCTGTAGGTTGCAGGTTCGAGTCCTGCCAAGTGCGCCAAGAAAGTCCTTGACAATAAAGCTATTATATTATATAATAGTATAACGGTTAACTATGGAGTTATATATGAGAAAATCACCTAACACAGTTTACATTGGGTATGATCCAAGAGAAGATGTAGCCTATGAGGTTTTAAAGTTTACGATTGAACGTATTGCTGTTGATAACGTAGACATCAAACCTCTGCGTCTGGATGTTCTGGAACGTATGGGCATGTACAATCGTAAGCATACAGTTCAAGATGGACAGATGATTGATGACATAGATGGTAAGCCGTTCTCTACTGAGTTCAGCTTCTCACGTTTTCTTGTACCTGCTTTGAATATGTATCAGGGTTGGGCTTTGTACATGGACTGTGACATGTATCTACGTACTGATATCAATGAAATCTTTGAAGAGTACAACATGGATTACTATCCAGCTTATTGTGTTAAGCATCAGTATGAACCTGCTGAAGAATACAAAATGGATGGTAAGAAGCAGGAACATTATCGCAGGAAGAACTGGTCTAGTCTTATTCTGTGGAACTGTGGACACGATCTAAATAAAAAGCTAACTCCTGAAGTTGTTAACACACAGTCAGGATCATGGCTGCATGGCTTTGAGTGGTTGCCTGATAAAGACTCTGACATTGGAACGATACATCAGGAATGGAACTGGCTTGATGGACACTCACCTGAAGATATGAAAGCTAAGAACGTACACTTTACTACAGGTGGCCCGTGGTTTAAAGAATGGAAGTGTGCCAGATCAATCGATGGTATCTACGCCTCTGAATGGAATGGAGACTACACATACCTTGCAGGGAAAGGAATAATTGAACCTTATGAACTTTAAAGTAACTACAGCTTTTAATGAAAAGCTCTTCAAACAAAATGGATATAAACTTCTAGAGTCATTTAAGAATAACTGGCAACCTAATTTTGAGTTTCATTGTTATTACTATGACATGGACATTGATAATTACGATGTGCCTAAACAAAAGAATATTTTTTATCATAACCTAGAAGATGTTGAAGAGTACTCAAACTTTATTAAAGAGAATAAAGAACATAATGGAACAGAAGGTGGAGCTATAAATTATAGTGAAGCTTTGGACGGCATGTCTGCTGCACCTAAAGCATTTGCCATTAGTGAGTGTGCCTTTAATAACAGTGATGCATGGCTTCTTTGGTTGGAACCTCTTACTCTTATTACCAAAGATATTAGAACTAAAACTCTTGAAAGATATATTAAAAAAGATTCTGACTTTATGTGTATGGAAGACGCTGATTACTTTGCAGCATTTAATCTTTCTAAACAAACCACGGTCGATCTTCTTGGCGATCTAAGAGGTGCTTACGTCTCAGGAGAATATCTTAACTACAGAGAATGGACAACCACTTTTATTCTTAGCCGTCTTCTTACTATCTATAATGCACATGGTTTTAATCTACATTCTTCTAACTCATTTAAAAGTTTGTTTATTAATCTGGCAGATAAATCCTCTGCTAACTTTAGAGACAGTCAAGGCAATAGAATAGTATCTTTATCTGAAACAGATACCACACCTGATATCCTACCCAATAGATATAAGCAGCTTGCTGATTTGATTCGACATTACAAACCTGAAACTATTCTTGAGACAGGTACATGGAATGGTGGCCGTGCTATTGAGATGGCTCTTGCTGCCTTTGATAATAGAGATGCTGTACATTACATTGGATATGATTTGTTTGAAGATGCAACAGCAGAACTAGACGCAGAAGAAAATAATGTTAAGCCTCACAATACAAAGGCTGCTGTTGTAAAAAGGTTTGAAGAGTTTAAAGAATATATGAAGAAGGAGAAGAACAAAACTTTTTCTTATGAGGTTCATAAAGGAAATGTTCGTGACACTCTTGAAAAAAGAAATGAACCTTTTGTTGCGGACCTTGCATTTATCGGTAGTGGTAATAGCGAAGCGACAGTACAGCATGAGTACAACTGTTTAAAGAATACTCCTGTTGTAATCATGGATCATTTCTTTACAAAGGAGCGTGATGAAACAGACAACCCTGATCCAGATGCTATAGTTATACCAGATGAAAAACATCAGGGAGTTAAGAAAATTTTTGATGCTATTCCCATTAAGAAAGTAAACGCAGAAAAAACTACAGAAGATGGTTGGACAGAGTTTGATGAAAGTGTGCCAACAAGAAAACATGTATTGCCTTCTACTGATAAAGTTTTACCAGCAGGACATACGCATCTTGCTGTTATACTTCACGATGCTACAGTGGAAGAAGTTCCAGAAGATTTAAAACGTGTACCAATTATAGTACATCCCAGAGATTCTGTATCTAAAGAGTACATTGCTAATAATATTAAATCCAATATGAAAAGCATTGATGAAAAGAAATGGGTACAGAAACATCCACCCCATAGAGAAGTTGGTGTCATCGTATCTGGCGGACCTTATCTGGATTATGGTAAACTAGAAAACTTTATACATGAACATCCCGGCTGCAAAGTGCTTACTGTTAAACATGCACTGCCGGGTTTGATGAAGAATAATATTATTCCGTGGGGATGTATTGTTCTTGATCCACGGCCTATTACTCAAAAGAGTACCCATAATATTATCCGTAAAGACCTATTTAAAACTACACATACAGATACTAATTTCTTTGTGGCATCTATGACCGATCCATCAGTAACTGCATATCTTAAAGAACGTGATGTTAAACTATGGGGATGGCATGCATTTACTGATTCACTAAGAACTGAAGAAGAACAAGGAGAGCAGATACAAAATCAACAGGTGAAGCTTAACGAAAGTCTTGGCATTCCTAAAGGAGCTACTCTTATTACTGGTGGTACATGTGCTGCAATGAGAGCTATTGGTATGATGCATACAATGGGCTTCAGAGACTTGCACTTGTTTGGTTTTGATTGTTGTCGTGAAGAGCCAACCAAAGAAGAGATGACAGAAACTACTGGTGATCTTGAGGGTGGTGAAACTCCTAAACCTAAGTACATACAAGTCAATGTTAAAGATCAAACTTACTGGACAACAGGTGAGCTACTAGCTATGGCACAGGACTGCGAGAAAGTGTTTAGTGATCCCGGTCTTGACGGCATACTAACTTTTCATGGTGAAGATACTATGGTAGCTGACCTTTGGAAGATCAAAGAAGAACAAGACGCTAGAATTAAATTTAAAGGATATTATGATGTCTGATATTAGTATAGATAACATTAACAGTAGATATAATCCATCAGATGATTACGTCAATCTTGTTAAAATGTATGAGGAGAAGCACGATCAGGGAGAGGGGATGTTCAATGGACGTAGCCTTCTAAAGTTTGTGGACCTTATTAAACTATACCTCCAAAACAACGACTGTAAGTCTGTGCTTGACTACGGTTGTGGTAAGGCAGTACTGTACACTGATAAGTTCTCAGAGATTACCAGTGAGATTGACTGCCCTCTGCCTGAGTATTGGGAGTTGGATGAGTGTGAACTCTTTGATCCCGGCTATGATAAATACAGTAAGCTTCCCATACATAAGAAAGATGCAGTAATATGCACAGATGTTCTTGAACATATTGCTGAAGAAGACTTGGGTTGGGTAGTAGAAGAGATATTCTCATATGCAAAGAAGATTGTGTTTCTAAATGTAGCTTGCTTTGAAGCTCTAAAGGTTCTACCTGATGGTAGAAATGCTCACATCTCCGTCTTCTCTCCTAATGATTGGATACAGATGTTAGCTGAGAAAAGTAGAAAATTTAAACACTTGAAAATATATCTCTTTGCTGATACAATGGAAGAAGGAGATACTAAAACTTTTTATACTGAGGGCTACAGAATAGATCAGTATCCCCGTGTAGTTAAACTAAAAAAAGAGGAGGAACAATAATGTTAGGTATTGCAGATTCAGTTATCGGTGTAGCCGGTAAAGTACTTGATAAGTTTGTAGAAGATAAAGACCTGAAGAAAAAGCTTGAGCATGAGCTTCAGACACAGATGGTATCTCTTGATCTTGCTCAAGCAGAAGCAAACATTGAACAGGCAAAGCATCCTTCCATCTTTGTAAGTGGAGCAAGACCAGCTATCATGTGGGTATGTTGCTTTGCTTTGATGTGGCAGTTTATACTGGCACCTGTTCTAAGTTGGGGGCTTGCTATCTGGTATCCTATAGTAGAACTACCTGCATTGGATACACAAGCTTTGATGACACTTCTGCTTTCTCTTTTAGGACTTGGTGGTATGCGTACTGCTGAGAAGTGGAAGGGTGTTGCCAGAAGTAATATGAAATAATGGCTCTTAACGAGAAGCAAGAAAAGTTTGCAGAGGCTTACGTTCTGCATCGAAATGCTACTGAGGCAGCAAAGGCTGCTGGTTATGCTGCTGACTCTGCTTACAATCAAGGATACAGGTTACTACAGAATCAAGAAGTAGTTGATCGTGTACATGAACTTGAACAACAGCTTGAGACAGATGTTAATGTTATAGAAGAAATAGAAAGTCAGTATACATTTGCCAAAGCAAACGGACATACCAATAGTGCTATCAAAGCACTTGAACTATTGTCACGTATTCGTGGTTCTAATAGTGACAGTGGATTGTCTATGGATAAGGACACACTAGAGACTGCTATTGTTGGATGTTTAAATGTACTGGGAGAAGAGAAAGTTGTACACCTTTTATCTAAGTGTGAGTTTGCTACTGCTTTATTTGAAGAAGATGTTGTTGATGATGCAGAAGAACCGCTTAGAGACAGTGAAGAGGAAAATTCCCTACTGGTAGAGTAAAAAAGAAGGGCTAGGAGAGCCACTGAGTAGCCTTCTCTAGCCCTTCTGGTAGGCATATAGCCCAGAGATACTGATTCTTCTGTATGACGCTCCTAGCTCGTTACAGAGGATTTAACTTATTTACCTGTTCTTTCACTGGGAACAGGTGGGTGTGTTCCATTATGCATAGAGTATAGTCTGTCACAATCTTTTTGTAGTCGTTCTACATGTGTAACAATCTCTGCTAGTTGCATATGATCTCTTCTAAGATTTTCAGGACTTGCCATCTTTGCCAAGATATTAATCCTTTGTTCTTGAGTTTCAGTTGCAGTGATTAGCTTATCACTACGAGCATCCATCTTACGCAGACGTTGCTCAACATCATCTAGTTTATCTACCAGTTGTTTAATCTGCATCTTGGCTACAGCACTGGCTCCTGCTACACTGAATAAGATACCAGCAATAGTTACAACCAGACGTACATCAATTCCACCTTCCATACTAACCTCCTTGTTATACGTTAGCAGGACCAACAATTATAGCTGTTAATATTACTACTATAAAAAATATAATAAATGGACGACCTGTCATTTACTTATAGCTCCACAACCACGGACGAGGATGGTGATCTCCATCTTTCATTGTATCAAGATGCAAGAAGCGACGTTCATACATGCCACGTTGAGACACACCAATACCCTTGAACTCATGTATGATAGCAAGGCGTAGTAGTTTAAAAGCTTCGTGACCACCAACTACAATATCAGCAGCCTTGCCATAGATATGTGCAGAGTTAGGTGAGCCACCTATTGTAGTATTATATGCTATGTCTCTGTATCCTGAAGATACAATCATTGGGTTGTCGTAGTCTCTTCTTAAACGAATAAGTCTTTCCATAAACTCTTCGTCCATGTGGCACTCTCCAGTACCCTTACAACGCATCTCATCTTCAGTAAAGTATTCCCAATTAGACACTTATCTTTCTCCTGTACTTGCACCAGCATACTGGCGATATATTTTAAATATTTCTTGTTGAGCTTCTTCAATGGGTGGCTTGGAACCTGTGCGTTTCTTTGTGGACATTCCCCACTTGTAGATGTCACTCATCTTGGGTGGTGCAGGAACAAATACACCACGATTAACTAGATTATATAACATCTTCTTATCAAGTCTTTTACTGAACAACCCATCATCAGTTACAGCACGTATGATCTCTGCATTTGAAAGACCAATACTTTTAGCTTTGGTAATAACATCAAACATTTCTTTTGCATATTGATATTCTTTTCTTATACCATCTGAATACGCCTCAACAAGTTCATCGGATGTTATAGGAGTTCTTTGTTGGTATGCTCTCTGAAAAGTTTTATTAGACTCGCCCATGTTTCGTTTCAAGGCACTGAGCTTAAAGCCAAGCGTATCTTTAATATCTATAGTCTCTGGCTTAATACCACTCAGACCAATAATCTGTTCGTCAAAAGCTTTCATCCTACCGCTTCTGGTAAAGCCCACAGGAGTACCGTAGCTACCCAAAACAGTATCTCTTACTTCTTTAGCCGGTGCATTAAGCGATGTGCTGAAGTCTCTTGCTGTTTTAATAAGTCCCGGTTCAAATGTTTCCAGAGTTGTGACTACTCCATTTCTAAACTTCTCACCAGCAGTATCAGTTTCTCTGAAGATAGGTCTGCCAAACTCATCTACATTAAACGCCATGCTCAGTGCTGCATCAGCTAACATGGAGAAACCAAATGTTTCTTTAAGAGGTTGCCATACAGACCTAGCAAAAGCTTCATCAAGACTGCTATCAATATCACTATCAGAAGACAATGCTCTGATACCAGCACGAATAGGGTCTTGTGTCTTGGACCACGGATTAAGATAACTAAGATTAATTCTTCTGGCCTTACCATCTTCAGGCACACCAAGATACAGGAAGTCTGAACCACGTTGCCACTCCTGATCAAAGGCTTCGTAACCTTCCTTGACTGTGTATGATAGTTCTTTACCGTTCTCATCTGTGGCAGGTTGATCCATACCTGTCACTGCATAACCAGCAGCGGCCAGTGCAGGGGCAGCAGACTGTGCAGCTATGACAGAGCCAAGCCTACGCTGACCAGCAATAGATTGCGCCTGACCTTTCAATACACCATCAGCATTTCTCTCACCAGTTTTCATTAACTGCTGCCCTTCTTTTATATCTTTAAGAGCAGTCTTAATAATATTTTTCTGAGTACGAATAATTTCTGTGGTGAAGGCAAAGAAGTCTGCTGCTGGAAGTAGTCTGGCAGTACGGACAAACTGTGGTACACCAGCATAGTTCTGCATATGCTTTGCAACTTCATTAGCAGCATACTCATCTAGCTCTGTTATCTCAATAAGCTTACCATCGGAACTGCGAAAACTTCTAACAACATCATCAGGATTAACACCTTCTTTATCAGCAAGAACTTGTCTGTAAGTGCCTTTCTCATTTAGAAAAGCATACTGCTTCCACATATCATCCATTGACTGATACAATTTAACAGCACTAACATTAAACTTCTTAGCTCTTTTTGCCAGACTATTTTTATCAGACAAAGCTTTGTTAGTAAAGTTCCAGAAAGAAGCATCACCAGCATCACTAAGTGCTGCACGGAAAGAACCTAAGTCAGTACCACTTTGTAGATAACCAAGAGCAATACCTTTCTCCATTTCAGCATTAAGGTCTTCATCACTCATTCTATAAAGACCCTTCATAACTTTAGGTATCTCACTAAGGTTACGTGGGTTAAGATATCCAGCACCAGCCGACATCCAACCTGCACCTATAAAGTTACGAGCAATAGCAGTGGGACTGTAGACAGTCTTTGCTGCTCTGGTATGTCCCTGCAATGCAAGGTAAGCTTGCAGTGGTTTAATAGTTGTTTGAAAGATTTCGTTACCATTAATAATACCAGCAGCAACTTCAGGATATGCATAGATGCCACCTATACCTGTATCAATATCGTCTATACCAAATTTAGGATCAATATCTTTTCTTAATGGTAAAGTATCTCTTACAGGAACAAAGTCTCCACTGGAAGACTTGCTGGTTCTTACACCCTGTATCAATCCTTTATTAGCAAGATTAACTATATCTTTTTCATAATCAATGTTTGCTATGGTTTGATTTAGTTTAGATACAGTCTTTGCATAGTTAACAAATGGGTCTTCGTACTCACCCATTAACATTCTAATCTCTTCAGGAATAGCTTTCTTTCCTTTAAGAATTTTAGCAGCATTAGCCTTATTAATAATTGCATTATTAGAAAATACTTTAAGCACATCGTCTTCGTTTGTATCTAATATTTTAGCAATAGTATTATTTATCTCTCCATCCTGAGACATAAACCTATCATATACTTGCTGCTCTTTAGCATTCAAAGACAAACCTTGCTGTACTTTATTACGGGCAATTCCGAATGCTTTATTATTAACAGCAGCCTGAGAGATAAGATAATCTTCTGCTTCTTCAATAACAGTCTTGCCACGCTTACCTGTACGAGTAGTAACTTCCTTACCCCAATTAGGGTTATCAAACTTTTCATATGAAGTTGTCAGGTATAGTTCATCTTTACCACCTGTACCCATAGAGCTTCTAATCTTTGTCTCTAGATTAGAACCATCTCTAATTGCACCTGTTGCCAATAAATCTTCCTGAAGAGAAGTAACATTATCTCTCATCTTTTGAACCTGTTCTAAAACATCAGGTGCATCTTTTGCAAGTTCTTGTACTGCTGCTTCACGACCACGCAAAGCATCGTTAACTAATTTAGCCTGAATAGGACTAAGATTTTTTACACCAAAGTTTTTTCTAACAGCTTTGTTTAAGTTTTCAAAAGATGTTGCTATCTGTCTTTCAGAAAGCTGACGAGAGGTATCTATCCTACGTCTTCCAGTTGACAGACGCTGTTGTGCTTCAGGTGTAGTTCCTGTAACACCAGCATCAGAACGAAATACTTTACCAACACGCCCCAGTATTTGTTGTGTACGTGTTCTGGCAACGTCTCTACCTTCTGGCCTAAGTGATCTTAGTTGAGTTAGTTTAGTTGCAGCATACTTACCCGGCCCTGTCTTTGCAAGATCACTAAAGCCAGCAGCATTAAGCTCCTCATTAATATCTCTAAGACTTTGCAGAGGGACAACCTCACCTATATCTATATTTAGAACACCATCTACTTCTAGTTCTTCCTGTGCTTGATCTGCTATATTTCTTGCACCAACAGAACCATCAACTTTAGAGTATGTCTTGGTTGTTTCAGGAACTTTAGGCTGTTCATCAGCTATACGCTGTTGCTCTGCTGCTTCTTTTCTAGCTTGTCTTTTTCTACCAAGTTTTCTAAGCGCAACAGCAGGGGCAGCAAGTCCAAGGCCAAGTCCAACACCTGCCAATGCCATACCTGCGGTTTGTAAATAATCAGTTTCAGTTACTTGAGGGTCTTCCATAGCTTCCTGAGTATCAATATTAAAAGATTGATACATAAGGTCATCTGCTGCAGTATAACCAGCACCAATAGCACCTAATTCTACTGCTATTCTTTTACCACTTTTTTCTACGGCTTCTTTCTTTGCAGCTTCTTCAGCAACTTTTTTCCCAACCTTTGTTTTTGAAATTTGTTTAACAGCTTGATCTTTAATTTGTGATTTTAAAGTTTGTTTAAAACTATCAAGAGCAGCTTTTCTCCCAATCGCTCTTGCCGCAAGACCCGTACCCAAACTACCTGCACCTATAATAGCTGTAGGATCAGTTACAGTTTGAAACACAGCGTTTGCAAAAGAACCAAGACTGCCTTCTGTATTGTCCCATGTATCTAATGAATTAACCCATGCACGTTTAACATCGTCATCCATTAACTGAGCAGCATCATAAGCAGTCATACCTAAGTTAGTTAGGTCATTACCAAAGCGAGAGTGTCTGTTCCTAAACCAATAGTCTAAGTCTTTGTCAGAACCTTTATAGTCCTCACCCTTTTCGTGCTTATAGATAGTCTTAGCATCTTTTAACCAGCCCTGATTCTTAACAAGATTATCCATAGTAGATTGTTCAGGCTCCTCAGTTTTTGTAGGTGCCTGTTGTATAGATTTTTCAGGGGGTTGAGCCATTACCTCATCGTATATAGAATTAGAAACAGGAGCAGGACTAACATTAGAAGTTTGCATTACCTCGTCATATATAGATAAAGAACCTTCTTGTTGTTTAATAGCCATTAAAACCTATCCTTTAAAGTTATTTCTTTGATAATCAGAAATAAAATCAACATATAATGCCTGTGCCTCTGATCCATTTGTAGTTCTGTTGGCAATGGCTCGTCTAGCTCTACGATCTGCTTCTTTAAATTTAGGGTCTATAATTTTACCTTCAATAATACCCGGTCCAGTTATTTGATCAAGAGCATTATCATAAACTTTATTTAAAGCTACAAGTTCGCTTGGATCAAAACCACCTCTACCTTCTGCTTTTGCTTCTTGTTTTAGTTTTTCAATCTCTGCTTTAAGCTTCTCACCTTTTAGACCAGCATTGATAAGCTCAAGTGCCTTACGCTGTTTAGCATACGGTAGGTCAAGTATCTTATCTTCAAGCTTGAACTCTCTTGCGAGTGCCAGTGCTTCACGCTCTTCTCCTCTGGACAATAGCTGACCTTCAGCCTCAAACTCTTTCTCAGACTCTTCGGCTCTTCTTCTTCCAAACTCATCCTCAATTTTAAGAAGCTTTGCTCTACGTTCTTTGTCTGCTTCGCTTAGTCTAGAGGTTGTATTGCCAAGACCTTCAGCAAGTCTAGCACCTATACCAGTTGTTTCGTCATAGTCTCTTGTTCTTAGAAGGCTCTGAGATAGCTGTGACAGAAGAGTTCCTATAGGATCAGCTTCGCCAATAAGTTCTCTTCTACGTTGATAGTCCTCATCTCTTTCAGCCCTGCGACGATCAGCCATACTCTTATTAAAAGCTCTTCTTTCTTTATCAGACTTACCATAGAAGCCTTCTCTTCTACGTTCTCTTTCTTCAGCCCGTCTTCTCACAACATCAGGGTCATACATATCAGGCCGCATTTTTGCATCAATCTGATCTTGAGTAAGTGGCTTTCTAGCCTTTACAAGCATACCTTCTAACCCAACACCACCAGAACCTACTTCAGAAGTTCTAGCTTCTAGTTTAATTAAATCTTCTGGAGACATAGAAGGTTCTGGAAGTGGTCCTGTTTCTAGTCCTGTAAAATCAGATGCAGGAGTATACAGTAAATTTCGTGCTTCCTCTCTTTCTATTTCTTCTCTTGCTGCTCTAGCTCTGCCAGTTTCTGTATTATCAAACTGAGGAAGATTTGCTAATCTTTTACGTGAAGCTTCATAAGCAGTTAAATTACCACCCTCTTGCCTTTCAATAATATCAGACAAACCACCACCAGTTTTACCAAATACACTACCAATTCCTGAAGTAAAAGAACCAAAAGTCTGCGGTGCAATCTGACGGAATGTATTAGCAGCAGCAAGACCAGTACCAAGCAACTGTGCGCCACTGCTAGGTGCATTAAAGTTACGACCGGACTGTGCCGTACTGGTTACATCACGTTGCGACAAGAGAGGATTACCATAGACAAACCCAGAATACTTAGCAAGCTGTTCTTCAGGAAATGCTTTCTGTTCCAAAAACTTAAAGTACTGTTCGTCCAAAGCTTTCTGAGCAAGGTTCTGCTTCTGCTCACCAACAGTTTGCAAGGCACCCTGTTGAGCAAGACCTTGACTAAACATGGCAGGGCCAAGTGCAGCAGTCTGACTTGCCTGTGCTGCTTCTCGTTGCTTTTGATTTTGAAACTGCTGTTGAGCATTAAGGAATGCTGACTGCAATCCTTTAGCTTCAATATCTCCAAGCCTTGTCTGCAAACCTTCTCCAAGAATACCAGCCTGTACACCAGCCCGTGAACCAAGACCAGACATACCACCAGCATTAACGGCCTGTGCTTCAAACTGTGGCATAATATTACGTTGGAAGTCTTCAACAGCTTTTCTCTTTTCTATATCAGTGACTGCTCTCTGATACGGAGACATATATTCTTGTGCTACTTCAGGAGTAAACTTCTCTCCCTGCTGACGCTGTAGGTCAAGAGCTTCCTGTTGAAGAGCAGTTCCCTGTCCTGCCCTGCCAAGTGCAGCAAGACCAGCCTGTGCTTCTGTTTGCTCTTCTGTCTGAGGAGCAGTTACAGCACCAGTGTAGGGATCATATCCCTGATTCATTATCATGCGATAATAATCTTGAGCCTCTGTCAAAACATCAGAAGCAAAGGGAGCTACTTCATCAGGTATTCTGGAGAACTGATTAGTGTTCTGGAAGGTAGCTTGCGGAGTTCCTCCACCGCCACCTTTACTGTACTGAGGAAGACCTGTGTTAGGATTAAGCGTACCAGAGCCACCACACTTTCTAAGAAGATTAGCTTCAAAGGTATTAATGTGAGCAAGCTCAGTATCTCCTTCAATACCAAGTTCTGCAATGTCTTTATAAAGTTCTTTAAGAACTTCAATCTTATCGTTTACAGACAAGTCATCTAAAAACATTTTAATATTTTGTTTCACAGTCATATTTCCACTTCCCTTGTTAAAACAGTGCAGAACTTTTTAAAGCCAACCTTTGCAAGAACTCTAAGCCAACCATCTCTACCGCACACTTCAAATCTTTTTACATTATTTTTCTTAGCAAACTTATGTATCTCAGAATCTTTATCCCAAAAAATATCAAACCATCTATTCATATTATTTTTCTTACCACCGGCAAGAACTATTCGTAGTCTAGTTTCTCTTGGATAAGTAACAAACTCTGTAACTACTGCTACTAATATCTCTTCTTCATTACCTATAATCCATAAATGCATATACCCATTTGTTAACCAGTTATATACATCTTCTAAATTAAACTCACCAAGATTAAAATCTATTGGTTTTTGAATTAAGTCTTTAACCAGAGGCCAAATTAATTCTATTGATTGTGGTTGTATTTTTATAAACTTCATTAACCCATCATTGATATAAGAGTTTGCAAACCATTAATTTCATTAGGCTGTTCATCGGTCCCGTATGCTTCTTGTCGTATATTTTTAACAACGGCATCCATGTAGTCAGCACCCTTATCAGGATTACCATTACCAAGTGCAGCCATTGTATGACTATCAACAACATATTCTGTGGGACTAACAGCCAGAGTAGCAACTTGCTCTTCGCCTTCTTTGATAGGCATGTATACATTGTCCTGCATACCACCACCATCACCGGGAACTCTTCCAGCAAACTCACCACCAGCAGCTAGTTCATAAAGACCACCACCGCTTTTGGCTTCAACTTCAGGAGGTAGCTGAACATCCGGCAGATTAGCATAGGCTAACCGTGCAGTTTCAGTATCATTAGGATTACGTCTGGGTTGCAATCCTTGCATAATTTCTGAGAGAATAGGACTGCCTTCACCATATGCTTGTGTCAAAAGTCTTTCTGTATTAACAGTTGGACCCGGAGGTTGTTCAAAGAAACCAGTAGCCAATCTATATTGATTTCTTTGTTGTGCAGCATCAAACGATGGTAGGTTAGGATCGTTTAGACCTCCATACCTTCCATCATCAATACCAATAAATTCTTTAGGTTTAGCAGGTTCGGCTGGTTTATTAGCATCCTCTAACTGACTAAGCAAAGCATTATATCTATTTTTAAAATCTGTTTGGTTAGGACTTACAGGCTTAAATCCTCCCGGTCCTTGCCCTCTTTCATATAGATAAGTAGAATAGGGAACATAGCCATCATCCTCATAGCTGCCAAAATAAGGATTGTTTGAAAAATCAAGTTTTTCTCCTACTTGAAAACTTAACATATTAGGTAGACCAGCAGCAATATATTGCGATCCTTCAACTCCATACTCTACTGCAAGGTCTTGCATTTGTTTTATTATTTGATCTTTAGTAAGACCAGTATTTAATGGGCCAGAATCTCTACGATTAAGTACGGGACCACCTTCAGCAGCAAGTCTCATCAAACCACTATCAGCAGATGGAAGAGACATCCCTCTATCTTCTGCTGCTTTGGTAAAACTTTCAAACATATTTTTTTTCTCACCACGTTCCATTAGGGTGGCAAGAGCAATCCCTCCCATAATTTTAAGAGGATCAGTTTCAGCTTGAGGAGCCATAGGAGCAGCCATAGGAGGAGCTATACCAGCAAGACCAGAAGGAGGCATTGCAGGACCGCCCATTGCTGGTGCTGGTTGTGGCATAGGTTGAGGAGCCATTGCAGGAGAAGGGGCAGGAGGCATCATTCCCTGTGCTTGCGGAGGAGGTGGGGGCATACCGCCACTACGTACAGCAGCCATAGTATCAAGGCTTTCAGGCATTCCTTGACCACCCATTGTTTCTTTCATTTCCATCATTTCTCTTAATGCCATTATTTTAACTTCCCATAATTAGATTGCAATGCTGTTTGATCTGCAATAAAGTTACTACTATTATACCCTATTTTATTCATTTTGCCAAATTGTTCTTGAGCTTGATCTATTCTAAATCTAGAAGGATCAACAGCTTGACCAGTATTGTAGTTTTTTAATAGAGTACTATTTTGTATCATTTTTATATGATCACTAATTGAGTTCATTAATTTAAATCCTGCCATGATGTTTCTGCTCCAAGACTTACATAGCCTTTAAATTTACCAGAACTTATTGAGTAAGCTATATCGCCTTTCTTGGGTCGTCCTATTTCTGTAACCGTAGTAACAGTAAATATATTAGTAGATGGTCTTGTTTCTGTTTGAGTATCTCTTGTATCCAGATCATTAACCAAAGCAGATGCCCAATCTCTTACTGTATTATAAGCATCTTCTATATTATCACTATTAATAACAAAAGGTAAAGTAGGGTATCTTGCCATTATCTTCTACCATCTCCCTGTAGTGCAAGTCGAAGTGATCCCCATCTCCAACTTGTACCATTGGAATCACAAGACACCCTAACTTTAGCTTGCCTTCCTCTACTTCTGAAGTCAACCTTTTGTGTTGCATTTGTAATATCAAATTCTTTTGTAACTTCCTCAGAAGCTTCTGGAAACTGTTGAGTAGTAATCTTCATTTTAATTTTACCACCATTTACCATTTCATAATCAGGAATAACTCTGTTCATAAACATGATGGCATTACCATCTGCAATATCAAAATCAGCAGACTCAACAAATGAACTTAGTGTTTCATTATTAGCACCAACAAATACAGAGACAGGCTCATTGTTATAAATATTATTACCTGCCGCCGTAACGCCTGTTGTGATGGTATTTCCAAATACTTCTTTATCAGCAAAAGTAGTAAAAAACATAGTACCGTATACCCAATAATTATCAACAGGATTGTAGATAACATATTTATCACACTCCGTTCCATCCCCTGAAGGATATAGCCAAATAATTTCGTTAAACTCTGAGTTAGTTCCTGCATATACTTTGGTATAGTAGTTTTGATTAATATCATCAAAGATAAATCTACGAACTGTGCAGGGTAAAGTTTCTACTTGCCCACTAAATCTATAGAAGTTACCAAAGCCCATCCAGTATGTCACACCATTAAAATCAATACCAGCATGAGGTCCAACCATACCACAGTTACTACCAGCCTGTGTAAATCTAAATGTAAAGGGCGGTCCAACAAAAGCCATTGTCCATAAAGAATTATCTGTCCAAATATTAATAGCATTCTTTGAACGCTTTGCACCTATAATTTTAGTACCATCAGTCAGTACAACCTCACCAGCCGTTGTATCAGCAGCAGGAACCCAATTACTTTTATCATCTTGATCAGACCATCTAACTAGCATAGGATTAAACGTACCACTTACTGTAGCATCAACAGCAAATTCGTTAGTTCCAAAAGCAATAAGATGTCTATCATTTGGAGAAACAAGAATAGAGTTTACACTAATAGGAGAAGTTGTTATAGAGGCAGCATGTATTTGACCGGGTATTGTAGAACTATCAACATCCCAATAAAATATATTACTTCCACTGCGGTTAGCTACAATATCTTCTCCCCAGTTATCTAAGCTCCACTGCGTTACATCAAAAGCAATACCACTTGATGCTGGTTGATTCCATGCTCTAGTGTCTGAAGCACAGACAGTGGCTTGATAAGAAGCAGCACCATAACCAAGTCCTGCTGCCACAACAGAAAAACCTGTAGGTAAATAATATTGAAATGTTGCTGATCCTACATCACTCCCAGTTGCATCGGCAGCACTACTTACACTAATAGTAAATACATTAGCACTTGCTATTGATGTTATAGGGTACACATTTCCCTGTAAACTTACGGCATTAAAAGCTGCGGAAGAAGTGAAGAGAACATAGTTACCGACTTTCTGGTTGTGTCCCGCATCGGAACAACAAACTCTTGTACTGCCTGAAGAAGTTCCAAAACAGCTTGCCAGTGTAACGGCAGTAACAATAGGAGTAATGTCATATAACTGATCGCCATCTTGTTCATAAAGTTTATCAGGTGTACCAAAAACAATTCTACTTGTTCCAGAACTATCTGACCATGTAATTAAGTCTCTGGCAGAACCATCAAAAGTAGCAGCCAAAGCTCTGGTCTGATAACCTCTTAAATTTTCAGGACGACCTGCACGAAAACGTACACGATCACCATCAAACCAACTACCCTCTTCAGCATACTGGGTTGTTTCTCTGTTGAAACCTTGTTTAAAATCAAACTTTTTAAGTTCTGTCATTCTATTGTATCCTAGTTATGACTTTATATTACTTACCACGACTATCATAATAACCGTTTGTATTAATATATACTGTACTATTAAAGCTTTGTCTAAAGGCAACTTGACTTGAAGTATTAGTTAGAACAATATGAGTACCAGCAGCCCATGTACCATTTGCATCAGAACTATTTTCACCAGCGTTATTTGCATTACTATTGGCAGGAGTAGCGTCAGCAACATCAGGATTTGTAAGTGTTATTACAACCTGAGAGTTTGAACCTGCAACTACTCCTACAAGTCCTAGAATTGCTCGACATTGTACGCCTAAAGGGCTAGTTACTGTTTGCAAAACTCTGCTTGTTCCCAGACCACTGCCATTAACATTATTAATTTGTGTACTCCATATAAACTCATCACCAAACTGAATGAATGAAATAATATCACTACTACCATCAGTAAGAACAGAACCTATACGTCGAAATGCAGAAGCTACTCCTGACGTTGCTACAAGATTAGATGCATTTACAGCCGTATCAAAACCAGCATCAACTCCTCCAGCATCGGTTGCAACTACAAAAACATGATACCAAGTATTTGTTGATAAAGATACACCATCTGCCATACCGCCGTTGCCGTCTCCAGATGCCCATGTTGCATCTATTTTTTTGGTCATAGCAGAAGACAATGTTAAATCAGCACCATTTGCATTGTCTCTGGCAGCACCAGCAGCTATGTCAATATCATGTGCTGCATCACTACTATTATTAGAAAGTGTAAGACCACCTAAATAGTTTATTGGCAATCCTGTTGTAAGCCCTGTTAGATTACTACCATCTCCAAACAAAGTAGTTGCTACCATATTTCCTGTAATAGAAACACCAACAGTAGTTGTTACTAATTTTTTAGCATTATCAAAGTATAGTTCAACTGCACCATTTTCAGTACCAGTGAGTATAGTTTCATTAACAGCAGCATTTTTAACAGCAAATATATTTGATCCAACAATTAAGTTACCTGTTCCTGCTTCTTGTATATAGCTATTAGAAGCATCGTGATAAATTTGAAGATCACTTCCAGTTCCAATATTTAACTTAGCATTATCAACAAAAAGAGCAGACGTAGAAACATTAAGAGTACTTGTATTTACAGTACCTGCTGTAATAGTTGTAGCTACTAGATTTGTAAAGGTATCATTTTTTACAGGATATACTGTTGTTCCATTAGTTACATATAAAGCAGTCTCGGCTGAATTAACTGTAACTCCAGTATTACCAGCTACTCTCATTACCACTGAATCTGTTGCATCATTATATGATACAGAGTTTCTAACAATATAAGATTTAGAATTATTAGGAATGAGAACTACTATATCATTGTGCGTCCCACCAACTGTTCCTTTAAATTCAAGAATAGCAGAACGAGCCTGATCACCAGCACCCTGAACATTAGTCAAGGTTACAGTTGCAGCACTCCCAATTGATACTGTAGTATATCCAGCAATGGCATCATCAACAAGACTGATAACTCCATCATTGAGAATAGCTCCCCAACTGTTTGGATTTTCTCCATCCCCTTGCTTTGTTAGGCGAAGATTTGTTGTATATGTACTTGCCATTATACTGCCTTTCTTTTAACTTTTTCTTTACACTCTGATCGTAAAATTTTTGTGTTTGCTTCTATTGTTATTTGATTAATAACATTTTCATAGTTCATGCAGTTTACTATATCAGGAAATGGTCCTGTTACAGAATGTTCTTTAATAGGCTCACCTGTAGGCAGCAGTGTTACTATAATTACTGAAATATAATAAAACATTACTCTACTAACTCAGGCCAATCATAGAGTATACCTGACTTTGTAATACTACCATCATCTTCTATTGTATATGTTAGAAATAGTGCAGCAATAGCATCTGTATTAGCCGCATTAGTTATAGCTGTTTCCATCTCTGTTGCTTTACTTCTAATTCCATTACGCCATGTTTGTATATTGGAAGGCACTGCCACAGTTGTATCTATATAACGAACAACAGCCCAATCACTCTGTGAAAGAAGAGATGCTTGCTGTACCTTAACTTCTTGAATTAGATTAGACTTAACACCAAGAGTAACAATTTGATTTCCATCTTCATCTAATAGAGCATTACCATCTTCATCTACTTCATTAACATCTTCAATAGCTTTAGCAGTAGATGTAATAGTACCATCAGAGTTTTGTGACCAAGTATATAGTCTACTATCAGGTGGAGTTTCTTCTACTATCTCAACAACACCAGCAGCTACTTTTTCTGAGGCAGACCAGATATGCCAGTTAGCAGGATTCTGAACACCGTTGTCAGCAGTCCATGCTTTACCTACTCTAATTGTTCTACCATTATGTTTCCACATTACTTTCTTCTCCTGTTATCTTGCTGTCGCTGGTGCTACGCCGTCACCGCCAAATGGGTTTTCTGCAAATGCCATGTATATGTATGTGCTTCCTGATGCATTCATACCGCCGTTGCTCTTACGCAGCTTAAAACCATTGCTCAAAAAATCAAGATTGTTATCCGAAGTCAGAACGCTTTCAGCACTGGTGCTGTTTGGTTCTAATTTGTGATTAGAGACATTGAACGGATCACGTTCCGTGTCGTACATCTGCCATTCTTGGGTACTTAATCGTTTCAGCAGAACGAATGAAGGTTTAAATCCTGTATACACAAAAGCACCATCTGTCGATCCATTGCCGGTGTAACTCGAAAAAGAACTATAGCCGGGGATTTCTGCAAACGAATACATTACATATGTATAGCCACTACCATTCGTAACCGGATGGTCATGTAACTCAACAACGGAACTTGTTGGTGCGGTGTTATTCCAATAAATGTCTAGGGTAAATGGTCCTGAAGTCGAGTTTAGATATATAGCTTTTGTCCAACCCATGCTGTCATTGCCAACAATCCAGTTTTCACTATTTGAACGGCTTTTAACAATAACCATTTTTGGTGCTACACCAAGCCCATGTCCTACGGTAGCACCAACTGTAGCGTTTCCTGTGTAAGTCGATATTGAAAACCCTGCCGTGGTGTTTACCGATGTAGAAGTTGTGTTGATGCTGCCATCTTCGTTACTGCTACCAGAGCCGTTGGCTAACCACTGCCATGCAACATAACTTTCGTTGTTGGTGTTTACAATTACGTCATCACCAAGCGCAAATCCGTCTGACTCAAAACCAGTTAAGGTGTCGTCGTTAGTAGCCTCTGTGGTAGTAGCGTTAGATGAAAGAACTTCAGTTGCTCCACGAACAGCATCAAAGAGTGCATGAGCATCCGACGCATCTCTGTTTTTTATCCAGACCCAATCAGGCTGGAAAGTTGAGTTACCAGCTTGGTTAATTGATTGGGTTGATCCATTACCTTCATAAAGCGTAGGCTGGAAATACTTTGACCCATCTGTGATCGATGGTGTGGGAAGGTTGGCGGTGCAGAGAGTTTTGTAAGAACTATCAGTAGGTGTGTATCCACTTTGACCAAAGTCTGACAGGGTATCACCGCCAGCAGTTGAATAGTGATCTTGCGCTGGCTTCCATCGTCCTGTTAATCCAGTTCTAGCAGCACCTTGCGCTGAACCATTGTGCCAAAAACTTAGTGTACCATTATCAGCATCCCAGCCAACTTCAATTACATCACCGTCTGCCCAAGTTGCTCCATAAGAAGAGTTACTTCCTGCTGACGCAGAAAAGAAACGTCCATCTGCACCATAGCCTTCTCCTGTGCCACCGGAACGCATTGGGCTAACTAAATCTGCGTTATCTGAAGGAACAATCCCAAGAACAGGATACTCAGCACCACTACCCATGTTTAATGTAGCTGTAATTTTCCATGCCCACTTGCCAGTTTTTGGGAGCATTGGCGCAAACACACTGCCTTCTGCTGATGAAGTACAATCAGCCCTTAAATTGCCATCAAGAATAGTTACATTAGAGCCATGACGATCAGTTGGGTTTAATGTCCAGAAACTGTTAGTCGGCGTATCTAACATCTGATCTGCCGTGGTTAGTCCACTGCTGGTAAAATCATTTCCGTTACCGCTAGTATCATCACCAAGTGCAGAGCTATCTTGACCCTTGAGATACCAGCCTCTTGTACCAAAGGTTAAACTACTAGCATTTTTTGGAACCCAAACTCCATCATCATTTGTTTCACCAAAGCTTGCAGCAGTTAGAGCTTGTCCGTCAATGTGATACAACTCTGCAAGATATCCATCAAAAAATCTAGTATCATTTTCCATGCCAATTATGTGGGCATAACTAGCATTGTTCCAGCTATCGCTGGCTAAATTCAAGGAGGGATCGCCACTGTCGTATTTAAAAGACGTTACTCGTTCTCCGTTAACATATATTCTACGCCTATCTCCAGCAGTAGCATTGGCTGTATCCCAAACTATTACCAGATGATACCAACCTCCAACGTCTCTAAACAACTGATTTGTGTAAAGCTCTGTCCAACTGTTTGAAATTTTAAGGGAAAACAACAGTTCATTGCCTTCAGTGCCAGAACCTCCAGAACCAAATCTGACAATAAATCTACTGCTGCCAAAGTTACCAGCACTCCAAACTGTTTTAGCATCAGAGCCATTAGTTGTGGCGGTAAGAGTTCCACGTTTTATCCAAGCACTTAAAGTAAATGCTACACCACTGCCGGTCTGACCTGTGCCACCTGTCAGCTTGGCCGAGTCTCCATCATTGAACCGGATCGACTGGTCAATCTCGTAGCCACCGCCCTGACCTGCTGCACCCATTAAAAGATTATTACTAAATACCATTTTTATTAATTCTAACTATAAGCTTGTGTCATTACTGCTTGAATATTTTCAGCAGTGTTATCAGTAGAAATAGATACAACAATATAATCTAATCTATCCATTGCATTATCAGCAGTTGAAAATGTTGGAGCTGCACCACCAATAAAGTTCCAACAAGCATTATAAGCAAGAGTACCAGAGCCACCATCTTGCATAAGGAGAATACTACCAACCTGTCCTACTCTTGCATTGGTAGGTCGTGCCAGTGTATGTGCAGCAGTAACAGAGGTAAAGAAGTTCTGTGCTATACCAAAGTTAAGTGATACAGATGTTACACCGTTAATTGCAGTGGTATGTACAACAGCCGCAGCAGATTCACTTAGTTGTAGTTGTCCCTCCAAAGAAGTATTACCAGATACTCTTACAGTCCCAAGAAAGCCTGAGTTACCTGTAATCGTAGCTGTACCTGTAATGTGTGCAGTACCTTCCAAAGAAGTAGCACCAGATACTCTGACAGTTCCTAAGAAGCCTGAGTTACCTGTAATAGTAGTAGCACCTGTTACTTTAAGTGTACCAACTAACTGGGTGTTTCCTGATACACATACATCACTATCAAACTCTGCCTTACCACCAACAACCAAACCAGCTTCAAGACTTGTTGCACCACTTACTCGTACTGTGCCTAAGAATCCAGCATTACCTGTGGCAGTAACAGTACTGAGAAGATTAGTTGCACCACCTACTGATAGTGTAGAAGCAAGTGATACTGCACCAGCTACAGTAAGAGTACTATTAAGATCAACAGCACCTTCTAATGAAGTTGCTCCTGCAACTCTTAATGTACCTCCAAGCACAGTATTACCAGAAACAGATACATCATCTTTAAATGTACCAGCACCCACCACAGTAACAGTGCTTGCAAAATTTGTAGCACCACCAATACTTACTGCACCACCAATACTAACTGCACCACTAACAGTAACTGTAGATTCAAACTTAACTGCATCACCAAAAGTTTTATTAGTAAGAGTATCAGTAGTAGATGTTCCCACTATTGTTGCTGTACTAACTGGTAGTGTAATGACTAAGTTACCACTGTAAGAAGAATGAGGTGGTGATTGTAGTTGAGCATAGTGAGCGTTACCAGATTCACAATAAAATCTAATATAAGATGGATCAGTAGCACTTGTTCTGAGATCAATAGAGCCACCTGATACAGCTACTGCACCCCCTACTGTAAAGCTGCCTGATACAGATACATTATTTTTAAACGTACCAGCACCCACCACAGTAACTGTAGAAGCAAAGTTTGCAGCACCTCCTACTGATAGTGTAGAAGCAAGCGATACTGCACCAGCTACAGTAAGAGTACTATTAAGATCAACAGCACCCTCAAGGGAGGTTGCTCCTGCAACTCTTAATGTACCACCAAGTACAGTATTACCAGACACAGAAACATCATCTTTAAAAGTGGCTGCACCAACAGCAGTTACTGTAGACCCTAGATGTGCTGCACCAACTACTGTAAGTGTTCCACCAACTAAAACATTATTTACAGATATATTACCTTCTATTGATGCAGTAATACCAGTAAGGTTTGAGCCGTCTCCATAGTATGCGCTTGCACATACTCTTGCATTAGTTGCTTGAATATTTGTACCAGTAATAGTTACTGTACTTGCAAAGTTTGCAGCACCACCTACGCTTAGTGTAGATGCTAATGATACTGCTCCTGCTACTGTAACTGTAGAAGCAAAGTTTGCTGCTCCACCTACACTTAGACTAGATGCAAGGCTTACTGCTCCACCCACTGTAACTGTGCCAAGTAATCTGGTATTACCACTAACTGATACATCATCTTTAAATGTAGCCGCACCAACCACAGTAACTGTTGACTGAAAACTAGCAGCACCTACTATATTAGATGTACCACTTACAGAAAGATTAGTACCTACATTAATAAATCCTGATACAGAGATGTTTGTTGCAGTACCAAGTTCAGCTTCTACATTAGTTAGATTTCTACCATCTCCATAATAGAATGCAGCAGTTACGTTGCCAACTACATTTAGATTACCGCTAACAGATACATTAGTAGCAAAGTTTGCAATGCCACCTACACAAACAGAAGAAGCAACATCAAAGCGACCACTGACTGATACATCATTATCAAACTCTGTTTTAGAAGTAAAGGTGGCTGCGCCAGCTACATTAAATGTACCGCCAACTGTTACATTATTTTTTAGAGCTGCTACATTTTCTACTGTAACTGTAGATTTAAAAGTAGCTGCACCAACAGCAGTTACAGTGCTTTGAAATTGTGCTGCACCAACTACAGTTACCGTACTGGCAAACTGAGCAGCCCCTGCAACGGACAGACTTGACTGTAGATGTGCCGCACCAGCAACTGTGGCAGTACCACCTACATAAAGATTGCCACCCACTGTGGCATTATTTACTGATATGTTACCAGCAATCGTTGCAGTTACACCACTAAGATTTGAACCATCACCATAAAAAGCACTGGCACATACTTTGTCATCTACATGAAGATTTCCATCCAGAGATACCAGACCATCTACACCTAATGCACCAGTAATCTGTACTGCATTAGTAGCTACCTTCAAAGCAGTGTTAGTTCCATCACCTGTCTGGACTGCTTTCAGGGAAGTATTTACACCAGTATTGCTAGTTGAAGAACTAACAAGTATAATCTGTTTATATGTATTTGATATTAGTTGACTTGTTAAATCGCTCATATTAGATTCCAATACTTATCTGTTGATCCCCATGCCGTACTGGCCTGACTCCATGTAAGATTACGCCCACCTGTATCGGGACGAGGATTAAGAATAGCTGGATTATCCCTTACATCAGGCACATGATTTTGAGGATGGTTCTTCAAATCAAACTGTCCTTCAAAGTCTTCTGGGCATACCAGCATCCCATAACTGTTCATTCTCATAGTACGATGTGGATACACAAACCCACATACATCGCACATAGCCAGTGCGTTTTTAGTGCTTGCCATTAGATATACCTTAGTCTTGGCACAACACGCATTGAAGCTCTTTCTCTATCTTCCTGCATAGCTCTGGCAAGACACTCTTCATAATTTGCCTTCAGCATTTGTATACGACCAGCATCTACACCAAATCTTTTCATTGACATGTAATAAGATAGTCCAGCAGTAAGACATGGTAAAAATCTTTTAGGAACATCAGCATTCTGTTCTGCTGATTTATTTACATCTGTAAGTTCACTAAATACTTCAACCTTTAAAACATCTGTTGAGTTTTCAGGAATAGGCCAGACAGACATGACAGGGTTGTCTCTACCTCTTCTGATAGAATACTGAGATGATCTTCCAGTTTGTGTTTTATTAGGAATAAGCAAAAACTCTTCAGGTGTTATACGTTCTAATTTAATATCAGTATTATCTCTGTTAAGAACAACTTCAAGAGCATCTATAGTAGAAGAAGATAGATCATAAGAAGTAGTACTTGCAGTTACAGTAAAGGATGATACACTTGTAGTCCATAATAGTATACCACGGTTTTGCCAATCTCGCAACATTAAATTTATAGATCGACGTGCAGAAGCAGGTTCGTGACCAAGAGTATCTTCACCCCCGATCATCTCCATCGCTTCTTGTATAACCTCGTCTATGTCAAGGTTAAAGTCATATGTTCCTGATACTGCCATTATTTCTTAGTCCTTCTTTTCCTAACTGTTTTTTTCTTTCTAGCAAGTGTACGAACATTTGTAGGTTTACCAGCAACACCTTGAGTCTTTGCTCTTTTTCTTGTTACTGCGCTTTTTCTTTGTGCCGCAGTCATGCTCTTAGCTTTAGAGCGTGGTACACACTTTGGATATTTTCTTTTGCTTGATTTTGTAGACTTACGTCCACAGGCTTGGAACTTGCCCTTTTTTTTAGGCGCACCGATATCTACCCAATCTCCTTTCGGACCTTTTCCAAACCATTCTTTCAAACTCATTAGTAAGTTCCACCACGTTTTTTGTATGTTTTAACTAGCCAAGCATTAGCATATGCACTTGGATAAACATCAAATTTACGTTTAGCTTCAGACTTCACCCGTGAATACAAAGCTTTATTTTTTGGTGTAGATGATTTTTTTTTAGCCGTAGTTTTAGCTTTTCTTTTTATTGCCATTTGTACCTCTTGCTTTTTTCATAGCTTCCTTACCTTTTTTAAATATAGAAGCTACTTGAGTTTTACCCATAACTTTAGCACGTTGTTCTCCCACAGTAAGTATTTGTACTTTACGAGCATAAGGCT